>Ga0210003_1003148_pt1 | contig 13591 bp, 23 predicted proteins | sample LantaG_FD_182804 | JGI IMG/M metagenome (GOLD analysis project Ga0210003, IMG submission 182804) | Deep subsurface microbial communities from Baltic Sea to uncover new lineages of life (NeLLi) - Landsort_02402 metaG (SPAdes) (version 2) | ecosystem: Environmental > Aquatic > Marine > Oceanic >... | reverse complement strand
TGGTACCCTCGTAGGACATACTCCTATGGTTGGAGCATGTTTATTAGTTGGTTCTATAACCGCAGGTACTTATAGTAGTAGAGATTTTTGGGTAACAACCCCTATAACAAAGATAACTAAAACAACAAGAGATAGTATCACATTTTTAACTAAAAATAGTGAATATATATTTTATAGATAAAAGGAGTAACAAATATGTTAAAGATTAGTGAACATTTTTATTCGATCCAAGGAGAAGGTGCTTCCGTTGGTGTACCTGCGTATTTCATTCGGCTTCAAGGCTGTAATTTAATGTGTGGAGGTCCTAGCGGATCTTTGGTAAAAGAAGGTAAGGCTACATGGTGGTGTGATTCAGAAACAATTTGGCGCCAAGGTACTGATACTTCTTATGAAGATCTTATTGCTGATTGGATTGAACAAGATGTTTTAAATCGAATTCTAAATGGACAGATTCATATTGTATGGACAGGTGGTGAACCTACAATTCCAATGCATACAAAAGCTATTAAAAACTTTTTAGCTTTCCTTGATGAGAAATATCCACAGAATACTGTTTTTAACGAAATCGAAACAAATGGTACACTTGTAGTTGAGCCAAATTTTTATCACGGTGCAGGTAATTTCATAATTATGGGTCGATCCGTTTCTGAGGGACCTATTCAACAGATCAACTGTTCACCTAAATTAGCTAATTCAGGTATGGCAAAGAGTATGCGCATTAACCCAGAAGCAATTGAACAGATTAAAAATAATGAATTTGGGTATTTTAAATTTGTAGTAAGCACTGAAGAAGATATTGAAGAGATTCAAAACGAATGGATTATTCCATTTAATATAGATCCGACGCAAGTTATCATTATGCCTGGATGTGATAATCGCGCTGATCTCGCTGAGCGTACAAAATTCTTATTCGAGATGACAAAGAAATATGGATATCGCGGAATCACGCGTCAACACATTCTTGCTTATGATTTGACCACTGGTGTCTAGAAGCTTGCAATAATCTAGTTTGGACAAAAAGACGAATAAACAGCTCTAAGAGACAATACAATAAAACTGGATTAAACGACAATGTTAAAAATGATAAAAAAGGATCCTAGTAAAACGACTACGCTTTATGCTGAAGCTAAATATACTTACGTTAAAATTCACGACTATACAGATAAAGTAGTTATTGGAAGAACTGTATTAAAAAATGGTATAATAATTAATGGTAAAGATTCTATTAGACTTCTCGGTAATATTATAGTAGATAATAAAGCAGAAAAGCGATACGGTAAAGTATTCATTCATAGTGCACTTGGGGAATCTATTATTTATGTTGAAGAGTTTGATGGCATTGAAAAGTTGATTGAAAAATATTTTATGGAGTTGTTATAATGAAAATAGTTGCGTTATCAGATTTACATGAGCATTTCCCTCCGGAATTACCAGATGGGGATGTATTAGTTATAGCTGGTGATCTCACTTTTAAACATCGCAGGGATTTTGAAGGACAAGCTAGATTTATTAACCGTCAGTATCATTCTTGGCTTCTCGCTAATACACATAAATTTAAAGAGATTATTACAATTGCTGGTAATCATGATTTTGTATTTGATGAACATCCCGAGATGATCAATAAGTTACCTGGAATATATCTACAAGATTCAGGATGTGAGATTGATGGTGTTAAATTCTGGGGAACTCCTATAAATCCACCATTTTGTGATTGGGGCTTCAATCGACGTAATGAAGTACGTGAATTAGCATTCGATTTAATACCTGAAGACGTGGACATTTTAATCTCTCACGCTCCTCCACATAATGTCAAAGGTAAGTGTGATTTCTGTCCTGGTGGTCATGTTGGTGATCCGATTCTAGCTGACCATATACGTAGAACTAAACCTAAAGTAGTAATCTGTGGTCATATTCATGAAGGTGGTGGTATTATTGATGAATTTAACATTGATACGAAAGTATATAATGTTAGTTTATGTGACCGTAGATATAAACCAACTAATCCAGTAGTTGTTATTGAGGTTTAACTTTCAATGATAGATCACACATTACTTTAGCATTAGCATTGTAGTGTTTATAATTTCCCATATGACCAACAGTTATGTGACATCTCTTTGTGCATAATGTGATCAAATTACTTGGATCTGCGGCCTTGTGTGGTGCAAATGATACTGGTTCAATATGATGTACTTGAACGTTAAAACTTCTTCCACAATAGGCACAGTTAGGATTAGCTTTTCGATGCGATTCCATCGCTTTTCTCACTTTATACATTGATCTAATATTCAATATAGTGAATGCTGGATTTCTTAAGATAAACATTTATAATATTTATATGAGCAAACATAAAATAACAGAGATTATAGAATATTCAGAAACTATTTTTACAATTTCATTTGAACGAAATAATATAGAATTTATACCAGGTGCATGTGTAAGCATCAAAGGAAAACCGTATAGTATTGCGTCCAGTCCTAAAGATAGTAGAATACAACTATGCGTTAGGCGATTAGATAATGGTAGAGTATCTGGATACTTACATTCTCTAACAGTTGGAGATGAAATCGAAGTTGATGAAGTATTCAACTATTTCAAACCTGGTGCAGATTGTGAGGATGGAAAATTTATTTATTTCGCTACTGGAGTAGGTATATCTCCCTTTCTTTCCGCACTTCGATATTATAAAGACATCAAGCCTAAGGCAGTGTATTACGGCGGCAGGACATATAAGGAGCTTGTAGGATTCGCATCGATTATCACAAGGTCACCAAATACTTATTATGCTTTATCTCGTCGTGATGATGGTTTTCTTGCACCTAAACATATAAATGAACCGGAAGTTCTTGAAACTATTGTAATTGATCCTGAGTTTAAATATTACTTGTGTGGTGTTGATGCAATGATTAATGAAATATCTACATATCTTATGAGTAAAGGTGTAAGATCAGATCAAATAATTAGTGAATTGTTCTTTATGCGATGAAGAATTATCAAACAGTCGGATTTTCAGATAAATATGATATTCCTATATTTGGCTGGAATGCATTAAATTACATTCGTCCAGGTATAATTGATAATCTATGTTTTGAGGTTGTGAGAGGTTTAAAAGATAAAGAAGATGAAACATTAGGTATTGTATTACTCACTCCTGAATATCACGGTCATTCAACTGGATATAATAAAATTATTTGTACATTTGATATGATTTTTGAAGGTAATTCTATTACAGATTTTTATAATGTTTTGATAGGTTATGATTATGATTCATACGTAAAAGATGATAAACCTTTTGAGAACTCTTATTATGAATTAAAACTTTACAACTTCCCAACAATTGATGATTGTCTGTCGAGATTTTTTGCTGTATGTATCTAAGTAATTACAGTTATATGCACTTGGCATATCGGGGAGCACGTAAAGCCTGGTAACCGCTATTTTAATAGAGGTTGAGGTATGGTGGGATGTGGTGTATTACCTCGTTTTTCATATAATCATCCCACCACAATTACATTTTTCTATCGTCAAATATAAAGATACTTTCTTCATCTGTTACTACACTTGCACTAAATTGATAAAGTCGTTCGATTAATAACTTAGCTAATTTAATTGCTTTGTACTTTATTTCATCAGGATTAGAAGGAAAACGCATATAATTTATCAAAACTATCTCAACACCAGTTTCTGCACCGCCTGTGAATATATACTCACAACGTTTAATTTGTACACAAGCTCCTTCATTTGCATATTCACGACACACAGCTCTAGCTGTGTCATAATCACCGGCGATGTATATCCTCGCTGTAAATGATTTACCTGAGTGTGTGTTGTATACTATATTTTCCATATCATTATATCGCTTGCCAAAACGCTTCATTGCGAATGCGCATTATAAGCAGGCCAAGGTTATTAGAGCCTTTGCCATTCACTTGTCCCCAGAATGTATCACCCCAGGTATTACCCTCTATTAACTCTCGATTACGAGTATGGACAAGCTTAAAATAATCTTCTTTATTACGATCAAATTTTTGTCTAAGTAATTCGTCCATAACACCTATTTTAATTTTATTCCAATCATCACGCATCTTTACAGCTCTACCTAACCGTTTCGCTGCACCTGGTGTTTTAGCTTTTTGAATCTTTTGACGTTCATCAAGATTCAATGTTTTAGCTGCTTGAAACGCGTGTTCCACTGTAGGATATAATTCTTTATCATACATTACAGGTGAAGTAGAGAAATTGGACAGAAAGCTCCATTTACCTGAGAATGATGTAATAGGTGTGGTCTTATTTTCGTCATACTTATCATATGTTATGAATTTGATCATATTTCCTTTATACGTTCGATTCGTTAGCTTTACGAATCTTTTCTAGTTCCTCTTGAATATTCTTACCATTAGTCCACCAGCGGCACATACGATTAATTTGATCGTTAGTCGCGTTCTGAATCATAAATTCAGAAATTGCATATGCTACACCTTGAGCTACAATGCTTTTTAGAATAACAAGTGCCATTAGAAAAACACCACCGCTAATCAAACTCACCAATACTTTTGCGAATACTACCATACTTGTCGGTTCCATTATTTACCCTTTCTTGTTTGTTTAAAAAATTCGTTAAAATCTGCATCAAAATCTACATCTATAGTATCAATACTATATACCGGTGATTCTACCATTTGAATTTTCATTGGGTAAGTCTCGGTAAATATAGTTGGTGTATTTGTGAGTATATTTTTAGAAATTGGAGGTGTAGATGATATACTACTTTTAATATCTACATTATGACTTTTAGGTGGTTGATTTAGTAGCAATACAGTATTAATTAATTTACCGTTTTTAATATAAACTAACCATACATTTGTTTCTTCTAACACAATATGATGCCAATCATCTACAACTACACATGATATTAAATTAGGAAATGCTGTCCGGATAAGTTGCTCTTCTCTAGTATTAAAAAAGATTCGAACTTTAGCTGAAGTACTAAAAATATGTTTCATACTTTCGACATATACTGTATCTAACGTTTTAGTATCACCAAGAGAATAATTTAACGCGTATAATGTATATATACCGTCAGTTTCACCTATAAAAGTATTTGACATTACATTCGCTGCTTGATTAACTTTCATTTTAATTTTGAGAAAATTAATACCTTGACTTACAGATACATGACATCCAGATGATAGTGATAAGCAAATGATTGCGCATATTGTTAGAAACAGTTTTTTCATAATATAATCTTTAAAGTTAAGGTTAAAAAAGGTATCCCGATCGCTCAGGATACCTTTTAGTAATTTATTGGTTACTGTGTATCTTTAGCGGAAGCAAGAACACCATCTTTAGCGCTAAGTTTTGTCATCAGATCGATTGTCTGATTTACACCTAACACATTAAAGAGTTGATCTGCTCCGTTACCGCTACCACCGCCACCGGTCATAACAACCTGACGTGGAAGTTGTAGTTTAGCTAACTCAGCTGCAACCATCGCATCGCGCTTTGCAGCAATCTCAGCGAGAACTTGTTCTTTCTCAGTAAGTTTACCAGCAATCTCGATCTGCTTCTGTTCAGCTTCAGCGATAAGGATCATGCGCTGAGCATCTTCATTAGCAGCTAGACGCTCGATCTTAGCAACTTCAAGCTTCTGATTAGCTTCGATTTCTGCTGCTTCTTTACGTTCAGTAGCTTCAAGCTTCGCTTGGACTGCTGTTGCAACCTTCATTTCGGCCATACCTGACGATTCTGCAACCTTAACGTTCATCTCTGCTTCTTTTTCAGCTTTCATACGCTTACCAGCTTCAATGGTCTGTGCAGTCTGCTGCTTCTCCATTTCAACCTGGATCTTAGCTAGCTCAGCCTTCAAACTTGCATCTTTCTTCTTTGCAAATTGATCGCGTGTAGCAGCGTCGTACTCAACACTTGTTACAGAGAACTGAACAATCTCAATTCCATACTGCTTCAAAGGTGAGATGGCGTCGATAGTAGGTGCACCAGTATCCACTGTACGTACGATTTCAGTAGCAAATGTCGTCTCAGGCTTGCCGGTTGAATCGACTTTAGGATTACCAGACACATCCAATACTGGACGCTCAACTCGCCGGAATCGGAACAAACCATCCTGTAGCTGATCACCAATAGCTTTAGCAAATTCTGCTTTACGTGATGTTTGATTCTCTGATGAGGTCATCATTGTCGCAGTAGCTTTAACACAGTTAACTAGATGCGCTCGAACAGCGGCAACTACATTAGCTTGATTAGCTGTGAATTCACGATGAACCATCAAGCGATTATCAACTCCATCTGGCATACGAAATCGAACAATTGTCGAAATATCTGCAGTGCCACCATCATTGAATGTAGCGCGAATACTATCATCTGAAGCTCCACCTTCTTTTACATCCGCGCTATAATAAACCTGAACAGCTTTCGGATATGTTGTTACTGTAGCAAATTTGCGGGCATAAATACCAGCCTTGTCACGTACAATCATATTACCACTAACTGACTGCAAAACCTGGTAGTTTTGATTATCATTACGACCGATCATTCCAAAAGGAATACTAATCAATCCACCAACAATCACCAGCGCTAGAATTCCCGCGACCCAATTACGAATTGTCTTAATCATCTTGTCTCTTCTCCTGTTTTGTTGTTTTTTGTTGTTATTTACTTGTTATTTACTTGTTACATTCTACTCGTGCTTTTCAGCACGTTTTACTTGCCACTCGTTAGAAGATTTCCAACGGTTAGCCTCATCCAGTGTACCTTTTTCAATACCTACATATTTACCTGTAGCGTATCCAATTAGAAAACCGACTCCTAAAATAAATACAATTACAAATAATCCTACAATTACCATTTGCATATCTTTTTCCCTTTCTCTTAACGTTGATATAATATTATAATACACCACGAGATGTATCAAGCATTATTTTTATTATTACCAGTAAACGCTTTTTGTACAGCTAACCATGTTACATTTAGATCGTCTGGATAAATTTCGACTACTTCTTTATTTTTCATTGTTAGTGATATAGTACTATTATAGCTGTTTTTATGTATAAAAGCTATCTCTTTAACGTTTATAATATCACTTGGAAAAATCAGCCATGACGGAATTACCGGTTCATCTATTATTTGAACTTCTTCTAATTTTATTTCTTGTGGCATAACATAAAATGAGGGGCCCGAAGGCCCCTCTCCTTAATTAATCTACGTCAATATCACGACTGATTAGACTATCAAGTCCTTTTTCAGCTGCTGTTCCCTTGAGTAGCTGTTTGAGTGAATCCATTCCATTCACACCAAGCAACATACCGAGAGCACCTTCAGATTTTGGTAGGTTTGTAGCAATTGCTGTAGCAAGCTCTTTATTACCAAGTGATGTAATCGCATTAACCAATTCTGGTGTAATTGACTTCCATCGTTCTTTATATGCTCCAACTTCTGCTTCAAGCTGTCGTTTAGACAATTCAAGCTCAAAATCAGCAGAATTTTTACGACGTGCCAATTTAGCTGCTGATAAACCATCTAGAGCTTCTTGATCTTTAAGCTGATTCTCAAGATTCAACTGCTGAAGTACCGCTTCACGTTTAATTCGATCTGATTCGAGTTCGGATTTAGCTTTCGCAGTTTCCGCTCGAAGTTGATCAATTTTTCGTACTACAGTTTCAAGCTCAGTAGTAGTCTTCAATTGATTCTTTTCAGATTTGATCTTGATAGCTTCACGAACAGTCTTATGCTGAGAATCGATCAATTGATAAGCTATTTCACCATCATTGATTTTAAATTCAAGCACATCCACATCAACGATACGCATTCCATTTTCAGTAAACAATTTGCCTGTTCGTTTACCATCTTTATCCTGCTCACCAATCACGATATCACGAATAATATCAATTGCATTGGCTGTAACGTCTTCGATGCCCTTCTTTTTAACTGCATTACGAATAACTGAACGCATATGATCAGTCAAGAACTTAACATAATTCTCGACATCATACCATTTAGAAGAATCACCTTCGAAGTTGACATTGTAAGATAGTTTAAATCCAATTTCAACTGCATCAGCTGTCTCAGCCTGGATATAATCACTAATCTTGTTATTGTTTACGCGTAGATAAACAGTTTCGAGTAATTTTGCTGTACTTTTTGGTACACCACGAGAGAACTTCACTACTTCTAGTGATTCATCATACTCGAGAATTACTGTAGCTGGTCCAGTTACAACTCGACGCTTACCTGCTTTATCAACAACCTGTACAGCATACCCAGTCCAAACGTTGACTGCAACCGCACCTTCGAACTTCGTATTCAATGTAATTGTTCTTGGTGGGGTGAAGTTACGGTTCCGAGTCACTTTATCAGAAGCGAATCGATCCATATTCATCAATGAAGAACCATAGATATCACGTGCACTCTTTTCAAGTGTAGTTGACATTACTCGATCATTGAATGTTGCTGTGTTTTCATCATCTTCAATCTCATAATCTCGCATATACTTTTTATTTGCGTCAAGTACAGCTTGATTACCAGGATACCAAAGGTTGCAAGTTTTTGTATCCAGAATTCGACGAACAACAACTTCTTTTCGTGGATCTGGAAGATACATTGCTGGACCTTTTACAAGACCAACCACACCGGTAGTTTTATTCAATGTATACCGAGCTTCTCCTTTAGGAATAGCAATAGCATAATGAATCAAATCTTCACCGTAGCGAATCAATGCATGCTCTGGTCGTGGATAGTAAATTTTCATTTCATTACCAGTAAGGAATAGTTCATCACCAGTCTTGTAGTCTTTACCACCTTCTTTATAATCAGCAATTACTTTGACATACAATCCCATGCCTTCATTAAGTTCGATTGCTTTATATTTCGGTGATTTATTCTGCAAGACTAATTGCTCAGTTGGTTCTGGAATAACTACAGCAGGTCCACGTACATAACGCTTTTCACCATCTTCTGCAAGAAGAATTGCATATGTTAGACGTTGAAGTGTAACTGCTTCGCGAATCAAATTACCTTCGACATCTGGAACTACCTCAATACCAGTTGGAGGAATATAGAAGCTTACTTCAGTACCTTTGATATTGATCATTTGACCAATTGTCAATTTCTGTACTTGAGCGACTTTTGTATTTTCCTTCTTATCTTCTTCATCTGAAGAAGTTGGATCTGCAGATTTTACAACTGCGGTTTCCCAATTCTTCTTTGCTGCTTCTTCATTATATACACGTACTACAAGATATTGATTAGATCGAAGTTGATGACCCTCAATAACTTCTGCGTATTGTCCTGGATAGAGAGCAAAATTAGCTGGTCCTGGAATTACTACTTTCCGACCATGATCCAATTTTACTGCATCCGAAGCGCCGCGTTTAGGATGAATCGCTACCGAATCTTCACCTTCCACTGCTGGATTATGAAGGACAATATACTCACCTTCTTTACCAGCAATATCTCGCTGAATAGCTTCATTTTTTGTCGTTCGAATGAAACAGCGATTATTATGATCATAAACGACCAAGAAATCTGTTTCTGCCACACTTTGCTTATTCGGTCCTACAATAACTTGCACGTTACCGTTTGTACCATCTTGCAATAATGCGTATTCACCTTGGGCTAATACCAAGTCACCTGTTCTACCTTGATGTTGCATTGATTCCATGTTTTTTCCTTTTTGTTGTTAATCAACCTTCGTGTTCTTAATTACAGCCTGTATTATAGCATCTCAGATTTAGAAATCAATGATTGATTTATCATAGATGTATTATATTATAGGTATATATGAAGGAAGGAGATTTTATATCCATTACAGACGGGTTCGGTATGCTTCTTGGTAGAGTAGAAAAAATAGTATCATTTGATACTGCTGAAATTTTAACTATATTACAAATAGAAACCGACGGAAGACTTGTCTATGGTGAAACTATATTAACTTACGACCTACGACGCGTTGAATATGATAGTATGAAAGTTTATGAAAATTATGAAGAGTTTATTGAAGAGAATTTTACCTTGCTCCTCTAAGCTAAAGCCGAGAGGTATGTACGCAGTTAAAACTGGAGATCGTGCTGGTGGCTTTATTATATGGATAGAAGAGCATTCGAAAGGACAGCAGCAAGCATTTTTGTTTTGTCCAAGTCCAATGGAAGCCGTATTTTTCACAAAAAGTGAAGTGGTAGCATTATTGAAAAGTAGAGAACTCGATTTTGTAGAGGTTCTACCAGTCGATGTGTATAAAGTTAGTTTAGCTTCATGGGAATTTTATTTAAGAAAGCAGGAAACAATATGCACACCACAAACCTAATATTTGATGGAACTAATCTAGAATATAGAATCTTTCATGTAGCACAAAGCTATAAAGCACATAATGGATTAAGTAGTCTTGATTTAGTTTCACGATATCTAGCAACATTCAAGAATTTAGTTAATAAATTTAATCCAGAGAATATCTACTCCTCTTGGGATCATAGATTACAGGAACATTCTACTAATTTCAGAAAACAGATATTAGATGGTCAATATAAAGCTGGTCGTTCGAAACCAGACAATATAAACGAACTATTTAATGAAGAGCCTAAAATTATTGAATTATTATCTTCATTAGGTGTAATGCATATATATCCGAATGTGTTAGAAGCTGATGATGTGATTGCGTGGTTAGCTAAAAATGTCGATGGTCAATCTATAATCGTGTCGGCAGATAGAGATATGCTGCAATTAGTTGATGAAAGTACTAGTGTATGGAACTTCAAAAAACTAATAACTCATGAGAATTTTACAGATCATGTAGGAATTGAAGCTAAATATTACAAACTATATAAAGCAATAATGGGAGATGTATCTGATAACATTCACGGAATACCTGGATACGGAAAAGTTCGATCTGTAAAATTAGCAACGTCATGGGGAGAGTATCCTGTATCTGATGACTATAAAGAGATTGTTGAGCGTAATTTAAAATTAATTGATTTGGATTATGGATACACTACAGAAGTTGGTGAATCGGATGCATATCAAATGCAAATGGATAAAGAACGTGTAATTTCTCCAGGTGATATTGAAACCTTTAAAGAATTATGTGTAAAGTATGGTTTACGAAAAGAGTTAGATAAAATTAATGAATGGAAGTCAGTAACAAGTAGGAACAATCTTGTTTCTATGATAAACTCACTTCTTTTATAAGTATTTGTATAGGAGGAATATATGCACGAAGGAACAGTTCAATTAGTAGCTCAAGCTTGCAATTATTGTGGGTATGGAGTAGTTCAACCAAGAGTAAGTGAATCTTATGATCGCTATGCTAAGGAAACAATTGTAGAAGCGACATGGTTATGTCCGCGTTGTAATCAGACAACAGCTTCCGGTATTGTTGAGAGACGAAAAGATGAAGAATAAAAAATCATTATTTAATGAATCTATAGATGAAGCTATAGTAGAAAATAATTATGGTTTTGGCGCAGGTCAACAGCAAACTGGCTCGAAGCCCTGGTTACAAAAATCACCAGGGTGGAGAGGCAGAACTGGTGATGCTACTGGTATAGATATTCAAAATATTGCAGCAGAAAGTGAAGAGTTCGCGAAAGAAGCGGGAAATGTAAAGATGTTTCCATTGGATCAAGTAGCTGAAACACTAGCTGAAGCATATATTTGTTTATCTAACGCTGAAGTGCAATTACAATCTTGTGTCGACTATAACAAAGTGTTAACCCAAGAGCCTGAAAAAATGCTCGTTTTAGATCATTGCGTAAAGAAAGTAGCAGCAATAAAAGCAATGATTAAAAATGTTACCGTTGATTTTGATAGATTGACGCTATAATATATTTATTATGAAAAAAGATACTAGGAAAATACCAGGAATTAAATTCGACGCGATTCGACGTACTGAAGCGCAAATAATGGGTAGATTTATTCTATCACTTAAAGACGCAGAAGATCTGTGTGCTGTTACAAAATCAGGTTTACCTAAAAATAAAGAACTCAAGGATTGGTTTTTTGATCAAGTTACAATTACTCTTGAACAATCATTGAATAATATAAAGGAAGGACGTTCTAATGTCAGCCCTATCGCCTTCCGCTAAAGCGTTCTTACGTTCAATTTTTACTGTACTCTTTATTGCGGGTATTTGTAGTTTTGGTGTCGGTCTTATTGCTAGAAATTTAATGATCGGATTCGGGGTTGGTATTATATTAATACTAGTTCAATTAGTATTCGGTTATTACTTCTCCCTATATATAGAAAACCAACAACAAATAGCAGCAAATATGCTCATCGATAGTGTTATAGATGATGCGATCGAAATGAAAGCTCCTACAAGCTTAAGTTGTGCATATTGTAATGAAATTAATATAGTTCCATTATCACTATTAGAAGAGAATTCGTTTGATTGTCCACAATGTCAACAAGCGAATAAAGTCTATATGCAATTTACAACAGTTCGAATCACACAACCATTAGCGAAAAAGACTACAGTTAAAGAAGTTGACATGGATGAACCTACCCAACGTCAAACAGCTCTAGGTGATAAAGTAGAGGTAAACTAATGAAGGGTCATGAATTAATTGATTTTGTTGAAACTGAAAATACCAAAGAAATCACAAAAGAGAAGATAGATGAATCTGTTCCTATTAAAATAGAAGAAGTAGAAAAACCTTTACCTAGAACTATCGATGATATTAGTATGGCGTATTGGGGATATTATAGCCAGCAATATTTAGATGCTTATAAATATGGTGTTGGTATTGGAACTTTCGGTAAAAATGTACCTTCTATTTATAACGTGTTTTGTAGATTATCTGAATCTATAATTACTTCGATTAAAAACCAATTGAACAATGAAAACAAATCTACTGAGAATTTCTCTTGCCACTTTGCTGTGTTAGAGTCTATAATGAAGTTATTAGCGAAGGAAATAGAAGGAGTACATTTGAAGAAGAGTAATCATATAGATTTTCTTGCTTCACAACACGGATTTTTAGAAACAATAATCAAAAATATGAACGGGAGTATTTAACTAAATGAGTAGAGTAGAAGATATGGTAAGAGTTGATGAAATGGGAGTATACGAAGTATCTCGATGGTATTCTTTATTTGAAGCTGTAAACTTTATCGCTGATGAATGTGATGAGAGAAATATAGACTTCGAATCAGTTAGATTAGAGCCATTGCATATGCGAAAGTATATCGAAAAAACTTGTGATATCTTTGCTCGTAAACTCGATGAAGAAAATGCTATCGCAGCCAAATCAGCTAAAGAACTTCGCGAAGCTTCAACTCTCAGAGGTTAATAATGATATATGTAATCAATCATCAATTTACCGTAGGATCTCAAATAGAACACAAAAAGACTGCATCTGTAACAGAGCAATTAGCAATGAGTAAAATGCGTGCACCAAAAGAGCATAAATGCCCGTTAACTCAAAATCATACTTATATTGTTAACTTAATTAGGCCTAATATAAAAGATCATACGATTAACTATCACTTTCAGGATACTTCTGATAAACGAGTAACAATAGTTAATTTCGATTCGACTGGTGAAGCTGATGAATTTATAGCTAGAGTATCTGGATGCTCTGAAAAGTT
>Ga0210003_1003146_pt1 | contig 13594 bp, 16 predicted proteins | sample LantaG_FD_182804 | JGI IMG/M metagenome (GOLD analysis project Ga0210003, IMG submission 182804) | Deep subsurface microbial communities from Baltic Sea to uncover new lineages of life (NeLLi) - Landsort_02402 metaG (SPAdes) (version 2) | ecosystem: Environmental > Aquatic > Marine > Oceanic >... | reverse complement strand
TTATCTCTTTTTTACTTAATTTTGATAAGTCTTTTCTAATAAAATCAGAAGGATCTAAAGTAAACATGGTATAACCACAATCTACTGCATCTTTCAAATCTTTTATCTCTTTTACATGGTCAGCATCTGCCCCAAATGGGCCTTCATAACCGGCTTCAAAACATCCCCACATCGCATCATCTAATACTTTCTGCCAATTTCTCTCCGTCCGAGCCATCTCTCTAACCGATTGCTGAGCTAAAACAGGAAAAATATTTTTATCTTTAAAGGCTTGGATATGGGCCGGGGTAGCTACACCCAACCGATCTCCAGTGCCAAAAGAAGATTGAAGACCACAAAAAGAAGGATTGAGATAAAGGAATATTTCTCGTAGTAAATCAAGATTATGATGGTTTAAATTATATATCTTGATGATCAATTCATTCTGGTTTACTTCTTTTTCTTCTAAAACGCTACCTTCAAATTTTTGCGCAACGGCATCTACAGCAAATACTACAAGATACTTTTTCTTTTTATCTTTTGCCATAAAAAAATAATTTTCTTTCTCTAACTTTTTTATAGAAGAAGTGTAAACAATATACCTATCCCCATAATGTTTATTAAAATACTTTAAAATTCCCTGCTTGTTCATTAATTTCTCCTTTTAAATTGAATAGCCGCATTTGGTTTTCATACATCAACGCTTTTGTTGTTCTAACTCCTCCATTATAAGACATTTGCCCACTCGAAACAATCTTCCCTACTGCTCTACATATTATCCGGTCAAAGACTTCGAATCTGCTCCCTTCGGATAAAATTTTCCTTCCGTCATATACTGGCCCTCCATTCGAAGTAAGTAGAGAAGTTTCACAAGTTTATAATTACTTTTCTATATCCTCTCCTAAATCAATCCTTTATAATTAAAAAACTATTAAACATAACTATTTTCTTAAAAAAGGTATATTATTTCGATTATTCTATTTAATTTACGAATCTAATAAAAATATCTATGCTATTGTTAACAAAGTTTTGGGATCAAAAATATGAGTCTTTTCTATGTCTATTACTACTTCCATACTTTGTTCAACTTCCACCTGAGTACGTGCATCCATCTTCCCTACAAGAGAATCTTTTTCGCAAGCCTAGTAAATAAAAATCTCCGCCCCTAAGGTTCAATTACATCCACTTTAGCTTTTATAGTATTAGAAGGTGTAGCGTTAGAAACAAATTGCTTATCATGAAGATCTTCAGGTCTTACTCCAAAAATCACTTCTGGAGTGCACCCCTGCCACTAGACACCTTTACAAAAAAAATAAGACTTGTTGTATAATAAAAATAACAAGCAAGAAGAAAAAAAGGAGGGGCAAAGACAATGGGTATAAAAAAAAGAAAATATTCTAAAGAACAAAAAGAAGAAATGGTTCAAAAAGCACTAAGCGGTAAAAGCATCCTGGCATTAGGAAAAGAGAATAACCTCTCCCCTGGACTTATCAACCGCTTTAATCAAGGACAAAGAGCTTACCGGTATTAATCAAGTCTGGTGTGCGGATATCACCTATATCAGGATACTTAACGGTTTTATCTACCTAGCAGCTATAATCGATATCTATTCCCGAAAAATAGTAGGTTATGCTCTAGGTAAAACCTTATCTCCTAAACTTGCTATTGCTGCTTTAAATATGGCTATCGCCACTAGAAAAACGGATAACCTGATTCACCATTCAGATCAGGGTAGAAAGTTTCCTGTAAAGAATATATTAAAATATTAAAAGATAATGGTATCAGAATAAGTAGGTCTGAAAAAGGCAATCCTTATGATAATGCCATAGCTTTAATCATTCTTTAAAACCCTAAAACAGGAGGAGGTATATCTATTCAGATTACGAAACCTTTTCTGATGTAATAGAAAGGATTCCCTATTTTATAGAAGATGTGTATAATAAGAAGAGGCTGCATTCCTCTTTGGGCTATCGGCCTCCAGAGGAATATGAGAGGTTATTGGTCAAGAATAGTTCTCGGGAATATCTGGTGTGTTAAGACTTAAAGTGTCTAACCTGAGGGGTTCAACTCCAGTTCATAACGGTTAGAGCCGAACCTGCGGTAGGCTTTCAGGATATTTCGTTCTATCTCTTTGGGGATCCTGCGGGAACCGGGTCTAGCCCCTATTTTAGCAGGAAGCAAGGAATCATCTTCTTTTTTTCCTTCCTGCCATTTACGATAATAACGTCTTAGCTCTTTATTTGAGATATGATGAGCAAGACATAATTCTTTAACAAAGCGAAAAGAACGGGAGGAGAACCTTATTCTGGATCTTTTCGTATTCTTCCAGTATAGGCTTCCATCTTTTTATGAAGATCTGTTGACTAATTTTCATAATTAAGTACCTCCTTTGGTGGTATAATTATACCAAATAAGTTACCTAATTACTGAGCATTAAGACCCTGTCCCTATTTATTCCTTAAGCATTCAATTCACGATCACAAACAGGCAGAATACCGATAAATTAAATCCGAGGTTTACTTTAATAACATTTTTATGCGTCTTTTTTTTGCTTTTCTTCAATTAGTACTCTTTTAACAGCATCGATTACAACATTGACTTCATCATCTTCTAAACATTGCGGATTAATGGCCACTTCCTCCCTTTGAACATCAACATATATTGCCGGATCTAAGTTCATAAGACTATCTTGAATCTCTTTGGAGCAAATATGTAAAGGTTTAATATATACTCTCGGAATATCGACGGGTCGTATGCCGGGTTCCACAGGAAAGCCTCGACGAACTTTTATATCATATAACGTGGAAAAAGAAGAAAACATTTGTGAAACCATTGATTCCCATCGTTCCATTTCTTGGGTATAGTCTTTTTTGACAAACAGTTCAATTGCTTTAACAATGCCTGCAATAGTTTCCTTGTCAATTTTCATGCTGCGACCAATGCTGTAATTAGGGCAACAGTTTGCTTCGCAAGCTCTAATCAATTGTTTTTTGCCAAGTATTATCCCGGAGGATTGCGGCCCTCGAAATTCTTTCCCTCCGCTAAATATTACGAGGTCTGCACCTTGGTCTAAATACTTTGTTATATTGGATTTAGGTGGCAACTCAGCCGCAGCATCCACTACTATAGGAATGTTATGTTTTTTTAAAATAAGGGCAATTTCTGGAAGCGGTATAGATCCCCTCATTCTTTCAGCTTCAGCAATATAAAAAAACATTGCCGTTTTTTCTGAGACGGCAGTCTCTACTTGCTCAATAATGGCCGACGAAGTAGCTCCAATTTCACGCACTTGAGCACCAGACAATAAAAGTGCCTGATCGTAAAGTGTTCTATGACATTTAAGTACAAGCACTTCACTTGGCATACCTGTAGTATCAGGTAATTGCAGAGTTTTTGCAATTTCTCCTTTAGTCATACAAGCAGCTGCAGAAATAGCTATACCTGCAGCTGCGCCAGCAGTAATACAAACACCTTCACACCCTAACATTTTGGCTATTTTTTCGCCAGCTTTTTCATGAAATGTAATGATGTCTACATAGTAACCTGCTGCTTCATTCATTGCAGCTAAAACCTCTGGTGCCATTTTAGAACCGCCGATTTTAGTAATTGTACCCAAACCGTTGATTATCTTTTTTATTCCCAGTTCATCATAAATACTCATGCCAACACCCTCCTAAACTATTAGTTCGATATAATGAAAAATTTCGTAATGTTTTATACCTCCAAAAAGCCTACATGCTTCTTGCATAAAGCTTACTTCAACAAATTCTTCTTTAGTTTTAATCGACCTGTACCTTCTGGGTGCTTTTCTAAATAAATTCTCCACATATTATTGATAGGTATTACATGTAGAGCAATAGCATTACGTTTGAAATTTAGTACAGAAGATATATCAACGACCCTGTTTGTAAGCTGAGGCCCTCGGGCAACATAATATTTTTCTGTAACAAAATGAGGAAAAAGGTTCATATCTTTAAGCTCTAGCAAATCAAGTTGACGCCCTGGCATCCAGCAGGCTGCTTCAACAATTTTTCCGGTAAGATAGTGATCAGGGTTTTCCTCGTAGTATCCCCACGGGTCAAACGAAATAACAGTATCTACCTTTAAAAAAACGGAACAATGTTATAAGGCGATGGCGTATTTCAGTAAATTGAGTATAGTCCATATAATGATTTTATAACTAAAATCATAAACTTTTTTTATCCCGAGGAGTTTAGCCACTTGATATGTTTCTTTTTCAATACGGTAAATAGTATCACCAATCGATAAATCATAGGAATCCTTTTCATTATTGGTTAGTCTGATAAAATAGCCTGTATAGCCTTCTTTAATTAGCTTTAACATTGCACCAGCTGCAAAAAAAGTGAAGTCATCTGAATGAGGAAATACTACAGCAAATACCTTACCTTTATGGGTTCGTCCATTGTCCCACTTTTCTACTATGACATTTTCGTTTAAGTTAATGTTGACACCAACCTTTTTTACATTTTATCACTAACATCAAATCTCCCACTTTTAAAGTGTGGAATCTCGATCATGCTTTCTTCTAATGGCAGTGTAATCTGTCACTGAAAAGCATTAAAGACAAATCCCTTGCAGAGACAGTTTTAACGCACCGCCTGCGGCGATGGGCAATCCAATTTCGCTAACGCTACAATGAAATAGCAAAGTGCTTACGCATTAAAGGTCGAGAGAAATTCCTTAAGACGCGGTGAGTTTCTTTCAATAAATATCTCCTGTGGAGTGCCTATGTCAGCAACCTTGCCGGCATCCATAAATACTACCTTGTCGGACACTTCATAAGCAAAGCTCATTTCGTGGGTAACAATAAGCATAGTAGTACCATCTTTAGCAAGTTGCTTAATCACATTTAGTACTTCGCCAATGAGTTCTGGATCAAGTGCAGAGGTTACTTCATCAAAAAGCAAAATCTTCGGATTCATAGCAATAGCTCGAGCAATTGCAACACGCTGCTGTTGACCACCTGATAGTTTAGACGGATAGGAATGGAGCTTTTCACCAAGGTCAACTCGTTCCAACAATTTAATTCCTATTTTCTCAGCTTCCGACTTATCCATATGCTTAACCTTGATAAGGCCTAACACTACGTTTTTAAGTGCGGTCAAATGCGGAAATAAATTTAAAGATTGAAAAACTATTCCGGTGAGAATACGCTGGCTGGAAATCACTTTTTCGGAATAGCGTTTTCGCTTACCGTTAACATTATGATAACCAACCTCATCCCCATCTAAGATTATTGAACCTTCCTGGAATTTTTCAAGCAGCATGATGCAACGCAATAGAGTAGTTTTCCCAGAGCCACTGGGACCAATTATGGAAACAACCTCTTTGGGACGAACTTCAAGACAAACATCTTCAAATACTTTATTAGTGCCGTACCACTTTTTAAGATTGTTGATTTTCAATACTAACTCGCTCATAGACATCTCCTTTATAATTGATAGAAACTGACTTTTTTCTCAAGTAATTTGCCAAATAGCTGTATCAAAGTGTTTACCAAAAAAAAGATTAATCCAATAAACATATAATACACCAATGCATCACCACTGGTTGCAATTAGCTGACTCGCGGTAAGCAATAACTCGCGCACACCTATAAGTGACAACAGAGTTGTACCTTTACACATTTCAGTAGCGGTATTAATCCACGGCGGAACAATTTTAGCAATTGCCTGAGGAAATAATATAAAAATAAATATTTTATCAAAGCTCAACCCAATTGCTTTCCCAGCTTCTATTTGGTCTTTAGGAATAGATTGGAGAGCCCCGCGGGTTATTTCTGCTACTTGAGCAGCAGAAAATGCTGAAAGGGCAATTATGCCGGATTTTAAATTATCAAGATTTATTCCAACTCTGCTTAAAAAAAAACCCAATATATAATAAATGGAGAATATTAAAACCAGTGCGGGTATGCCGCGGACAAGGTCAACATATAGACGGAATGGAAATTTAACATACTTATTACCATAGCATAGGATAAATCCAAACAGTATTCCTAAAGTAGTACCTATTATTATTGCAAAAAATGTTGCCGTAACCATATTCATAGTACCGAAAAACAGAGCAATTCTGAAATTGTATAAGATTCTAAACATAATAATATTTATCCCTCCCTACTCAATTCTCAGTTTATGTTCTAGCTTTCTAAGTAAATAGGCCATCAGATAACACGTGACAATATACAAAAACGCTGCACTTAGCCACGCTTCAAGTACCCTAAAGGTCTCAACATTAAGTTTTCGTGCAAAATAAGTTAGCTCTGGTACTGTTATTGAAGCAGCAAGTGATGTGTCTTTAAATAAAGATATCAGGACATTGCTCATTGATGGAAGAACATTTCTAAACATTATTGGCAGCTGAATATTCCAGCAAATATGAAAGCGAGTAAGGCCAATAACTTGGCCGGCTTCAATGATTCCTTTGGGTATGGCCTGAAGACCTGCTCTAAATATCTCTGCCATATATGCTCCAGCATACAATGAAAGAGTAAAAATAAAGGATACTTTTCTTTCCATCATAATACCCACGTCAGGTAGCCCGAAATATACAATAAAAGCCAATAGCAGTAGAGGAATGTTGCGAAAAAAAACAGTATACCAAGTTGCAATGTTATTAAAGGCACGATTAGAAGAGACAGCAGCAAATGCAACAATTAATCCTAAAATAATACCAAAGAACAATGATATTACTCCTATGAATAATCCCAGGCCTAATCCATTTAACATATGTCCAATATTACTTTGTACAACGCGGAAACTGAAATAATAGACCATGCTACTGCCTCCTCCTCATTCGTCCGTTTAACATTTATTAACGATAAATTTGAGGCTTTCCAACCTTAGGTTCAGAAAGCTCCACGCCGCCAAACCACTTAGCATATGCATCATTATATAGTTTAAATGTGTACCCAGACATAGCATCCTGAAAAACAAGATTTACAAAGTTTATCCAGACCTGGTCATTAGGGCTCATAGCAGCTGCGTTGTTCATTTCGCGAGCTGTACGGTCTGCAAGCAGGTATTTCTCAGGTTCTTTTTTTGCAAGCCACAGAGCGGAAGACAAATCAATACTACAAGCATCGGCACGACCGGAATTAATTGCCTGAAGTTCAAGCCCCACGGTTTCATATTCAGTGCCTACTGCACCTTCCAGAAGCTCTTGAACAAGTACATTAGATTCAATATTTAGTAGAGTTGCCATTGTAATGGTCTCACCATCTTTTATTGCTGCCACCATTTCCTCATAGTTTTTATATTTACCATCTGCAGGAATGAGAAGCGCAGTAGCTTCTGTGTAATAAGGAACCGAGAAAGCCACTAGTTGCCCACGTCCGGGAGTTATAGTCATGAACTGTATAACTATGTCAACTTTGTTTGTCAACAGGTTGGGAATACGGGCATCGGGTGACTGCTCCACGAATTTAACCTTTGTGGGATCATTAAAGAGACCTATCGCAAGAATTCTAGCCATTTCTATGTCAAATCCGACTAACTCACCTTTTTCATCTATAAAATGCCAAGGGACGTTCGCGCTACCAGTACCGACGAGTAAATACCCCCTGTCTAATACGGTTTGAAGTTTTGATTTCTGAGCAGACACTATTCCGGTTAAGCTAAGCAATAAAATACTGATTAGCATTGCAATAATAATTACTTTTTTCACTTTTTTATCCTCCATTTTATTTAACTAGACAAATTTTTAATTAGCTTTCTATTTCTCTATACTTCCTTATTTTTTTCATCTACCACCCTCTTTTTCTTTTTTTTATTACCCAAAATCTGCGTCTAAAATATTTACGCAGATTTTTTGCTAAATTCATCTAAAATCCTCATAAATTTCATGATGAATCTGCAAATCTACATTCAAAATCTACCATTTTCTTTACCACCTTAAATTCTTGAACGATTTTTTTAAACATATCGCTCTAATTTTTCTTCAAGAGCATTGTGATCCAGTGATAGGTATTCTTCTAGTGCTATGTATAGTCCTACCATCTCTTCACGTCCAACTTTGCTTGAGCGTGCAAGCCCATGATGAGGTGCTCCCATCATTTAGCAAATATTAATAAGCTCTTTATTTTGCCTAAAATCAAACCGCTCGATTGTGGACCGCAAAGAGTTTTTCCTCCACTAAATATGACCAGGTCAGCACCCATTTTCGTAAAGTAAGATGAATTATTCCTTTAATTTTACTATCATCTCAACTTCTACCGGTATATTGCCCGGCAAATTTGAAGTCCCGATGGCAGAACGGGCATGACGGCCTTTATCGCCAAATATTTCAATAATTAACTCAGTAAAGCCATTCATTACCTCCGGCATATCGTGAAAATCATCATCACTATTAACAAACCCTAAAACCTTTACCACCGATTCGATCTGATCCAAATCGCCAATCTCAGCTTTAATTGAGGCCAAGCAGTTTAATGCACAATACTTAGCTGCTTCTTTAGCCTGTTCTACATCCACTTCCCTGCCTACTCTACCTACATAAATAGGCTTTTCATCTTTGAATGGACCATTACCTGAACTGATCACTAAATTACCGGCACGCTGAGCTCCTTCGATTATACCGGTCTTACTCTTATTTGGAAGCTCATAGCCAAGTTCATTAATTTTTCTTTCAATAATCATAATTATAACCTCTCTTTTATATTTTTTGTAAAACCTTTATACACGAAATCTGCGTCTAAAATATTTACGCAGATTTCGGGTTATTCTCATTCAAGCCTATCGTACTTACACAATACAATATTCCTGATTCCAAAAATTGTTTCCACAATAGGGCTTTCTTCTCCTTTTATGGTAAAACCATTTAATCATTACTACCCTCAAGGAAGGTGGTTTTTTAAGTTAAAATAAAAAACCTATGGGATATTTTTATCAAACTAAACATGATATCCCAATTCCATTATTTAATAGAAGATTATAAATATATTTCACAAATGTGGTACTATCAAGCTTTATGACAAATTTTATTTTATGTCTAAATCTTGTAAGAACTATGGCTATATTAATTTCCGTCACAACAAACGTTCTTGAGAAATTTTCGACTTTATTGAGTTCTCCCAAGTATCCACAATGAAACATTCCTATTGCTTTGACTAGTGTAATTATTCCATGTATGATTTGTTTGGATAACATTATAATATAGTCTGCTTCTATCTTCTCCTAACTACAGAATTGATTATATACCTTTGTGTTTAATTAATTGCTATATAACTATATCATGAACAATTTATAGTAACACTATACTTAAAAGGTTATTATATTTGTTATGCCCTTTTATATTTCTTAATAACCTCTATTAATTGCGCTCCAGCAGCTAGTTCTTTTCTGGATAATTCCTCTCTTATATAGATATCCTCTATCTTGGGTAGTGCTTCCATAAGTATCCCTTGGGGTATAACTATGACAGCATCACAATCACCAAATACCCAATCTCCGGGATTTACTCTTACATATTTAGTGAGAGTACCAGTCATATATATTGGCTTCTCAAGTGTTTTACATCTCCACCTTTTCTTTGATTCAATAGGCGATGTATATTTTGCAAAACATGCCCAGTTATCAATTCTAAGTATTCCCGCTTTATCACGGGTTCCCCCATCTATTACTACTCCTACAGCTCCTTTATTTCTAGCGCCATAACTCATCATTTCACCCCAGTGCCCAACCTGATCATCCTTCTCTGCGTTAATAACAACTACACAACCTTCATAAATAGAATTAAATACTGCAAAATCGTCAAACTCTGGAATTTTTAACTCTTCATCATATAAAGGCTCACTTGTCCCTAAAATTGTTAAAGCTGGACCAATAATATTCATATCATCTCTTAATGCTTTAATACTTAGATTTAAGCATTGATCACTATAACCCATAGCGTCCAGAGTATCATATACATCAGCAGAGTGTACTGGAAGCAGTCTTTTCCTAACTTCCTTGATTTCTTGTGTACTTAATTGTTTCATTTTTCTAACCTCTTTATTTTTTCATCTTGTTTTTTAATACATAACACCATTACCACCTTCAAAGAAGGTGGCTTTTTAAGGTGAAATAAATTTCTTATCAACCATCCACGGATCTATAAAATTAATTTTTTTGGTTTTTTCTTGTTTTAGCAATTATATTTCTATAATATAGAATAACATTCTATAATTTATATTATACAAAATTAGTTTTCATTTGTCAAATTATTTTTAAATAATTATTTTTAATCAAACTCACAGACTAAATTTTAATTGGTTTAATTGTATTAATGCATGACTTTCAACTTTTTCTGATTTTGAGTTGATCATTGGTTTATATCTGATTCTATAGCCCGGGTTCCTTGGGTTTCTTTGTCTTTTTGGTTTAAGTAACAGTACTACCTTTGAACTCTGCCCGAGGCTGCTCCTCCGGCTAAGCTATTTACTTCTTCTATTGAAAGTAAAGGTAAATCACCGGGAATAGAATGCTTTAGACAAGATGCTGCTACCGCAAATTCAAGGGTTTCCTTATCACTATTTAAGTTGTTAATACCGTAAATTAAACCTGCGGTAAAAGTATCTCCCGCTCCTACCCTATCTACGATATTATGTATTTCATACTTTTTTGAAATAAGAAACTCCTTCCGATTATTAAGTACTGCTGACCATCCATTATAATCTGCAGAATGGCTTTCCCTTAAGGTGATAGCAATTTTCTGGAGATGGGGATATAAACTAAGAACTTTATCAGTTAATTTTTTATATCTTTGTACTTGAAGTTTCCCTGACTCTACATCTATCTCCACTTTAACCCCCAGAGATTTCTGACAATCCTCTTCATTTCCCAAGGCAATATCAACATATTTAACCAGTTCACCCATTACCTCAGGGGCAGATTTCCCATATTTCCATAAATTTCCTCTAAAGTTAAAATCACAGGAAATAGTGATGCCTTTTTCTCTCGCTTTTTTTACTGCTTCTAAGGAAAGTTCTGAAGCCGAAAGGGAAATAGCTGGAGTAATCCCAGAAATATGAAACCAACTTGCCCCATTAAATACCTTATCCCAATCAATGTCACCAGGTCTTGCTTCGGCAATAGCTGAATACAAACGATCATAGATAACCATTGAGGGTCTTTGATTAGCCCCATTTTCTAAAAAGTAGATACCTAATCGGTTTCCCTTTCTTACAATAAGTGAAGTATCTACACCCTGCCTCCTTAATTCTCCAAGGCAAGCATCTCCGATTGCATTTTTAGGAATTACCGAAACATAGGCTACATCTAAACCAAATCGGGTCAGTCCAACGGCAACATTTGCCTCCCCCCCTCCAAAGGTAGCTTCTAAAAGAGGGCTCTGAAAAAATCTCTCCAAATTAGGTGGTTTAAGCCTCAACATTATTTCGCCAAAGGTAATATATTTTTTCATTGTCTCCTCTCTTTCAACGATTATTTTTGCAAAAGATGAATGGCAAATCCTGACACTTCTTGATCTAGATAAACTGCTTTAAGTTTACCTTCCTTTTCTTTTGCAGTCTCGGGAAGAATGGAAATGTTTTTCATTTTTAAGTAGGTTATTGCCCGGTAAATATCGTTAGTAGCTATAGCAATATGACCATGTTCTCCTAAAAATTTGTTTTTAATAACCTCAAATCCTGGACCAGCAAAAATAGAACTCGTTCCCTCTTTTATAGGAAAATAAAAAAAATGTGAAAGCAGTTTGGCAGAATTAAGGGCTTTATCTTTATTTTTTTCATTTATTCCCAGGTGGGCGAACTCAAAACCGAGCATTATAGAAATTGCTTCCTTGGTCAGTCTGGTAATCTCACTAAAATTACCCGAAGAGATGAGTTCTGGCTTTACCATCCAACTACCACCACAAGCAAGCACTTTATTATCGGATAGGTAAGAACATAAGTTATTCAGGTTAATCCCTCCTGTGGGGATAAACTTTATTCCGGTATAAGGAGCCGACATAGATTCGAGAAGTGGCAATCCTCCTGATGCTTCAGCAGGAAAAAATTTTACTACCTCAATTCCCCTCTCAAGAGCCATCTCAATCTGGGTGGGATTATTGATACCAGGAGTTACCGGAATGCTGTTTTTTATACAATAATCCACTACTTTTGGATTAAAGCCTGGCGAAACAATAAATTGAGCACCGGCAGAAACTGCTTTTTTTGCCTGTTCGACGGTTAATACGGTTCCCGCTCCCACTAAAAGTTTAGGAAGTTCTTTAGTTAAGATTTTAATTGACTCCTCTGCAGCAGAAGTTCTGAAGGTAATCTCAGCAATGGGGAGATCACCATCCATAAGTGCCCTACCCAGGGGAAGAGCATCTTCGGCTTTTTCAATTTTTACCACCGGAATAATCCCCAGTTCACCGATTTTCTCAAGAATTTTATTCATCTAAATGACCTCTTTTTGTAATTTATCATCGTATCCTAATCTTTTTGATATTTTTCTACTTGTTTCGATAAGAGCCACTTTTAGATTATTTTGTGTATTTTTATCTATCCTGAAAATAGGGCTTGAAATACTCAGGGCAGCTATCACTTTCCCTTGATAATTCCTAATAGGAGCAGCTACACAGCGAACATCTTTTTCGTTTTCTTCCCTATCTAAGGCAAAACCCTGCTCTTTTACTTTATCAAGTTCTTTTTCTAATTCCCTTTTATCAGTGATGGTATTCTCGGTAAGGCGAGGAAGCACTTTTTCCCCTAATATTTTCTTTCTTTCTTCTGTTGAAAGATAGGCTAACAGCACCTTCCCTAAAGCGGTACAGTGAAGGGGGGCTCTTTTACCCACGTAAGAGATCATCCTTATAGTTTGAGAAGACTCCTCTTTTGCCAAGTAAAGAACTTCTCCTTTTTCCAAAACTCCTAAATGAGCAGTTTCATTACACTGATTTACTAACTCTTTTAAATAGGGGGTGGCCTCTCTTACCAGGTCCATTTGGTGAAGTTTGGCCATACCTAATTCTAATGCCTTCAGACCTAGTTGGTATTTCTGAGTATGGGAATCTTGTTCTACATATCCCCAATATTTCAAGGTATCTAATATACGGTGGGTAGTGCTGGGATAGAGGTCTAATTTTTTACTGATCTCAGTCATATTCATAGCGGAACCTTGTTGAAGTAAAACTTCGAGAATGGAGAAGGTTTTATTTAGAACTTTTATGGGGTAATTAGGTTTTGATTCTTTCATTTTGTTTTCCTTATTATATTTCTGTATTATAGAAATTAATTCTATATTTTAAGTTATTTATATTATACACGATGAATTTTAATTTTGTCAACTTTTTGTATAAAACTTTTTCCTTATTTTCTAAAAAATTATTTTTTTATGATATATGATAAAAAATGTAATTAATTAATATTCAATTTATTTAATGTTTCAGCAGTAATTCGAGCGGCAGTATCCGGGTCAGGCAAAGGGAGTATCTCTGCGGAGATATAACCCTGGTAGTCTATCTTTTTTAAAGTTTCTATTACTTTTTTAAAATCAAGATGGCCACATCCCGGGGCCCAGCGGTTACTGTCGGCAAAGTGAACATGGGTAATATAATCTTTCGCTTGAATAATGCTACCGTAGATTGAAACTTCTTCGATGTTCATATGAAAAGTA
>Ga0210003_1003145_pt1 | contig 13594 bp, 13 predicted proteins | sample LantaG_FD_182804 | JGI IMG/M metagenome (GOLD analysis project Ga0210003, IMG submission 182804) | Deep subsurface microbial communities from Baltic Sea to uncover new lineages of life (NeLLi) - Landsort_02402 metaG (SPAdes) (version 2) | ecosystem: Environmental > Aquatic > Marine > Oceanic >... | reverse complement strand
CAGAATGCCCAGATACTGCACCAGATTAAAAGTAAAGGAGTCATAATTATCTATCATCAATATATCTATTTTTTTAGTCCTGATAGTTGCTCTCATTTTATCTCCTGGCATAGCCTCATTTATATGCAATTACTCTATCTGCTATTTCCTGTTAAAAGGAATTATATTAGAAGCTAGATAAAATCTCAAAAGGAATATTCTGATTCTCCTAAAAAAAGTTGAAGAAAAATAATTTTAAGGAATGATTTTCTTTATAAAATCTATTTTTTTAAAGTCTCTATCAAATGTAAATACTGTATCACAGTTATTTTTTACAGAATGACTTGCTAGATATGCATCTATAAAATCAATATTTTTCTCTTCATATAAATCCAGTGCCTTCAGGACGACCTGGCGGTTTTCTATTACCGCATTATCAATCTCAGCAATAGCCAGTATTTTTTCAACTATGCTATATCTATCCAGATGATATATGCTTTCCAGAACATAAATAATCTCAGCAATGATTAAGTCACATACATATAGTTCATATTTTCCTCTTGATACCTGATCAAGGAACTTTCTGGATTCCTGAGCCTGATTGTCAGGATCACCGGTAAAAAATCTTATAAATAGATTGGTGTCCGCATAAACTCTATTTTTCAAGATTTCACCTTTTTTGCCATATAATCATGCGTCTTTTTTTCTATTTCTTTCCAGCTCAATTTTTTTATATCTTCTGGTACAGGAACAGAATCCTGTAAACTAAAAATAGAAGGGATCTTTCTAATAAATGTCTTCTTACCATCAAATTTAACTATTACTTTATCTCCCTCTTTCAGGCCGAGCTTTTCCCTTATTTGCTTGGGTATGGTTATCTGACCCTTCTTTGTTATAGTAGTCGTACTCATTTAAAAAATCCTTACTATCATATTTTGGTATTACTTTATCATAAAAGTAAGAATTAATAAAATTTTATTTCTATATATCACTTCATAACGCTCCGGTCTTTAAATTGATAAATTATAAGATTAAAGGTAAAATTCTATTTTATGATAAAAGTAGAAAATCTTACTAAAAAATTTGAAACTATAACTGCAGTTGAGAATATTTCCTTTAATATAAATGAAAGTGAAATATTTGGATTTCTTGGCCCTAATGGAGCGGGAAAGACCACTACCATAAGAATGCTATCAACCCTTATCTCTCAAACTTCGGGAAAGATAACCATAGACAATAGAAGTCCCGAGAGTGATGGTGAATACATAAGGTCAATAATAGGACTTCTGACCGAGTCTCCGGGAATGTATGAGAAAATATCCGCTTATGATAATCTTGAATATTATTCCAGCTTTTATAATATCCCCGGCAGCAAAAGAAAAGATAATATCGAAAGATATCTTAAGATGTTTGATCTCTGGGACAGGAAAGATGACCTGGCCGGCACTTATTCTAAAGGTATGAAACAGAAACTTGCGCTGTCCCGCGCGCTGATTCACGAGCCAAAAATATTATTTTTAGATGAACCAACTGCAGGACTTGACCCTGAAAGTGCCCATATGGTGAGAAATTTTATTGAAATCCTGAAAAAAGAAAAAACTACTGTTTTTCTCTGTACTCATAATCTTGAGGAAGCATCCAATCTGTCTGATAGAATTTGTATAATAAAAAGAAAGATTATAAGGATTGCCACACTTTCTGAACTGCAAAGTGATGATAAAAATAAAAGAGTTGAAATTGTATTTACAGATAATGCAAGTAGATATATTAAATTATTGGAAGAGATTGATAAAATCAAAGATATCCAGGCAGATAACAACAGAGCAATTCTGGTAATTGAAGAACCAGAAATCTCGAATCATTTAATTATCAAAAAACTTGTTGATAACGGAGCTGAAATCCTTTATTTTAACGAAATAAAGGCAACCTTAGAGGAGATATACCTTGATTTAATAAAAGATGAAGAGGCAAAATGAAAAACGCTGCAGTAATTTTTAAAAAAGAGATTAAAGAGGTTATAAGGAATAAAAATATATGGCTGCCCATCCTTATAATCACCGCCATATTTTCAATTGCCATGCCGCTGGTATTTATTCTTGGAAGTGGTTCCATACTTAAAGATGAGGATACTATAAATTTTATTAATAAAATGTTTGGCCAGGTTGGCGATCCGCTCAGGGTTCTTATAGGATTTATTTTAAAACAATTACTTATTTTTTTACTCATACTTCCTGCAATGGTTCCAAGCCTTATTGCCCCCTCCTCGGTAATCATGGAAAAGGAAAATAATACTCTTGAGCCACTCCTGGCTACGCCACTTAAAACATCCGAGTTACTGCTCGGAAAATCACTTACTGCACTGGTACCGGCATTTATTATCTCTACCATTAATTTCATTATACTTACTATAGTAGTGGATATAGCCGCTTATATTAAATTAGGTTATACTCCTCTCCCTACCGTGGAGTGGGTTATCGTAGCTTTCCTTCTTAGCCCTGTACTATCCTTTATAATCACTATGGCCAGTATCATAGTTTCATCAAAATCTACCGATATAAGGTCTGCCCAGGGAATAGGTGCGGTAATAATATTGCCTATCTATCTGGTTATTGGCCTACAGCTGGCAGGATTTTTTCTTTTAAATATCATTTATCTGCTTATAGGTTGCCTGATTCTGCTTGCAGTATGTCCACTGGTTTTAAGGCTGGCAGTCAAGATTTTTGACAGGGAAAATATCCTTACCAGGTGGAAGATGAAGGCTTAAATAATCTAAATCTATCCAATTTTATTTATAAAAAAATTCTTTTATCTCTTCATCCAGTACCGGAGTGGGTCCAATTTGTGCGGATACCCATGATCCTAATCTGTTAGCTGAATTGCTCATTTCTTCAAGTGCCCTGCCTTCGAGATACTGCATTACCATTGCTGCTGTAAAAGCATCTCCTGCACCTACTGTATCGGCAATAGAAATCTTATAACCAGGGTGTTCGTAGTAATCGCTTTCATCCATAAGAAGGCTTCCATCTTCTCCCCTGGTAAGACATACCAGCTTTATACCGTATTCATTCATAAGCCTCCTGCAAAAATTAATATCATTTTTTTTACTGGAGTAACCCATTAAATTTCTTAACAGCCTAATTTCTTCTTTATTTAACTTAAGTATTGTTGCAAGCTCCAGTGACCTGATAATTGTTTTAAGGGAATAGAAGTTTTGCCGCAAGTTTATATCAAATACCTTAATAGTACTGCTCCGTGCCATTTTTAAAAAATCTATAATAGTCCTGCGGGACTTTAAAGACCTTTGTGCCAGCGTACCAAAACATATAACATCGGCTTCTCTGGCAAGCTTTTTCCATCTATCACTAAATTCTAAAAAGTCCCAGGCAGCATTTTTATTTATAATATAATCCGGTTGTCCATTATCATCTATTTTTACATCAACCGTCCCGGTCGGATGTTCGGAATCAATTTGTATAAAATCCCCGGCTAAACCAAGCTTAAATAAAGAATCTAGAATCTCCTTTCCCATAAGATCATCTCCAACTTTACTGGCAACTAACCCATTCTGTCCTAATTTTTTAACAAAATAGGCAAAATTAGCCGGAGCCCCACCCAACTTTCTACTATGCGGAAAGACATCCCATAGTACTTCTCCAATACCTATTATTTTATAAGGCACTACTATCCCTCCTGCGGAGATAGAATACAATAAAAATGATTAATGACAATTTAAACTTTAGAAGCTCTTGCTAGCGCACCGTTTGCTTTATTATTTAAAACAACTACATCATAAGTACCTTAATATATTGAATAAATAAGCCACAAACTAACTTTCCAGAAAATCTCTTAAAGCTTTGCTTCTATTTGGGCTTCGTAATTTATTTAGAGTTTTAAATTCTATTTGTCTAATTCTTTCTCTCGTAACACCAAATTCTCTTCCAACCTCTTCTAGTGTTTTTGGCTGGCCATCATTTATGCCGAATCTAAGCTCTATAATTTTTCTTTCCCTATAATCTAATGTATTAAGTGTCTCTTTTAGCTTGTTTTGAAGCATCTTGAAAGATGCAGCATCTGAAGGTGCTTCTACTTCCGAATCCTCTATAAAATCACCAAGGTGACTATCACCTTCTTCACCTATTGGAGTTTCAAATGAAACAGGGTGCTGGCTTATTTTAATTATTTCTCTTACCTTATTAGGGGTAAAATCCATTTTCTCTGAAATCTCTTCAGGTGAAGGATCTCTACCAAGTTCTTGAAGTAGCTGCCTTTGAACCCTTATCAATTTATTAATGTTCTCTATCATATGGACCGGGATTCTGATAGTTCTAGCCTGATCAGCCATAGCTCTTGTAATAGCTTGTCTTATCCACCAGGTTGCGTATGTAGAAAATTTAAAACCTCTCCTGTAATCAAATTTCTCTACCGCTCTTATCAGTCCAAGATTACCCTCCTGTATAAGGTCTAAAAAAAGCAGACCCCTTCCAATATACTTTTTTGCAATGCTTACCACCAATCTCAGATTCGCCTTTACCAGCAATTTTTTTGATACAGGATCTCCAGCTTCAATTCTCTTTGCAAGTTGCACTTCTTCAAAAGCGGTAAGCAGTCTTATCTTACCAATCTCTTTAAGATACATTCTTACCGGGTCATTAGTAGGATACTTTATAGTAAGATCCGGTCTCCTTTTTAATAGACCCCTATCTGTTTTTATATTTTGAACTTTGGTATCAATATCTTTATCTTCTTCACTTACGATCTCTATTCCCAGATTCTGAATAACGTCATAAATATTTTCAATCTGGTCTTTGGACAGCTCTATATCTGAAAGAGTTTCAGTAATTTCCTCTGTGGTAAGCAGACCATCTACTTTACCTTTACTGATCAGCATCTTTACTTCTTCTAATTTAAACTCTAATCCTCTTTTAATTTTTAATCACCATAATCCTTATAAATAATCTAAACTTTTAGATTTTTACCCAGTAAAAATTAATATAATAATTTTAAAAAACATATTTAAATAAAATAACCCTTAAAATTTAAAGGTCATTAAAATAATCAGGTTATGAATTTATAATTTAGTTACATAACTTAGATAATGTATAAACCCAAAAAATTACAAAGGCTCTCAAATTCAGGATTGTGGATAAAATTGCTCGCAGAATCTTACCATAACTGAGAATTCTAAGAAAACTATCTAAACCTTTTTCTTAACTTTCTTAACTTATAATTAAGATCATCTTTGGGTGTATTCCGGTAATTACCGCTTCTTTTATTTCCACTAAAACTTCTACTTTCCTGAGGTCTGGCTTCATTTACTAAAAGTTTCCTGTCTTTAAAATCACTCTGGTTAAACTTTTCTATAGCTTTTGCTGCTTCTTCCTCAGTTCCCATTTCCACAAACCCGAAGCCTTTTGATCGACCATCCAGACTTCTAATTACTTTTGCATAAGTTACACTACCTTCACTGGAGAATAGTTCCTCCAGTTCTTTATCTGTAGTAGAGTACTCCAGATTGCCTACATATAGTCTTTTATTCACCTTGGTTTCCTTTCACTTATTAAAAATCATCTTTAAACAAAAAAACATAAATAGTATAAATAATGCATAATAATGCTGATTTTAATTTGGAAGGTTAGCCAAAAAAAATTTCAGACTTATCTTATTAACACATTATCTAACAGTGACCTTACTATTGTTATTATTATACCATAAAAATATCAGCACGTATTCATTATTATACAATTTTGACTTATCGAGAGATTAAAATAAAATGTAATTGGAAATTAATGTTTTTGATTTGTTATATAAATCAAGGATTATAAAAAGTATCATCTAATTACTATTTTAATTCTGTCATCGGCCAATCATTTATAATGCCTCTAGATCAATATTGAGATAATTATTTAATTTATCAATATAAAATTTTTTAATGTAAGAGTTTGGATAATTCATAAAGTTCCTGATCCATTGGCTTCTCTTCTTTTATAGCCTTCTTCAGAGGAACTGATGTTATTGCACCATTTTCCATAACTGCCATCTGGCCAAATTGCCCTTCATGGACTAACTCTACAGCTTTTGCTCCCAACCTGGTGGCAACAATCCTATCAAAGGCGGACGGTCTTCCGCCTCTTTGCAAGTGGCCAAGTATGACTACTCTGGTTCCATAACCTGTTCTTTTCTCAATTTCCCTGGCAATAGAATTGCCTATCCCGCCAAGCTGTACATGGCCAAAACTATCAATTGCACCAGAAGCTGTTACCTGCTCTTCTCCTTCAGCAGGCTTTGCTCCTTCAGCAACTGCGATTATAGTAAAGTCCTTGCCTCTTTCCCTTCTCTTTTCTATAACATTTACAATTTCATCATAGTCAAAAGCAACCTCAGGAATTAAAATAACATCGGCTCCACCGGCAATCCCTCCACTTAAGGCAAGCCAGCCTGCATCTCTTCCCATAATTTCCACTATCATTATTCTACTATGTGAAGATGCTGTAGTGTGAAGCTTATCAAGGCAATCCGTTACAACCTCCAGTGCAGAGTCACTACCTATAGCATAATCAGAATGGGCAATATCATTATCTATAGTCTGAGGAACACCAACACCTTTTATTCCATACTGGGTCAACCTGGTTATAACACCATTAGTATCATCTCCTCCGATAGTTATTATGGCATCCAGCTCAAACTTTTTTATATTCTCTTTAACCTTTTCAACTCCATTTTCTATCTTGAAAGGATTGGTCCTGGATGTTCCAATTATGGTACCACCTTCTCCCAGTATCCCTGAAACTGATTCCCTGTCCAATTCTACTATATTGCCTCTAACCAGGCCTTCCCATCCATTTTTAATCCCGATCACTTTATATCCATATTGTGATGCCTTTAGATAAATTGCTCTTATAGCTGCATTTATTGCTGGAGAATCTCCTCCACCAGATAAAACACCTATTTTCTTTATCATTTTTATCTCCTCCTATAATAAAATAATAATTTATTCGTATTATATAAGCCTGGTATTCACAGTTAAAGTAACTCCAGGTATAAACTTATAATTAAATATTTTTTAAAAAATCAATCTCTGTCAAAATTAAGATTATATTAATTTTTGGCATATAATCAACTTAATTTTTTAGTTATAATACCATTTACTATTCCAGGATTTGCCTTGCCTTTGGTTTTAGCCATTACTCTTCCGATTAAAAAGCCTATAGCTTTATCCTTTCCCTCCTTGAACTGTTCCACCGCGCCGGGATTATCTTTAATGACCTCTTCAATAATGGCTTCAAGCAAACCTTCATCGCTTATCTGCTCCAGCCCCCTATCTTCAATAATCTTCTGTGGGTTCCCCCCGGTGCTGAACATCTCTTCAAATACTGATTTGGCTATTTTAGAATTGATTTTGCCCTTATCGATTATTTCCAGCATCTTGCAGAGGTTCTCAGGAGTTACCCTGCTATCTTTAATAGTCATTTTTTCTTTATTTAGAAGTGCGCTGAAGTCACCCATTATCCAGTTAGCAATATTTTTAGCATTATTATAATGCCTGCAGCACTGCTCAAAATAATCTGCCAGACCTTTATTATTTGCCAGAAAGCTGCTGTCATATTTGGGTAGGCTGTACTGCTTCTCAAATCTTTTAGCTTTTACAGAAGGCAGCTCGGGAATTGTCTTTCTAATATCCTCTATCATCTTATCCTCTATATAAATAGGAACCAGATCTGGCTCCGGAAAATATCTGTAGTCATGGGCTTCTTCTTTAGAGCGGAGGGTTTTGGTGGTTCCTGTTTTGCTGTCATAATGCCTTGTCTGCTGAATTACTTCACCGCCGGCCTCCAGAACTTTAATCTGTCTTTTAACTTCATATTCCAGCCCTTTTTGCAGGAATTTAAAGGAGTTTAAATTTTTAATCTCGGTCTTTGTGCCAATTTTATCTTTGCCTGTTTTTCTTACAGAAACATTGGCATCACACCTCAAGCTCCCTTCTTCCATACTGCAATCGCTGACATCCAGAAACAAAATTAAATTCCTTAAGACTATCATATATTCCTTTGCTTCCCCGGGCGATTTTATATCCGGCTCCGTAACAACTTCTATAAGAGGAGTTCCGGCACGGTTAAAATCAACTATGCTGGCTTCAGATTCACTTATTCTTCCGGTTGTTCCCTTATGCAGGAGTTTCCCCGTATCTTCCTCCATATGCACTCTTGTTATCCTCACCCTCCTTATATAGCCGCCCATATCAACATCAAGATAGCCTCCGACTCCCAGAGGCAGGTCATACTGTGAAATCTGGTAATTTTTTGGCATATCAGGATAAAAATAATTTTTTCTGTGTAAGATAGTATATTTTTTAATCTTACAATTTAGTGCCAGGGCAATCTTTGCGGCATATTCAATTGCCTTTTTATTTATAACCGGAAGTGACCCCGGATGTCCCAGACATACAGGACAGGTATATATATTTTTCTCCTCACCAAATGAAAGCCTGCACCCGCAAAACATCTTGGTATTGGTATAAAGTTCAACATGGGCCTCTAAGCCTATAACCGGTTCATATTTGTTTTTCATTTCTCCAGTCAAGATATAATAGTTATTAATTTAAAAAAACCATTTTTGCATAAGCTGATAAAAACACCTGGTAATCTTTTATAACCCCGGCCTGCCGGTAAAGCCTATTGCCTTCTCCAGGCTGTAAGCTGCCTTAAGCACATTATCCTCTCTCAATACGCTTCCAATAATCTGCAATCCAATGGGCAATTTACTGCCTGACAACCCTGCAGGAATTGAAATTGCAGGCAGTCCCGCCAGATTTACCGGTATAGTGCAGATATCCGAAAGATACATAGTCAATGGATCTTCCGTCTTCTCTCCAATCTTAAAAGCCGTAGTAGGCGATGTTGGAGAGATCAGAACATCAAATTTTTCAAAAGCTTTTTTAAAATCACCTATAATGAGCGTTCTTACTCTCTGTGCTTTCTCATAATACGCATCATAATACCCTGCTGACAGACAGTAGGTTCCTATCATTATTCTTCTTTTAACCTCATCTCCAAATCCCTCTGCCCTACTTCTGCGGTACATTTCCCTTAAGGTCCTCGCTTCCATGTTCCTGTATCCATATCTTACTCCATCAAATCTTGAAAGGTTTGAACTGGCTTCAGAAGGGGCAATAATGTAATACACACTCAGCGCATATTCCAGGCTTGGCAATGAGATCTCTTCAACTATGCCACCCATATCTTCAACCAGTTTGATGATCCTGTAAACTGCTTCTTTTACTTCCTGGTCGATACCTTCAACCATCAGTTCCTTCGGAACCCCGATCCTCATATTTTTTATGTCTGCCTTAAGGAAGCTTTTATAATCCGGAACCTCCACATTTATAGAGGTGGAATCTTTTCTGTCATAGCCGCAGATTATATTAAGCATCGCTGCGCAATCTTCAACATCTCTTGTAAGCGGCCCTATCTGGTCAAGTGAAGATGCAAACGCTACCAGTCCATACCTGGACACCATTCCGTATGTGGGCTTAAATCCGACAACACCGCAAAGAGATGCAGGCTGCCTTATTGAGCCGCCGGTATCAGATCCCAGCGAGCATACAGCCTCGCCTGCTGCAACACAGACTGCAGGTCCGCCGCTGGACCCGCCCGGCACCCTGTCAGTATCCCATGGGTTTTTAACAGTCCCAAAATAGGAGTTTTCATTGGACGAGCCCATTGCAAACTCATCCATATTTGCCTTTCCAGTCAATATATAATTCCGGCTTTCCAGTCTGTCAATTACCGTAGCATTATATATAGGGATATAGTTTTCTAAAATTCTGGATGCACAGGTTGTAGTTATATTTTTGATACATATATTGTCTTTTATGGCAATTGGCATGCCCATAAAATCTTCTATATCACTGCCGGCGCTTATAAGCTTATCTACTTTCCCTGCCCTGGATAAGGCACTTTCCTTCTCCAGTCTGATATATGAATTTAGCCTGTCCCCAACCTCTTCAATTCTCAAATATACGCTTTCAACAATTTCAGTGCAGGATATCTCTCTTTTTTCCAACCTGTCTTTAAGTTGGTGAGCAGTAAGATAATGAATTTCCAAAATTTCTCCTTTACTGGTTAGTCTATCTTTGGCACTTTAAAGCCATCATTTGCCTCATCGGGGGCATTTTTAAGTGCGGACTCCTGGGTAACTGATTTTTCTGCTATATCTTCCCTGAAAACATTCTTTATATCCAGTATATGTGATGTCGGCGGAATTCCTTCGGTATTTACACTGCTTACATTTGCAACGTGGTCCAGTATCCTGTCAAGTTGAGAGGTAATTTTTTCTATATCCTTTTCACTGAATTCCAGTTCCGCCAGTTTTGCTACATGCTTCACATCATCTTTAGAAATTCTTTCCATAAACTATCCTTTTTTGAAAATCTTTTACCAATTCATCCCACCCACAAGCGGACAGGGGGTTCTTGGCGGGTTTTTATAACATTTTAACAAATATTTTTCCCTATTAATACATTTTTATAATTTTCAGCCTTCCCAGTAAAATCAATATTAGAATAAGGTTGTACACTCCATGCAAAAAGATTGGCATAAGCAGGGATTTTGTTTTTTCGAACAGATAAGCCAGAAGCCACCCAATAATTATAAGAGGTATGAAACTATATAATTCCAGGTGGACTATGGCAAATAAAAAAGAGGACAAAAAAAGTGCGGTATTGACGCCCCAGCTTTTCTTAAATGCTGAGTACAAAAATCCTCTGAAAAAAACTTCTTCGCTAAAAGGGGCAATCACCGCCACTACTACAAGCAGGATATTGCTTGATATGCTTCTGTTTCCGACAAGTATTTCAATCTTGCTCTCAGGGTTTTCTATCCCAAATAGTGAATTCATTAAAAACATATACAGGAAGCTGACAAAAAAAATAGCAAGCAGTGAAAGAAAAGAGTACCAGATAGTTTTTGTGATACTGTAATACCTCAAGCCGAGATCCCTTAAATTTGATTTCCTCCTGAATATGGCAAAAAACCAGACCACCCCCAGCATAAGCATTGTCTGAATTCCATATAACACAGTAAAGCTTGCATTGCTAATATTGGAAGAGTTAAAAAACTGCTTGCCGGCTAGTACTTCAAACAGTTTTACAGACCCAAAATAAATACCTACAAGTGCAACCGTCAAAAAAGCCAGTGAGATTACAGCATCAAAGGCATTCCACTTTATATTTAAAACATTGTTCTGTTTTTCAGTTGAATTTGCCTCTTTCAATTTATCACCAATCGTACTTAAAAACTTAGTCCTTAATCATTTTCTTAAATTCTTCTTCAGATATTAATCTGATATTATACCTTCGGGCATCGTCCAATTTACTTCCAGTACCCTCGCCCACAAGAACAGCATCGGTACCTCTGCTGACGCTTGAAGTTACCCTGCCTCCAAAATTTTCAATAATCTCTTTAGCCTCGTCCCTTGAAAAATCATTCAATTTGCCGGTAAGAACAAATGTCTTGCCTGCAAAGGCTTCCTTCTTTAAAACTTTTTTTAACTCCGAGCTGAAATTGACTCCGGCTTTTCTTAATTTCTCGATTACTTTAAGATTTTGCTCCTGCTTGAAAAAGGAAATTATACTTTCTGCTATTTTTGGTCCAATCTCCTTTATTTCTTCAATTTCCTCGTATCCTGCATGCATCAAACTGTCAAGGTCCGCAAACACTCTTGTAACGACGACCGCAGTATGGGAGCCAACATATCTGATTCCCATTGCAAAAAGAAGCCTTGACAATGGTTTTTTCTTGCTTTTCTCTATTGCGCCAAGAAGATTTTTAGTCGACTTTTCTTTAAAATTTTCCAGTGAAAAAATATCATCATACTTCAGGTAATAAATATCCGCTGAATCTTTGATTAACTTTTTATTCAGGAGCTTCTCTACAATTGCAGGCCCCAGCCCTTCTACATCCATAGCCCCTTTTGAAGCAAAGTGAACGATCCTCTCGTATTGCTGGGCAGGGCATGCCATTGAAGTACACCGTAATGCCACCTCTCCTTCAGGTTTTATAACATCAGACCCGCACACAGGGCACTTGTCGGGCATCCTGAATTCTTTCTGGCTGCCGTCTCTTCTTTCTTTTATAACTTTTACAATTTCAGGTATGACATCTCCTGCCTTATGAACCACCACCCAGTCACCTACTTTGACATCTTTTCTTCTTATCTCATCTTCATTGTGCAGGGTGGCATGGGAGATAGTAGATCCTGCCACTGTTACCGGCCTGAGAACTGCTACCGGAGTCAGTGCCCCGGTCCTGCCAACACTTACCTTTATATCCATAATACACGTAACTTCCTCTTCGGGAGGGAATTTATAGGCAATGGCCCATCTGGGGTTTCTGGAGGTCTGGCCCAGCTTTCGCTGATAGGTAAAATCATTTACTTTTATAACAACCCCATCCGTTTCGTATAGCAGGTCTTTCCGCTTCTCTTCCCAGCTTTCAAGGTATCTTTTAATCTCTTTAAGACCTGCTGCCTTTCTTATATTTGGGTTTATTTTGAGTCCAACCTCCGCAAGATAATTTAACATTTCATAATGGCTGGCAATATCAAGCTCACCTGAAGCCACTACTCCATATATAAATATATTCAATCTTCTGCTGGCAGTATTTTTAGGGTCTATTTGCCGGAGTGACCCTGCAGCGGCATTTCTGGGATTAGCAAAGGTTGCAAGCCCTTCCTCCTCCCTTTCGGTATTTATTCTTTTAAATTCATCCTTCGCAAGATAGACCTCTCCCCTTACTTCCAATCTTGACGGAATCTTTACACCCGCTCTCCTAAACAGCCTTAAGGGAATTGCTCTTATAGTTTTTAAATTGGAGGTTATATCCTCACCCAGGACACCGTCCCCCCTGGTTGCGCCCCTTGCAAATCTTCCATCCTCATACACCAGCGAGACTGCTGACCCGTCTATTTTTAGCTCACAGACAAACTCTACTTCATTTTCACCTCTTTCAAGATCCTTATATATACGGGTAAGAAAATCATTCAGTTCCTGATAGTTAAATGCATCCTGTAAGCTCAGCATCCTCTCTCCATGCTCTACGGTACTGAAACCTCCTTCCAGAGGTGCTCCAATTCTTTGAGTGGGAGAGTCTTCTGTTATTAGTTCCGGGTATTTTTTTTCAAGCATTGAGAGGTTGCGGAGCAGCATATCATACTGGTGATCGCTTATAATGGGATTATCTTTAATATAGTAATAATAATTATGCTTTGCCAGTTCATTTCTCAAACCTTCCACTATAAGCCTGGCATCATCTTTGATGATATTTTTAATATCTATATCAAGAAATTCTTCTAATTTTGATCTCTTGCTTTTTTCTTCCATTTTTTAGATAGTAGTTTTTTATTTCGTCTGCTAGATTATACAAATTATTTTTCTTCAATTACAGGATATCCTTTACTCTGCCATTCTATAATACCTTCTCCGGTCATATCATAAACTTCTTCAAAGCCATTATCTACTAAAGTGACGCTCCACGAGGCTTGCCTCGTGGCTTCTGTTTAGTCTACCAAACATTCTTTTTCCTGTTTCAATGCCGGCTCTTTTGAACCAACTCCGCAGGCG
>Ga0210003_1003143_pt1 | contig 13599 bp, 17 predicted proteins | sample LantaG_FD_182804 | JGI IMG/M metagenome (GOLD analysis project Ga0210003, IMG submission 182804) | Deep subsurface microbial communities from Baltic Sea to uncover new lineages of life (NeLLi) - Landsort_02402 metaG (SPAdes) (version 2) | ecosystem: Environmental > Aquatic > Marine > Oceanic >... | reverse complement strand
GGGTGGGGGGGGGGGGGGGGAAGCTTCGAGTCGAGACTGCGGCGAGTTTATAACTAAAGCCTGCGCCTTCACTTTGCTCCCCCCCCTTCAGAGAAAAGAGAAGAAGAGATTGAATAATAAATAGATAGAAAAAATGAGAAAGAGAGACGGAGAAAGGGAGGAAAGAGAGCGCGCGCGTTTTTTGGAAGCGGCGGAGTTTTTCGAGGACGAAGAGAGAAAGAGAGAGAAAAAAGAGAAAAAGTTTCGAGCGGTGTTTTTTTCTTCTCTTGGCGTGGGAGACGCGCGAGAGAGAGTGTTTCCTTTTTCTTTTTTGCCCTTTTTTCTGGTTTTCTTTGCTTCCTTTGTGCAACCGGGATGCGGGAGCTCTATTTCTTCGCTTTCCCCCATTTCTTTCAAAAAAATAATAATAATGGAGGTTGAGGTCGAAGATCATTTTTCGTCGTCTCTTTTTTTTTTCTTCCTTTGAAGAAATTCGATGGCCGTCTTTCGCGCCGCGGCGAGCGCGGCCGCGAGGGGTCTGGCGGCTTCGAATTTCGTGCAGTCTTCGAGCTTGATGTATTCTTTATGCTCGAGGAAGTTGACGAGCGTCGCGGCTCGGGTGCAGGGCACGGCGATGACGATGATGACGGTGAAGGGTTCGATGCGATCTCCTTTGACCTCGGCGCCGTTTTCCTCCTTGTCCTTCTCTTCCGCGGCAGCGACAGCATCAGCAGCAGCAGCAGCGACGGCAGCGAGGCGCGCCTCCTCGTCCCTCGCCGCCTCCGCTCATGCTGCCGCTCCCTCGGCGACGTCTTTCTCCTCTTTTGCAGCAAACGCGGCAGCAGCCGCAGCGACAGCAACGGCAAGGCGCGCCTCCTCCTCGTCTCCCTCTTCCTCTTTCTTCCCTTTCTCTTCCTTCCGGCGCTCCCACCTCGACTTCCCCCGCCGAGAGTCCCTGCTCCAGCGCCTCTTCGGCCGAGGCTCCTCCGGCAACTACGATGACGGCCAGACTGTCCTCTACTCCCTCATCGCCCTCAACGTCGGGATATACGCCCTGTGGCAAGTGAACCCCACCTTTGCCCGAAGGCACTTTGTCGTCTCGGCTGCGGCTCTGGCGGACGGCAGGCTGCACACTTTGGTGACTTCGGCCTTCTCCCACCGCGACGGCATGTCGCACCTCGCCGTAAACATGGTTTCGCTGTTCTTCTTCGGGAGGTCGGTGGGAGGGGCGCTGGGGGGCAGGGCGCTGCTGTCTCTGTACCTGGCAGCGGGGACTGGGTGAGTTTTTGAAAGATGTTTTCTTTCTTTTCGAGAGAGAGGTTTTTTGAACGAAAAAACACAAAAAAATCAAAACTCACTCTTTCTCTCCTCTCTTCCAACACAACACACACCCAGCGGCGCCCTCGCCCACTGCACCGCGGCAGCCTGGCCCTGCCTCTCCTCCTACCCGGCGGGCTCCCCGCACCGTAAGAGCTGCGTCCAGCGCTCCCCGGGGGCCCTGGGAGCCAGCGCCGCCGTAAACGGCGTCGTCGCCCTCTCCTGTCTCACCTGGCCGACGTCGACGGTGCTGCTGTGGGGGATCCTCCCCGTGCCCGCGGCCCTGCTCGGGGCGGCGTTCGTGTTCCAGGACGTGCTGGGGGCGTTCAGGGACATCGACGGGAGGTACGGGCGGGGTGGAAGCGGTGGCGGGGGTGTCGCTCACGCGGGGCATTTGGGGGGAGCGGCGGTCGGGGCCCTCGCGTGGGCTGCGCTGCGGCGGCGGAGGTGGTGAAAAAAGAGAAAAAGCGTGAGAGATTTTTTTTTTCCGTTTCCGTTTTTTCGTTTTTTTGGTTACAACTGTAGAATCGCGTCTTCTTCTTCCTCTTCTTCTTCTTCCTCCTCCACTATCGCCGTCGAGAAGCCCTCCATCAGCTCGAGGTACTCCCGCGGGTGCCACCGCAGGTGCTCGCAGTGCGGCGAGTCGAAAACGCGGAGCGAGACCGGAGGCAGCGGCAACGGAAGAGAGGGAGAAGAGGAGGAGGAATGAGTTTCCCCTCCTCCCTTCTCCTTCTTCTCCTTCTTCTTCTTCTCCTGTGCCCTCGCCGCGGCAGCCGCGGCGACCGCCTCCACGCTCTCCGGGGGGATGAGCGCGTCGGACAGGGAGTAGGCGTAGACCCGCGGGCACGACGGAGGAGGAGGGAAACCGTTTCCTTCTTCGACGCCGCTCCCGACTTTCGTCGGCGTCGGCGTCGGCGTCGGCGTCGGCTTCGTCGGCGAAGGAGGCGCGCCCTCCCACGCCCGCCACGCCGCCTCCATCGCCCTCTCTATCGGCCCGCTCCGCAGGAAGGCTCGCAGGGCCACCCTCAAGGCCGAGTCTCGCAAGGAGGAAGAGGAAGACGGGGGAAGGGGGAGCGGAGGGGAGAGGATCGAGTGAGGCAAAGACGAAGAGGAGGTCGACGGATTTTCTTCTTCTTCCTCCGCCTCCTTCGCCGCCGCCGCTCTCGCCGCCGGGACGCCCCTCGCGGCCGCGGAGATCCCGCGCAGCGCCATGTCCTCGTCCACGCGCGCCGGGCACGAGTCGAAGATCACCCCGCGGAGCCTGGAGCGGAGTAGGAGAGGTTGTTGTTGGAGTTCCGCTTCGCGCGCGAGGCAGGTGCCGGAGAACAGAAAGCCGGCGTTAGAGAAAACGTGCGCGATAACCTTCCGATCTCCGTTTCCTTCTCCTTCCTCTTCTTCCAGGGCCTTTCTGGCCAGGGAGAGGACGGCGTCGGCCGCGCGCGTTCCCAGTGGGGGTAGGAGCACGGCTGCGAGAGGAGGGCGGGCCGTGAGGGTGTCGAAGCCGAGGGCCTGAGAGAGAGAAGAAAAGTGTTTCGGGTAGCGGAGAAAAGGTGAGAAGAAAAGAAAACAAAACCCACAAGCGAAAAAACTCTCTCTCTCCTCAGTTTTCTCTCTCTCTTTCTCTCTTTCTCACCTGCCACGCCTCAGCGTATTTGTCCAGGTCCTTGGCGCGGGCCCCGAGCCAGCCGAAGAGGATCACGAGCGGTCTCTTCTTCTTCCTCCTCCTTTTGCCGCCGCTGCTATCGCTGCTGCCTCGGACGAGAGGCGAGGTCGCCGAGAGGCCGCCGCTGCTGCTGTCGCTGCTCGAGGAGGAAGCGTTCTCCAGCTCTTCGTCGTCGTCTTCGCTTCCCAGCGTCACGAGCACGAGCCTGTCCTTGCCGAGCGCGGGAGAAGAGACGACGGAGGCGGCGGCGCGCTGCCTGCCGTCGGTAGAGGGTCGAGGTGGAAAGAGGAAGAGAGAGAGAGACGAAAAGGGACAGATGAGGAGGTGCGCACCTGTCGAGACAGCGAAAAAAAAAGCATCGAAACTCTCAAAACGGGCCTCAATTCGGATAGGTCGGCGCGCCCCGATCCCACTCACCTCCTCGCCGAGGGCCAGGGCACAAAGTCCCTCCCGAGGTACGCGCAGGAGACGGGCAGAGCGCGAGGCAGCGAGGCGGCCGGGGGCGGGCGAAGGTGGTGATGATGATGCTGGGGCATCATCGATGGCATCATCGCCGCCGTCGGCGCTCGAGGAAGCAGGAGAAAGACTCGCGGCGGCGGCGTTGCTGCTGCTCCTTTGTTCTTCAGGGCCGCGGCAGCAGCGGCTGCTGCCCCGCGTGCTATCCGCGGGCTCGCCGTGCGGGTGAGCATGGTGTCGTGTTTCAAGAAAGAGAGCAGAGCTAGTGCACCCCTTCTTCCTCCTCCTCCTCCTCTGAGCAAAAGAAGAAGAACAAGGTCGAAAGTGAGAGAGAGTGAGAGGAGGTCGAGTTTTTTTTTTCTTCGGACGTCAAAGTTTTTCACCACTTTTCTCTCGATCGAAGAATCCTTTCCTCTCCCCCGCGTTTCTCTCTCCTTCTTGTTCACCGAGAGAGAGGGAGCGCCAGCGCGAGCGCGTGAGACTCCTTGTCACACGCACCCGCGCTCTCCGAAACAAAACGCAACCATGGCGCCCGCCGCCCTCTCCCGAGGCCGAGGCGGCAACCGCGACAACGACGGCGGCGACGGCCCGTCGTTTGCGCCGCTCACGCCGGCCGAGGAGCGCCTCTACGAGGGCCAGCCTAAGGGCTTTCCCCTGGGGGGCTTCGACCTGGACGACGTGATGCTCCCCGAGGGCGAGGACATGGGCATCGCGAGCGGCGACGACGACGGAGGAGGCGACGATGAAGGGCCCGAGACGGGCTTTGGGCGTGTGATCGGTAAGGAAGGAAAAAAAAGAGCGACGTCGATCGATGGAAGAAGAGAGAGAGCGAATGACCTTCGATCGAGTGGCACGCGATTCTCTCTGGCGATGCCTCTGTTGATCCTTCTGATCCCCCCAGGGCAGAGATAACGTCGAGATCTGTGCCCAGCGATGGTTTGAAGATCATCCATGGCCAGCAAGTCCAGGAAACAAGAGCCCGCGTTCGAATCTTCAGCCGCCGCCGACGACGTTGGAGAGAGAGCGAGCGAGCGAGTTTCTTTTCTCTCTCTCTTTTTTCTTCGACCTCCTCTCACACCTCTCTCTTTCTCTCTCTCTTCCCCCTCCCTAAAACCTCTCTCCAGTCGTCGACAACCTCCCCCAGGTCCCCCCCGAAAAGTTCGAAAAGCTCTGCGCCGTCGTCAAGAAAGTCCTCTCCGCCGTCGGGCGGATCCGCGAGGAGAACGGCCTCACCATGCCCGTCGACGAAAAGACAAAGCTCTCGAAAGGGTTCGCCTTCGTCGAGTTCGAGAGCCCCGCAGAGGCCGCCGCGGCCGTCGCGCACGCCAACGGCTACAAGCTCGACAAGTCCCACGCCCTGGCCGTCAACGGCTTCGACGACGTGGCGCGCTTCCAGGCGGTCCCTGACTCTTACTCGGAACCCCCACCCAAGGCCTTTGAGGCCGGTCCCAACTTGCAGAGCTGGATGCTGGATCGCAGGGGTCGGGACCAGTTCGTGACGCGCTACGGTGACGAGACCGAGGTCTCGTGGAACGACGCCCCGCGCCTGACCTCGGAGGTCGCGCACTCGAGGTCGTTCTGGTCCGACAGGTTCGTGCTGTGGTCCCCTCGCGGGTCGTACCTGGCGACGGTCCACCGGCAGGGCGTTGCCTTGTGGGGTGGGCCCGAGTTCGTTCGGCTGCGCCGGTTCGCGCATGCTGGGGTGCAACGCGTCGACTTCAGCCCGGCCGAGAAGTATCTGGTGACTTATTCGGCTGCCGAACCCTCTCACCCGAGGGAGAGGCCCCGCGTGACGATCAACTTTTTCGACGTCAGGACCGGAAGGAAGCTGCGGACGTTCGAGGGCGGCGCTGACGAATTCGCAGTGGGTTCCTCCCAGGCCCCCGGTGGTGGCCCCAGCTGGCCCCTGTTCAAGTGGGCTGGCTGCGCCCCCGGTGCTCCGCGTGCCGAGGAGGACAGGTTCGTCGCTCGCCTGGGGAAAGGCGCCGTCTCTGTCTACGAGGCACCGGGAATGGGCTTGCTGGACAAGAAGTCGATCAAGCTCGAGGGCATTGTTGATTTTCAGTGGAGCCCGGCTGCTCCGATCCTGTGGACCTACCAGTCGGGCAACGAGCAGCAGCAGACCCCGGCCAGGATCGCGCTGACGAGGGTTCCCGACAGGGTGGAGCTGAGGCAAAAGCAGCTGTTCTCCGTGTCCCGCGTGCGAGGGTAAGAAAAAGAGGGAGAGAAGTTAAAAAAAAGTTTTGATTTTTTTCTTTCTCTTTTCTTCGGATTCGGAAACTCAAAAAAAACTCACTCTCTTTTCTCTTTCTCTCTCGTTTCTTTCTCTCTCTCCTCTCCTCCACCCCCACTCCAACCAACTTCCAGCTACTGGCACCCCAAGGGACGCTACCTCGCCGTCGAGGTCGCCCGCTTCACCAAGACCCGCAAGTCGACCTTCACCAACCTCGAGCTCTTCACCTTTGAAGACGCCTCCTCGACCTCTTCTTCCGCTTCCTCCTCCTCGGCCTCTTCGGCCTCGGTCCCGATGGAAGTGCTGGACCTCGCCAAGACGGAAGTGATGGTCGACTTTGGTTGGGAGCCTTCAGGGACGAGGTTCGGTGTCCTCCACGTCTCGGAGTCCTCTGGCGGCGGCGGCGGCGGCGGAGGCGGAGGAGGGAACAACCCCACCTCGGGCAAGCCCACCTTCTCTATCTACGACATGAGCGGCTCCTCCAAGGCCGGAGTCTCTGGCGTCGCCCTGGCCTGCTCCCTCCCAGGACAGCAGGCCAACGCCCTCTTCTGGTCCCCCTCTGGCCGCTTCGTGCTGTTGGCCGGTTTGAAGAATATGAACGGCCAGCTGAGCTTTGTCGACGCCGACGCGGGAGACGCGCTGTCTGCCGGGGAGCACTTTATGGCGACCGACGTCTCGTGGGACCCGACGGGGCGTTACGTGGCGACGAGCGTGACGAGCGTGCACCAGATGGAGAACGGGTACAAGGTAAGGACAGGAGGGAAGAGTTTGATTTTTTTTTGCTTTTTTGGAGAGAAAGAAAGAGAGAGAAAAGGAAGAGAACGGAAAAAAAAAAGCTCACCTTTTCCAAAACTTCCTTCATCCTTCCTTCCTTCCTTCCTTCTCACTTCCCACCAACGAACCAGGTCTGGGCCTTCAACGGCAGGCCCCTCTACAACGCCGCCAAGGAGTGCTTCTACCAGTTCCTCTGGAGGCCCCGACCGCCCACTCTGCTCACGCCCGAGCAGGAGAAGGCGATCGAGCGCAACCTCAAAAAGTACGCTCGGTCCTACGAGGAGGAAGACGCCGCTCTCTTGCACGAGGCGGACGCCGAGATCGTGGCCGAGAGGAAGGCCGCGATGGAGGCGTGGAGGAGCTGGAGGGCGTCGAGGGAGGAGTACGCGAGGTGGCTCGCCGCAGAGAGGGTGAAAGTCCTGGGAGAGGAGCGCGCCAAGGAGAAGGAGTTCGAGATCGCCATCGTCGAGGTGGAGGAGGCGGTGGACTCGAGGGAAGAGGTGGTGCCTCCTGGGGAGCTCTGAGAGCGTTTGTTCATTGATTTAGAGAGAGAGATTGAGTCAGAGAGCGAGAGGGAGAGAGAGAGAGAGAAAGCGCGGGAGTTTTGAGAGAGAGAGAAAAGTGAGAGAGAGTTACAAAAAAAGTGTGTGATTTTTTCTTCTTCTTGCTGGTTTTCTTCTATCCTTGTCTCTCTTTCTCTCTTCTTCTCCTCCTCCTTTCGATCACGGGCAAATAGAAAAGATAAAAGATTTCTTTGACACAAAGAATTCAAAATTGATAAAAAAAAACAAAATCTTTCCCTCCTCTCGAGGTGTGTTTCTTTCGCGCTCTGAAGCGACAACACACGACCTCTTTTTGAAAAAATCAAAATAAAAAAACCAGAACTCTTTTCCTCTTTTCTCTCAACTCCACCTCATCTCATCCCTCTCTCTTCTTCTCTCAGGTCTCCCTCAGCACCTTGACCACCGACTTGAACGCAAACCACTCCGGGATCTCCTCCCCGGACCGCAGCAGCTGCCTGAACTTGGTCCCGGACAGCTTCAGCTGGTGGAGGTTTTCTTTTTCGGCGACGTCGGCCGTCACGTAGCCCTTCTCCTCGGTGTAAGTGATGTTGAGAGAGGGGACGGTGTCCATGCCGAGCTCCGGGGCGACGCGGCGGGCCATGTCCTGGGCCTCGTAGGGGGTGTAGAAGTCGTCGCCTAGGTTGATTTTTGAGTTTTTGTTTTTCCAGAATGGGGATTTTTTGGAGGTGAGAGGAGAAGAAGGAGGACAGAAAAAAAAATCCAACTTTCGAAATTCGAAAAAGAAGTAATTTTTTTTTTCTCTTCTCACCAGAAAGCGACGACTTGCACCCTGCCATGTCCCTCCCGATGATAAAGTGCGTGCACCCGTAGTTCTTCCTGATGGCCATGTGCTGCACGGCCTCGCGAGGGCCTGCCATGTGCATCGAGTAGGGAAGGTAAGCCCACCGCAGCCTGGGGTTGCCGACCTCTTCTTTGAGGACCTCGTAGGTTCGGACGCGGGCCTCTCCAGGGATGTCGTCGTCCTGCGTCGGGCCGACCGTGGGGTGCACCAGGCAGACCGCCCCCTTGGAGACGTTGGAGGCGTCCAAGGCGCGCGTGAAGAGCTCGTAGTGGGCCCTGTGGATCGGGTTGCGGCACTGGAAGGCCAAGACGTCTTCGCCGACAGGCAGCCCGGCCCTGACCTCGGCCGGGCTCGCGCAGGGGAAGGCGCGTTTCGGCAGCGCCAAGCCGGAGATTTTCCCGCCCAGGTAGTACCTCCCGCGCTCCATAGTGATCATCTGCACGGCAGGGTGCTCGATCGACGTCGTGCCGTAGCACTGCCGGGCCTCGACGGGCTTGTTCGGGGTCCATTTACTGGAGACGTCGAGCACGGCCAGCTCCTGTCCTTTATAGGTCAGGAGCAGCGCGTCTCCCTCCTTGATGGCGTCGTCGTTCGTGTCGAGGACGACGGGGAGGCCGAAGAGGAGGCCGTCGGGGAGGCGCATGGTCTGGACCACGGCGGTGTACTCCCGCTCGTCCATGAATCCCTGAAGCGGGGAAAACCCGCCGACAATGAGCAATTCGACGTCGCAGGCGCCGCGGTCGGAGAGCTCGACGGTCTTGGTGGCGCGGGCCTTGGCGGCGGCCTTGGCGGCGTCGTCCTTGAGCATGAGGTCAACGAGGGCCGGGCCGTCGCCGTGCGGGGGGATGAGGGCGGTGCGCGTGGTGGCGGGGGCGGCGGAGGCGCTGTTTTTGAGGAGAAGAAAGGGGCGGTTGAGAGAGGTTGAGGTGAGGGGGAGAGAGAGGGTGAGAGGTTGAGGTTGAGAGAGGTTGAGAGAGATAACAAAGGAGGCGTCGTCGATTTTTTTCTTTTTCTTTCCGGGATCTCTTTTTTGAACGCGCATCTCGAGCTCTATTACTGCTGCATTCGACAATCGTGGCGCGTCTGCGGTGGCAACGCGATGTCTTCTAGCGTTCTATAGGAACAATTGAAGTGGAAAGCGAGTGGAATCTATGGCACGCAACGCGCGAAAGATCGAGAGGAGAACAAATCTAGCGAGCGGCGACGGAGAAAAAAAAAACTAGAGTCGGCCAAGCGTCCTTTCGATTTCGACAGTCGCCTTTCTCCTAGTTCAGAACAGCCGATTGCAGCCCAACACCACTCACCGCGTGGCGACGGACGAGGCGCGGCGTCCCGCGGAAGCGGCAGAGGAGCGGACGGACGCCGCGGCGGCGATGCGGGCGAGAAGCGCGGAGTTGCTCGAAGCGGCGGCGATCTTCGACGGCGGCGACATCGACGCAGCAGAGGTGGCGAGCACGCGGCGGGCCGCGTTGTTGTTGCGCGCGGCGGCAGCGGCGGGCGCGGCGGTGAAGGCCCTCGACATGGACGCCATGGCGAACGAGAGGAGGAGTTTGATGGCGAGAGGGGGAGAAGGAAGAGGGGGGGAAAGAAAAGAAGAAGAAGAAGAAAAGAAGAAGAAGTGTTAACGCCGCTCGAGCGCTGCCTTTCGAAATCAGAAAAAAAAAACTCGAAAAAAAACGAACTCGACGCTCGACGTATTGTTGTTCCCCAAAAGCCCAAAAAATGACCACCTCCTCCCCCTCTCCTGCCCTCGCCGCCCTCCTGAAGGGCCCGGGCCGTCGCCTCGTGGTCCAGCCCGACGGCAGGCTCAAGTGCTCGCTCACTGGACACGTGATGAAGGCCGAAGAAGGCGTCGTCTCGGCGCATGTCAGGTGAGGAAATTGAATGAGAAACGCTCTTTTTTTTTAGCTCGATTTCTCTCCATCGCGCGCTTGGAATCGGGCTAGCTGCTTCTAGTGGCGTTTAGGCGAGAACAAGGGTGCTCTCCAGTGAGAAAGACGGACCCGAAAGGGCGGGATTAAAGTGCGACACCGATCAAAAAGCGATTGACCATTTCAAGGCCGCCGCCGCCTGCGTTTTTTCTTTTCTTCCCTCTCAACCTCAACCTCAACTCCAAAAAAAAACTCAAAACTTCTTCTTTCAGCGGCGCCAAGTACACCCGCCGCGCCGCCGACGCCGACGAGTGCGAGCAGCTCGCGCGCGCCGAGCCCTCCTTAAGCAAGTCCAGGAACTTCGAGGGCAAGTGGTACTGTTCTCTCACTTGTCACGTCATCAACGCAACCCCCTCCGCTCTGCGGAAGCACCTGGAGGGCAAGAAGCTCGCGTTCGCGAGGGCGCTGGCAGCGAAGGGCGAGCACAAGGCCGTGCCCGAGCCCGATCTCGAAGAAGAAGAGGAAGAGGACGATGATTTGGAGGAGATGGAGGCGTCGGAAGGAGAAGAAGAGGAAGAAGACGTCGGCGGCAGCGGGCGAGCAAAGGCAAAGGCAGAAGCCGCAGCAGGAGCAGCATCGAAGAAGGAGAAGGGGGGCACGAAGAAGGACAAGAAGAAAGCCGCCTCGGCGCCTCCGCCCAGGACCCCGGACGAGAGCGTCTCGAAGGCGAAAGCCGACGCGAGCAGGCCGAGCAGGCCGAAGCGCGCGAGGAGGGGCGCGGCGTGAGGAAGAGAGAGAAGACAGAGGAGGTTGCAAAAAAACGAAAAAAATTTAGACGAAAAAAATCAAAACTCTCTTTCTTTCATTCTCTCGTTCTCTCTCATTCTCTTCCACCATGGCCGCTGCCGCCGAGCCGCCCCTCGAGTTCACGAGGGGATCGCTGGGAGCCGCGGACACGCGCGGCCTCTCGCTGGTCGAGCGCCACGCCGAGGCCCGCGCGCGGGCGCTCGAGGAGGAGACGCTGGCGAGGCTGCATGCGATCTTCGGCGCGGGGTCTTCCTCTTCTTCTTCGCAGGTGCCTCTCTCCGTGCTGGCGCTCGCGGCGTCCGCTGCGCCCGGCGCGGACGCGCGCGAGGCCGAGGCTCTCGTCAGGGAGTTTTTGGCGGACAGGGGCAAGGAGCTGGAGAGGCTTTTCAGGAGGGATGATGGTGGCGATGGATCGAACAAGGCGAAGAAAAAGCCTTCGAGTTTGAGTTCGGACGACGACGGCGACGACGACGACGAGAGCGACAGGGACCGCAAGGGCCGCCACCGCCGCCACGGCAAGAAGGACTCGAAGAAGCACAGCAAGAAGCACTCGAAGAAGCACAGCAAGAAGGACGACAAAAATAAGAAGAAGAAGAAGAAGAAGAAGAAGCGGCGACGGAGCAGCGACGAAAGCGACAGCGACAGCGACGACGACAGCGACGGGAGCGGCGGCGGCAAGCCCGCCGCCGCAGCAAAGCCCTCGACGACGGCGACGGCCGCCCTCACCTCCCAGTACGGCTCCCACGGCCTCCTCCGCGCCGAGAACCCGCACGACGCCGAGCTCAAGCGCTCCGAGTTTTATTCCTGGTGCTCCGAGGTCAAAAAAATCGCGAGCATGGAGGCGCTCGCCCGGTGGGAGGAGGCCGAGCTCTGGAAGACCTTCGTCGAGGACTTCAACACGGCCACGCTGCCCTCGGACAAGTTTTACGACCTGGTCGCTTGGCAGCACAGGAAGAGCAAGGATGAGGCCAAGAGGAAGGGCAAAGGTGGTGGCGGGGAGAGCGAGATCAGCGCCGCCGACGACGAGGCGGCGCGGCGGGCGGAGGCCAAGCGTCGCCGCGAGGAAGAAGCGGCCGAGAGGCTGAAGGAGGCTTACAACGCTCTCAAGTATTCCGACGCCGGCAAAAAGGAGGACATGAAGCGGCAGGAGCTGCTGCGGATCGAGCTGCAGGTGGCCGCGAGGACGGGGGACGCGGAGAAGGTGGCGCGGCTGCAGAAGCTGCTCGCGCCAGACCCAAAGTGAAAACTTTTGTTTTTGTTCTTTTATTGATTTTCTCTCTCTCTCTCTCGTTTTTTTGTTGTTGCAAAAAGTAAGAACAAACGCCCCCCAGCACCTCACAAAATCTCTCTCTCTCTCTCTCTCTCTCTCTCTCTCTCTCTCTCTCTCTCTCTCTCTCTCTCTCTCTCTCTCTCTCTCTCTCTCTCTCTCTCTTGTTCGATAATCTCTCTCTCTCTCTCTCTCTCTCTCTCTCTCTCTCTCTCTTCTCTCTCTCTGTCTCTCTCTTGCGAAGAAGAAGAACCTGTTTGTTGATTTGTTGTTTGGGTGGGTGGGGAAAAAAGGGGGGAAGACTTCTTCGACCAGCAAACGGCAAGCGAAGAGCGACAAACGACGACGGCAGAAAAAACTTGCAGCTCGGAATCTCTCTCTCTCTCTCTCTCGCAGCAGCAGCAGCAGCAGTAGTAGTAGTAGTAGTAGAAGAAGAAGATGCGGAAAAGCACAGCCGGCAGCGCAGAAAGCAGCATCAGCGTGGGGAAAAAGAAAAGAAAGGAAGAAAAAGCAGCAGCAGCAGCGGAGCAGCGCCGCTCGCTCGCTCACGCGCGCTCGTTTCTTCCTCTTTCTTTGGAAAAGTTCATAACGGGGGTGTTGTTTCTATATCTGTGACATCAAAGGGAGAGAAGAGAAGAGAAGAAAATCCACGCGTGGAAGAGTGCAGAGGCAGCAGCAGCAGCAGCGGGGCTCGCTCGCTCGCGCGCTCGCAAACTTTCTTTCTCTCCCTCCCTCTCCCTCGTTGTCGCAGCAGCAGCAGCTGCAAAAAAAGCATGCGCGCGTCGCAGTCCTTAGCGGCCTCCGTAGCCGCCGCCGCCACCTCCCTGCTGCTGGCCGTAGCCGCCGCCGCCACCGTAGCTGTTGAGTTGAGAGAGGAAGAAAAGGGTGAAAAGTGGAAAGGAGAAAGATGTGAGAAGAAGAGAAGATGAAAGAGAAAAAAAAGGTCAAAAATGAAAAATGGAGTTTTCTGGACTCACCCGCTGCCGCCTCCTCCCTGGTAGTAGCCCCCGCTCCCTCCGCTTCCGCCATAGTAGCTGTTTATGGTGCGCGTGCAAGGAGAAAGAAATAAAGAGCGCAAAGTGAGCGAAGAAAAAAGGAAGAAAAGAATGGTTTTTGAAGTCATTTTTTTGAAAGTTTTTTTCATGCGCGCGAGAGAGAGAGCAAGAGAGCACGAGAGAGAGAAACGAAAAAACAAAACAAAAAACTCACCCGCCGCCGCCGCCCTGCTGGCCGTAGCCACCGCCTCCGCCGTAGCCACCGCCGCCGCTGTTGTTGATGCGAGGGGATGGGAAAGCGGGGAAGAGAGGAAAAAAAGTCGAGTGAGTTTTATCGTCGTCGTCGTCGTCGTTTTCTCTTCCTCTCTTTCTCTCTCTCTTTCCTCTCTCAAAACCAAACCGAAAAAACTCACTAGCCGCCGCCGCCGTAGCCGCCGCCGCCCTGCTGGCCGTAGCCACCTCCGCCTCCGTAGTTGCCGCCACCACCGCCCTGGTAGCCGCCACCGCCACCGTAGCTGAGGGATCGAGAAGAAAGAGAAAGAAAGAGAGAGGTGAGCGAAAGAGAGAAAGTTTTTTCGAGAAAGAAAAAAAGAAAAACAGAAAAAGACGAAAACTCACCCGCCGCCTCCGCCGTAGCCACCGCCACCTCCTCCGTAGCGGTCGCCGCCGCCGCCGCCGTAGTGGCCGCGGTCACCGCCACCGTAGCCTGTTTTTAGAAAAGAGAATTGGAAAGAGAATTGAAAGAGAGATGCAAAGTGAGCCTTTCTTCTTCTTCTTCTTCTTCTTCTTCTTCTTCTTCTTCTTCTTCTTCTTCGCCGCCGTCGTTCGTTCTCAAAAAAAGACCCCTCTCTCTCTCTCTCTCTCTCTCTCTC
>Ga0210003_1003142_pt1 | contig 13601 bp, 12 predicted proteins | sample LantaG_FD_182804 | JGI IMG/M metagenome (GOLD analysis project Ga0210003, IMG submission 182804) | Deep subsurface microbial communities from Baltic Sea to uncover new lineages of life (NeLLi) - Landsort_02402 metaG (SPAdes) (version 2) | ecosystem: Environmental > Aquatic > Marine > Oceanic >... | reverse complement strand
GGGGGTCGGTTGGGGAAGAGGGGGGGAAGCGAGAGTGAGATGAAAAAAGGAAAGAAGAAAAGCAAGAAGAAGAAAAGAGACAAAGAGAAACAAAACGGAAGAAAAAAAACTTCTTCTCTTTCTCTTTTCACCTTTCTCGCAGTCGAAGAGCAGCAGCCTGGTCACCGTCGCGCCCTCGTCGCGGCACCACTGCTCGAGCTGGGACGAGAACCTGGTGTTGAAGAAGGAGAGGTGCCAGCGGTGGAACGGCTCGGGCGTTCGAAGAAGAACTCCCCTCGCGCGCTCCCTCTTTGCCTCCGCGGCTTCTTCTTTCGCTCCCACCGCCGCGGCCGCCGCCGCCGTCGCTTCCTCTGCGTGCTTCCTCTTCTTCTTCCTCTCCTCCCGCTCCCTCCTGTCGAGCTCCTGCGCGTCCTTCTCCGCCGGGCCCGGCAGCACGCGGAGCCCCACGAGGTCCCTGGGGCAGCCCTGGAAGTAAAGGACATCCCCGGGGTGAACGACGGCGGTCTGGCCGGGGGAGAGGGTGGTCTCGGAAGTGACGAGAGCTTCCTTCGTCGCCGTCGTCGCCGCCGTCGTCTTCGCTCTTCCTTCGTTTGCTCCTCCTCCTCCTCCCCCTCTGCGAGCAGCAGCAGAAGAGGAGGAAACGACGACGACCCCTCGCTTCAGCACGGTCAGCAGGGAGGCTTCCCGCCCGGAGTTTGACAAGGAATCAGAAGTGAAAGACGGGGAGAACTCGCAGACCCATCTCTCGAGCGGGAGCGACGCGCCGCCGTCGAAGCTCTGCTTCAGGTCATTCTTGGAGGTGATCTCGTAGCGGCCAATCCTCGTCGGAGCTCCTTCGCCTTTGTTGGGGCCTTCCGGGATGTTGTAGCCCGAGCCGCGGTGGAGGCCGAGGACGTGCATCTTTGGTTTTTCGTTTTTTTTTCGTTTTTTTTTTCTAGCCGAGTTGTCGACAGCGGCGCGAAGTGCCCGACGCGGAGCGAAGAGGAAGGGAGAGCGATTGCTTTCGACTCTTTTCTCTTCTCGCTCGACTCGAAGGAGGAGCCCTTCCTCCGCCCCTCGCTCTCCACCCCTCGAGTGCCTCGCTGCGACCTTCAACGACGTGCTCGAGGGGAGAGCAGCGCCCGGAGCGATGAAAGCGGAGAGGCTCGCTCCCTCTTTTTTCGCGATGGCTCGCTGAAGCGAAAAAGCTCAGCTGCTGACGACGACGAAAAAGTGAAGAGAAAAAAGAACCAGAAATCATTTTTTTTTCTACTCGATACCGCGATGAACGCCAGGGACCTCCTCGCGTCCACCTCCCTAGCGGCCTTCATCGCAGCGAGGCCGCCCTCGACGGTCGTTTCCGTGTCCAGCTCGGACAAGCTCGACAAGGTGTGGACAAAGAGCTTCGAAAAAAGCGAACGTTTCGAATCTCGATTTTCGATCTGCTTTCTTTCCTTCGACCCCTCTCAATTCAACCTCGACCTCGACCTCGACCCCTCTTCTCTCTCTCCCTTAGGTCCTCCGCCTCTTCGCCTCACGTGACATACTCGCGGCCCCCGTCATCGAAGCCTCATCGTCATCATCCAATGATGCGCGGTGCCTGGGCTTCGTCGGCGTCGACGACGTCCTCCGCGCCGTGCTGACCTTCGCCGGCTTCTCAAATCCAAACCCAACGACTGAAGTTTCAACTTCTTCGACCTCTTCTCCTTCCTCGGTCGACGCCGCGGTCCTGGCCTCCTCGACGCCCGCGGCGAGGGCAGAGGGCCTACGCAGGGCCTCGGCGAGGCTGCGCTCCACGTCGGTGAGCGAGATCCCGCGGGAAGGGGACGGGAGGCTCGTTTTTAGGTGCGGCTGTGGCACGAAAAAGGGGAAGAAGGAAGAGGAGAAGAGCGCAGCAGCAGCTGCTCCTGCTCCTCCGAGCGACGGAGAAGAAGTCAACACCACCACAACCTCCCTCTTCGACGTCGTTCGGGACGGTTTCCTGCTCGGAGGTGCCAAGGGGAGCCCGGCATGCTGCCACAGGGTTGCCGTGTGCGATTTCGAGGAGGAAGAAGACGACGACGGCGACGACGACGACGACAGCGGCGACGACGACGAGGAGATGAAACCGGCGCCCTCCTCTCCTCCTTCCCCTCCCCTCCTCCGCGTCGTCGCCATCGTGTCCCAGTCCGATGTCGTCCGCTTCCTCGCCAGGCACCCTGAAGTCTTTCGAAGACAAAGAAGCGGAGGAGAGGGAGAAAAAGAACAAGAAAAAGAGGAGCCGACAGCGAGAGACCTTGCGAGCTCGCCGGTCGCGGCCGTCGCGGCGGCGATGCCGGCCTCTCTCGCGCTCGCGTCTCTGTTCCAGCGGCAGGCCAGGGTCCCCGCCGCCGCCATACTAGGAACCCGCGGGGAGCTCTTGGGCAGCCTGAGCGCCTCGGACCTTCGCGGACTGAACGGCGGCGGAGCGGAGCTGCGGGCGCTGGGGCTCCCTGCCGGGGACTTTGTCGAGGCGAGGGCCAGAGCGAGGGCGAAGAGGAAGGAGCAGGAGGAGGAGGAGATGGACGACGACGGACGGGAGACGCTTCTTCCTCCTCCTTCTTCTCCTCCTTCTTCTTCCTCCTTCTCCGCGCCCCCACCGGTGCTCTCGGTGAGCCCCGACACGCCGCTGTCGGAGCTGGTGAGGCTTCTGGCCGAGGGAGGGCACCACCGTGCCTTTGTCGTCGAGCAAATGGAAACAGAAGGAGAAGAGGAAGAAGAAAAAGACGGAGGAGGAAAGGCAACAGGAGCAGCAGCAGCAGCAGAAGGAGGAGGACCTGGAGCGAAAGAATCGAAAGGCAAAACAAAGAAGATGAAGAGGGCCACGGGCGTCATCAGCCTCAGCGACGTCCTCCGCTTCGTCTGCAAGGAATGAGGCATTGATTTCTGTTTTCTAAAATTGTAACACAGAGCGGGGGAAAGGAAAAAAAACTGAAAATAATTAGAAAAAAAACTCGTCGTCGTTCTTTTTCTTCCACTTCTTTCAACTTTCAACTTTCTTCTCTCTCTTTCTCTCTCTTTCCTCTTCTACCCGCGCTGCCACCCGCTCCCGTCTCCACCAGCCTCGGGCGCCACCCACAGCCTCACGGCACGGTCGTCCCCTCCCGACGCCAGAACCCACTTTTCTTCCTCTAAACCTCCTTCGAGTCCGGCGACTTTCTTCTTTTGCGGCGACCAGCACAGAGTCGTCACTTCGCCTCCGTGCGCGGGAGACACCGCGCCCAGCAGCGCGCCCGATCCGGAGCAAAGGAAGTGCAGGTCCCCTCCCGCGGCGGCCGCGAGCACGCTCCCGTCGGGGCTGAGAGCCAAAAGGCGGTAGAAGTCTTCGGGGGGCAGGTCTTGTTTCCAGGAACCGAGTTTCGTCGCCTCTGTCCTCTCGCCCGATGCCGAGTTAGACTTCTTCCCCGGTGTCTTCCAGCTCGCCCAGGTCCCGTCGCGGGAGGAGGTCGCCGCGCGGGTGCCGTCCCGCGATAAGGAGACGGCGAGGACCTGGCTGGAGTGGGACAGGGTCCAGCCCGCCTTCTGCACCGAGGGAGCTTTTGAACCGCTTTCGCCGTTGCCGCCGTCGAAGAAGTAGACTTTGGCGTCGGAAGCAAAAGTCGCGACGGCAAAGAGCGCGCCACTTCCTCCCTCCGCGCCAACCGAGCAGCAGCACGCCCCGTGCGTCCTCAGCCCTCCCGTGTCCACCGCCGCGGTCCTCCTGCCCGTGGCGGCATCGAAGGTCTCCAGCTCCGTGCGCTCGGAGACGACGGCGACGAGAGGCGAAGGAGAAGATTTCGAGGAAGAGCTCGAAGAGGAGCAAAGCAGCGCGACGGGCCGGCGCCCGTTTATCAGCGGCAGCGGCCCGGCCTCCCACAGAGCAGCCGGCGCATCGCTGTTTTTTCCCCCACTCCCAAAGGCGGGGATCGCGGTCAACGTGGGCCCGTTAAGCCCGTCGCGGGAGAGCACCACTATTCCCTTCGAGGCGTCCCCTGCGAGGTAGGAGGCGGCCAGAGGAGAGACGTGCAGCGCCCTCGACCTCGGCTGCGCCGGCGTCGGCTGCGCGCCGCGCCTCAGAGGCGGGGTCTCTTTCGCAGATGAGGAGGAAGAGGAAGGAGAAGGGAAGGGCCACTGCCTCAGCGCCCTGTCCCGGGAGGCGGTGAGCAGGAAAGCTCCGTCGGCGGAGAAGGCGACGGAGCTGATGCCGTCGCCGTGGCCTTTCAGCCAGGAGAGGTGGAGGGGCGAGGAGGAGGCCGAGGGAGGGGGCTGCGGGGTGCCGCTGCCGCCGCCGCTTCCAGAAGCGCCTCCGCCGCTTCTGCTCGCGTTCACGAGCGACTTCAGGGAGGTTCCCGCAGCAGGGTTCTTTGGAGCTTCTTCTTCTTCCTGTTGTGGCTCCGCTGCTGCTGCCGCGGGCGCGTTGGTGCTTCCTCGCCTTCGGGCCGTGCCCGCCTTGCCTCTTCCGCCTCCGCCGGCGCCCGCTGTCGTCGTTCTTCGGGGCTGCTGCTCTTCTCCCCCCTGTCTAGAGCTGCTGCTGCTTCCGCGCCGGAATAGCAGCAAAGGCGCTCGCACGATCGCCAGAGCGACGCCCGCGATCGCTCTCAGGGCGCGGAGGACGACAAGCAGGGAGAGGAGGACTGTTTCGGGTTTTTTTTGAGGAAGTTGTCAAGGTTGAGGTCGAGGCTGAGCGAACGAGCGCCATCGAAATGCCTTCCATCTTCTTCTTCCTTCGTCCTTCTCTTCTGTCCTCGCTACTCACCTATCGTGGCGATCACAGCCTTCGAGGGGACACTGAGGGCGAGGATCTCTGGCCACAGAGTGGAGAGCAGCGCCTTCAGGGCCGCGGCCCGCTCCAGGAGCGGCGCTCCGAGAGCGGCAGTGACTGTTGCTTCTTCGGCCATGTCGAATTTCGACGAAATGAAAAAAAAAGTGGAGCGATGATTTCTCTATCACTGCTTTTTCTCTTTTCCTTTTTCCTTTTCCTTCTCGCCCCCTGCCGTTCACTTCTTCCTTTCTCTTCTGCATGCCGCCGGCGCGAAGCGGCCTAGAGGTAAGCGCAGGCAGAAGGTTGTGCCGCTGCGAGATATTGCGACGGAGAAGCAAAGAGTTTTCGATCTTCAGACGCTTTGATCGATCGGCGACGACGGCATCATCATTCTCATCAAGCCAAAAACGGATTTTTCAACGCCCTCTCACGCCGCTTTCTCCACCTCAATCCCCCAATGGATCGTCACAGGTGTTTAAGTTTTCTGTCTATCTCGCGGTGAGTTGGAGTATATCGAAGCAGGAGAAGAAGGAGAAGGAGAAAACGAGGGTCGATTGATTTCGATAAAAAAACAGACAGAGAGAGGGAAGAGCGTCAACAAACGGAAAAATCTCAACCTCGACCCTCTCTCCTCTGTTTCCAATCACACTCAGGTCCCCGCCCTGCTCACCTTCGCCGTCGCGTCCAACACGGAAGTGCTCAACACGATCATCAAGAGGGTAAGAGCTGGAGGAGGAGATGGAGAGAAGGAGAAAGCTGGAAGATCTTTGGCTGCTGTTCCCTTTCGCGGTTTTTTTTCCGAAATCTCAAAAAAAAAAAAAAACTTTTATCTTTTTTTCAAAAAAAAGCACGCCTACGTCGTGTACCCCCCCGAAGGCCCCCGCCCGCCCTCCCCGGAAGCAGTCCACGCCCTCGCCAAGGCAGAGCGCGAGCGAGACCAAAAAATAGCAGCAGCAGCAGCAGCAGCAGCAAAAAAGTAAGCAAACAAAGAAGTATGCTCCGAGCTCTTTCCTCGCCGAGGAAGAAGAAGGCCGCCGCGGCAGCAGCAGCGGCAGGAGAAGCAGACTCTCCTTCCCCCTCCTCCCCCTCAAACGTCGCCGTCGTCACCGGGGGCTCCGGCTTCCTGGGCCGCCACCTCGTCAGAGCCCTCGAGGAGAGCGGCCGCTACTCCGAGGTCGTCGTCTTCGACGTCAGGCCGTGGCAGGCGCCGAAGTGGCCCGCGGCCTCGGCCTCGAAAGTTTCGAAAAAGGGCACTTTTTCGACAAAGACGCGCGGCGTCGTCGGCGACCTCACCGACCTCGCTTCGGTCGTCTCCGGGCTCCGCGGCGCCTCGGTCGTCTTCCACTGCGCCACCGCGGCCCCGGCGGCCTCCAACGCCGCCAACAAGAGCCTCATGACGAGGGTCAACGTCCACGGCACGGGAAACGTCGTCGAAGCTTGCTTGCGGAATTCCATCACTCGGCTCGTCTTCACCTCGTCGGCCTCGGTCGTCTTTGATGGGAGCGACCTTTCTGGAGTGGACGAATCGAAAGCTTACGCAACGAGGCCGATGGACTACTACGCCGCCACCAAGATCGAGGCCGAGAAGATCGTGCTGGCCGCCAACGGCAAAGAGATGAAGCAGGCGAAAGGAGCGGGGAAGAAGAGCAGCAAAAGCAAGAGCTTTAACAAAAGACTCAAGACGGTCGCGCTGCGTCCGTCAGGCATTTTCGGAGAGCACGACGCCCTCCTCGTGCCCACCATCGTCGAGAAAGCGAAAGCCGGAAAGATGAAATTCATCATCGGTTCCGGACAGAACGTAATGGACTGGACCTATGCGGGCAACGTGGCGTCGGCGCACCTGGCCGCGGACGAGAAGCTGGAAAGGGAAGAAAAGGAGGAGGAGGAAGAGGAGGAAGAAGAGTTTGCAAACGCCGGCGCCGGCGGCAAGAAGAAAAAGAGCAGCTCTTCTTCTTCCAAAAAGATTTCGATCGCGGGCAAGCCCTACTTCATCACCAACGACGACCCGCGCTCCTTCTGGGGCTTCATGGGCGACCTCCTCGAGCCCCTGGGATACGAGCGCCCGCGGATCAGGCTGCCCTTCTGGCCCCTCTACTTGATCTCCTGGCTCGTCGCCGCCGTCGTCGCGCTGCTTAATCTCATTCCCGGTCTGTCCGTCCCTTCCTCCGACTTCAGCCCGATGAGGATCACGATCTCGGCCGCGGAGCGCAGGCTGAGCTGCGGCGCGGCCAAGAGGGACTTTGGGTTCGTCCCGGCGGTGAGCGTCGAGGAAGGGGTGAAGAGGACGGTGGCTGCGTTTGCGCACCTGAAGAAGAAATAGAGAGAGAGAGAGAGTGTTTTCGATTTTTTTTTTTTCGTTCAGAGAGAGTACAGAGAGAAAGAGTAAAGAGAGAGAGAGTTTGTTTTGCTTTTTTCATTTTGTTATTTTCCCGCTCTCTTTTTTTTTTACAAGGAATCGCAAGACAGAGAACACGCAGAGGGCGATTTATGCAGTACAGGGAAGTGCGAGGGCGAAAGAACGGGAAGCAAGCAGACGAGCAAGTGACCGAAAAAGCAAAAAACGAATTTAAAAAAACATCGAAAAAAATTAAAGTTTTCCATTTTCAAAAGCGCCTGCGACCTCCGAAGCGCTGCCGCAAGAACTCGGAGCTCCACGAGTCCGCGGCGGCCGCGGCGGCCCTCCAGAGCGGCCTCAGGTCGTCTCGCTCCGAGGCGGACCGCGCCCGGAGGGCCCTGGCGCGAGGGGTGTCGCCGTTGAGGTAGACGACGACGGCAGAAGCGGCGGCGGTGGAGGTCGAGGTCGAGGTCAAAGAACTCCCGCTTCCGCTTCCGCCGGGGCTCCGCACGTTCCTGCTCGACCGGAACAGCCACATCGCTCTCCGCAGCCTCTCCTCCGATGCCTCTTGGTCGTTCTCGCTCTCACCGACGGCCCTGGCGGCCTTGCCGGCCTCCCGCGCCACCGCCGGGAGGTTCAGCAATTCTTCCGCAATCGACGAGACATGGAAGTCGACCGCCGACAGGGGGACGTCCTCCTGCGTCATCCTCCCCACCGCCGCCAACGCGCTGGCTCCAGCTGGCGGCAGAGCGAGCGGCTGGACGAGCGGAGGGGAGAAGGAGCGCCAGAGGAAGCTCAGCCAGAGGGCGCAGGGGGAAGGAGGAGGAGCAGTGTTGTTCGCTGTCGCCGTCGCCGCCGCCGCCGCCGCCGTCGTCATTGGCGGCGGCGGCACCCCTCCCCGCCCCGCGAAGCGCCGAAGCCATGTCCCCGCCGCCGACCGCATCATAGCGACGTCGCAGGGCATGCCCCCGAAGGCAGCGCGCAGGTGGAGCACGCGGACCAGCAGGGCTGCCTGCGGGTCGAGGTCGAAGGAGGAGGAAGAAGAGGACGAGGTGAAGAGCGAAGCGACGTCGAGCCTCTTGTTCTTCTTCTGAGCTCCGCCCTTCTCTTCCTCTTCCTCTTCCTCTTCCTCTTCGCCTTCGAACAGCTCCGCGTCGTCCCTGACCCTGCAGCACGCCAGCGAGTGGACGAACTTGAGGATGGCGCGCTCGGCGGCGGCGGGCAAGGGGTCCCAGCTGTTGTTTTTTATTAGAGAGTTTTTTTTCGAAAGAAGAAGGTTACGAAGAAAGAAAAAAGTGAGTTTTCGTCATGTTTCTCTTCTCTCGCGCGCGTGCTCTTCCCTCTCTCTCTGATTTCTCTTCTCACCCTTTCGAGAACGCCGCCATCATCCACACGGCCAGCGGCAGCGCCGGCGTCAAAGAAGCGTCCTCCAAGGCTATGACGGGAAGGCGGCGCAGCAGCTCGCCGGCCTCGCCCTGGCGGAGCAAGTGGGCCGCGACGCGGACGGCCGAGGCCGCCCTTCCCAAACGGACGTTCTTCTGCAGGGCGGATTTGAGGAGCGAGGGCGCGAGGCGCGGGAAGACGGGTGGAAGGGGCTGAGAGGAAGCAGGGGGTGGAGGAACCGGAGCAGCGGAAGAAGGGCCGTTTTCGCAGGCGGCGGGGGGGAAAGTCGGTTTTCCCCTGTCGAAGCTTTTGAACTGCTGCGGCCCCGGATGGAGGTTGGTCGCGAGCCTTATCGTGACCTTCTGGCGGGAGCCGGAAGCAGCAGGGAGAGGGATCGAGAGCTCTGCTGTCCAGGCTGCCGGAGGGAGGCCCGGGGGCAGCGTTGGAGTTGAAGAAGCTCCTCCCGCTGCTGTCTTTCCTCCGCCGCCTCCGCTGCTGCTGCTGCTGCTCCCCTTCACCTCGCCCCAGTGCCAGAAGAAGCTTTCGCCTCGGATCTCTGTGGGGTCGTTTTTAGAGTTATGGAAAAAAAGGGGGGGAAGAAGCGTGAGAGAAGCGGGAGAAGAAAGAGAGAGAGAGAGAGAGAGAGAGAGAGAGAGAGAGAGAGAGAGAGAAGAAAGAACGAAAAAGAAGAGTGAAAAAAGATCGGGGAAAAAAACTCACCCAGGTAGAAAACGTGAGTCTTCGCCGCCGAGCGCTGCGCCCTCATCAGCTCTGCGAAGGCCGAGGCTCCGGCGGCAGCTGCTGCCGCGGCGGCAGGCGGCTGAGGTGGCGCCTGCTGCGAGAGCGGCGGAGGCGCGAGCGCCGCTGCTGCTGCTGCTGCAGTTGCTGTTCGCTTCGCGCCTCCTCCGCCGACGCTTCCTCCTCCTCGCTGAGGAGCGGGAGGAACGGAAGGAGCGGCGGCGGCGGCCAAAGCGGAGCTTATCCTCTGCGGCCTCAGGACCTGGCTCAGCGGGCGCAGGGATGGCTGCTGCTGCTGCTCGCTGGCGGGGGTTGCCCCTGTCGAGGTCTCTGCGGCCGCTGCTTCTGGAGGCCGCTGCTGCTGCTGCTTCTGCTCCTCCCTCGTCGTTCCCGCTGCCGCTGCCGCCTCCACCTGCGCTTGCCTCTGCAGCGCCAGGCACCCCGCGACGTGCGCGTCCACCAGCGCGCGCGCCACGGAGCCGAAGCAGACGGGGCAGACGACGAAGGAAGAGCCCTGGTTGGAGAGAGGTTGGAGAGGTTTTTTTTTTCGTCGTCGTCGTCATCGAAAGAAGTTTGAGCATTCGATTCTTCTTCTTCTCCGCGCCTATTTCTTTTCTCCTCGATCTCGCGCCTCGTTACAGACGCTCCGGGTCCTAAGGGCAAGGAGACACCGTCCTCCATGCGTACCTGCGTGCGCGGGGCCGAGGCCGGCGTGCTCGCGCTCGCGTTCACGCCGCCTCCGGCGTTCGACTTCCTCTTTTTCGTCGGGCAATCATTGTCGACGGGCGTCGCCTGCGTCGGCTGCGTCGTCTTCTCCTTCTCCTTCTCTTCCTCTTCCTTGGCCCGCTTCGCCGCCTGATGGAAGATCGGGAATAGGGGCTTCTTGTCTCCTGCCATTGTATTTAAGCGCGGACGACGAGGGAGGGAGGAGGCTCCATTCCGCAGAAGAAGGGAGAGAGTGTGTCGTCGATGTTGGTCGGGCTGTCTTTGCTCTCGTTTCGAGCGCAAGTGATTTGATCACTCTCTTTTCTTGTCGAGAAGCAAAAAAGGGAAGAAAAAAAAAGAATCGACCATCATGTGCACGGCCTTCTTCCTGTTCGGCTGCCACCCGCGCGTGCGCTTCCTGATGGTGTTCAACCGCGACGAATTCCTCGATCGGTGAGGGAGATGGAGAGAGACAGAGAGGGAGAGGGCAAGTAGAGAGACAGAAAGAGAGGAAAGAATATTGAATGGTCCTCGATTGACAGAGAGAAAAAAAATCTCAACCTCAACCTCTCAAAACCCAAACTCTTCCCCTTCCCCGTCCAGCGAGACCGCCGCGGCCGCCTTCTGGCCAGACCACCCGGATATCCTCGCGGGCCGAGACCTCAGGAATGGAGGCACCTGGTGCGGCGTCACCCGCGGCGGGCGCTTCGCCCTCCTCACGAACTTCAGGGAGAAGGACCCGGGGCGGGTGCAAGGCGCGCCGAGCCGCGGCGCCTTGACCCTCGACTTCCTGCGCGGGGATGAGTCCCCTCTCGCTTACCTGCAGGGGCTGGAGCTGGACCGGCACAACGGGTTCAACCTGGTGGTGGGCGATTTAAATGAGGAGGGGCAGATGGAGGTTGCCTACGTGACGAACCGGAGTTCCTCGAAAAGTTGTCCAAAGTCAAAATCGACCTCGACCTCGACCTCGAGCGACGGCACCGACGGTGGAGACCCCGCTCCTTCTCCTTCTCCTTCGTTCCCTTCGGGTGTCCCCGTCCTCCTGCCCCCGGGCGTCTATGGCCTCTCCAACGGCGTGCTGGGCGACTCGTGGTGCAAGGTGGACAGGGGGGTCTCGATTTTAAAAGAGATGCTGGAGAAGGGCGAGTTTGAAGGAGAGCGAGGAAATGGAAACGGCGAAGAAAAAGAACCTCCTTCGACGACGACCTCAACCTCTTCCTCTCCTTCCTCTCCTTCTCCCTCCTTCCCCTGGGACGCGCTCTTCCGCTCGCTGATGGGGGACACCTCGAGAGCGCCGGCGCACCTTCTTCCCGAGACGGGCATCCCTCGCCACATAGAAGAGAAGCTGGCGCCGACCTTCGTGACGCCCTTCGAGCTCTTGCCGAAAGGAGGCGGCGGAGGCGGCGGCGGAGGCGGAGGAGCGACAGCGGCGGAAACGGCGGCGGCGGCGGCGGCGGCGGAGACAGAAGCGACGACAAAAGCAACAACGGCAGCAGCTGATGCATCCGCCACCCAACTCAAGAAGTACGGCACGCGCTCCCAGACGGCGCTGGCGCTGTTCGCCGGCGGGAAGGCCGTGCTGCGGGAGCGCAGGCTCGTGCGCTGGAGGGAGAGCAGCGGCGCCGCGGTCGCGGCCGGCGGCGAAGAAGGAGAAGAAGGAAGAGAAGGAAAAGGAAAAGGAAAAGCTGACACTTCTTCTTCCCTCTCTCTCTCCGCTCCTCCGCCCTTCAGGCTCGAATACTGCTGCTGCCCGATCCAGAGCGAGTGGAGAGAGGTGGAACACGAGTTCGCGGTGCGCTCCCTCGTGCAGGAGGAGGAGGAGGAGGAAGAGAAGGAAGGAGGAAGAAGAAGAGAGAAGAAGAAAGGAGGAGGTGAGAGCGAGAAGGAGCTGGTTGTTGATGAAGCGGGGCAGTGCGCAACTGTCGTCGCTGCTGATCCTGCTGCCGGCGAGGATGACGAGGAAGAAACCGAGCTGAGGACTTCGCCCTGATTGATTTGAAATTTGTAACATTCGAAAGCGCTGGAAAAAAACGAAGAAGAGTTTTTTTGTCGAAAATCAGAAATTTCCGGAAAAAAAACTCTCAGATCAATCGATCGACGATGAGCGCTGCTCTCCAATCGGCGCTCCTCGCGCCTTCGTCTCCAACAGCGGCTCGCTGCCTTTCTCGCAATGCCCACGCGTCGCGTCACGGTGTCTCCTCTCCCCTCGCGAAAGAACTCGAGCCTCTTCCGCGCTGGAGGTTTCAGAACAGGAAGCGGCAGCGACGAAGATTATTGCTCAGAGGTTTCGCCGTCGCCGCCGCCGCCGCTTCTTCTTCGGCCTCTTCAACCTCCTCCTCTTCCGCCGCCTCCCTCGCCGCGGCAGCCAAGGCCGCGCTCGCCCGCTCCCTCTACCCGGAGATCGTCAATGATCCCTTCGCCGAGCTCCTCGCCCGAGCCGCCGGAGTGAAAGAGTTGACAGCGGCCGAAGAAAGAGAAGAACAAGAAGAGGGGTGGCAGCTCGAGGGCGAGACCTCCTCCACTCTCCCTCCGCCTCCCCCTCGCTCCGCGCTCTCCGCCGCCGCCGCGGCCTTCGCTGACGCCACCCTCCTCTACGCCACCGACCTCGTCAACCTCGAGGCGGACCCGAAGGGGGCGGAGTACCGCCAGGTCATCCTGTTGGGTCCCGGGCTGGACACCAGGCCTCAGAGGCTCGGGTGGCCTGCGGGCACGGTGCTTTTTGAATGCGCTTCCGCCGACGCGCATGCCGTGGCCGCCGCTGCTCTGGCGTCCGACGGGGCGAGGCAGCTCGCCCTGGAAGCTGCAGCAGAAGAAGAAGAGGAGGAGGAGGAAGAAGAAGACGAGGAAGAAGAAGCAGAGGAAGAGAGCGTCTTCTCGTCCTTCAACGGCAGCGGCGCGCCCCGGGGGAGGCTGCTGCGCCGCGTCGTCTGCGACGTCTCCACCGAGGAAGGGAGGGAGAACCTGGGGCAGGCCCTGTTCGCCGCCGGGTTCAGGGCGGAGAGGCTCTCGGCCTGGTGCGTGAGCGCCGGCGCGTTCGATTCGAATTCTTCTTCGACTTCTTCGGAATCTTCAAATTCCTCTCCCTCTCTCGACCTCGAGGCACTGGGGCAGCTCTTCGGCGCCGTCGCCTCCTGCGCCGCCTTCTGCTCCTTCTTGGTGGGCGACCTTCCCCCGATGACCCGAAGGGAGGCAGAGGGCGTGATCGCGGGCTCGGGGCTCATGGGCAGCGTCGTCGCTTTCGGGTCGGAAGCGGACGAGGCCGGTTCGCTGCTGTGGGAGGAGCGGGGGTGGAGGGTCGAGACGGGGGAGGAAGAAGAAGGCAAAGCTGTCCGTTGGCTGTTTGTCGGGCAGCAGCGCTCGAGGTCCGACGCGGAGCTGGGGATCCTGAGGGCCTTCGGCGAGGCCGCGGAGGAGGCGGAAGGGTTTGAGGACAACGTGAGTTAAGAAGGGGAAAAAATGTTTAAAAAAGAAACGAAGAATGTGAAACTGTTTCTCTCTTTCTCTCTCTCGTCTCTGGCGCTTTAGACCGTTCAAGTTCTCTCTTCTTGGTTCTTATAATTTGCTTATAATTTGTTGCAAACTTGATCAGTGCTCTCAAAAAGTGAAGTGAAAAACTGAAAATGAAAAACAAAGGGAAAAAATATTTCTCTCTCTCTCTCTCTCTCTCTCTCTCTCTCTCTCTCTCTCTCTCTCTCTCTCTCT
>Ga0210003_1003140_pt1 | contig 13602 bp, 12 predicted proteins | sample LantaG_FD_182804 | JGI IMG/M metagenome (GOLD analysis project Ga0210003, IMG submission 182804) | Deep subsurface microbial communities from Baltic Sea to uncover new lineages of life (NeLLi) - Landsort_02402 metaG (SPAdes) (version 2) | ecosystem: Environmental > Aquatic > Marine > Oceanic >... | reverse complement strand
CACAATTACTCCGAAGCAGCAAACCGGATGGAGCCTCAAAGGTACAAGCGGTAATTTAACCGTCGATGTGAACGATCTTGACCTCGAATCTTTGGGGCCGATCTTTGCCCTGGCCGGAATCGATATCCAGGCCGAAGGGATCGTTGGAGCTCGTGCAACGGGTCAAATCAAAGACGGCCAAATCGAAGATTTAAACGCAGGCATCAAAGCAAAAAATCTTCTGATAACAGGCGCCGAGCTAAAAGGTGACAGATTGCAGACCGGCGATCTGGATATTAATGTGAAGGTAAAACAAAATAAGGAAGCGATAAATATTGCCAACATGCAGGTCAAGAGCGATTGGGCTTCCGTCACGGCCAGCGGGGTTGTCCCCATGACATTCAAGTCCCTGGCCGATCTTCTGGACGTCAATTCAAATTACAACCTGAAAGGCACTTTCAACTGCGATGTCGCCGCCCTCTCTTCGCAGATCCCCAAGACTCTTGGCGTCAAAGAAGGCATGCGAATCACCTCCGGCCAACTGAACGGCAGCATCGAGACCTCCACCCGGGCCGGCCGGAAACAACTGCTCGCCAATGCGACGCTCGCGGGTCTGGAGGGCGAAGTCGAAGGCAAGAAGACCGCCTTGTCCGGGCCGATACGCGCTGACGCGCAAATCTCGCCGGATAAAGCCGGCGTGAGTTTCGACAAACTGGATATCTCGGCACCCTTTGCCAAAATCAATTGCGCCGGAACCAGCGAGTCGATCAAGTACAGCGCCGAGGTGAATCTGGCAAAACTTCAATCGGAATTGGGGCAGTTCATAGACATCGGGCAATACAAGATGACAGGCGAGCTTGCAAGCAAGGGACAGGTTTCTATTGGACAAGATAAGATTACGACTTCCGCCACATCAACAATAAAGAACCTACTGGTCAGCTCGGCCGAGCAGCAGAGCATCTCCGAGCCGATGGCGGAAATAGCCTCTTCGGTGGAGATTGACAGCAAGAACGGCATTATAAACATCGGGTCCCTGAAGGCCGGCACGAGTTTCGGCAAAGTCAGTGTGCAGAACGGCGTGATACCGATGAGTAAAGATGCGGCCAAGCCTATGCACCTTGCGGTCTCGGCAAACGATATTAACCTCAACAAGCTCCAGCCGCTTCTGGTCATGTTTGCATCGTTACCAAAGGACATGCAACTCGCCGGTATTGCCGAAGCGCCCATCCTGGTTAATTCAGAAAAGGGCGTCTACAAAATCACGACCGACTCGACGAAAATCAAAGGTCTCAAACTCAGCTCGCCCGGCAAGAAACCCTTCGAGGCGAATGAAGTGACGCTCGCATTCAATGCCGAGCTTAATCCCGAGCAAAAAACGATTAACGTAAAAGCCCTGAATCTTGAAAGCCCGCAAATAAAAATCACCAAGGGCCAATTCAGCCAGGTCAGCAAAGACGGCAAGACCACGTTGCAGGGACAGGCCGATCTTGAATATGACTGGTCGGCTGTCAGCTCCGTGGCTGCACCTTACCTGCCGGAGGACCTGTCACTTCAGGGCAAAAGAAAAGACGCTGTCAGTTTTACCAGCGAATACCCGGCCGGCCAAACGGACAAACTATTGGCCAATCTCAATGCCAAAGCCAAAGTAGGCTTTGAAAAGGCGGGTTATATGGGGCTTGATTTCGGTCCCACCGACGTCGACATCCAGGTGCAAAAAGGCATTTTGAACATCGCACCGTTTGCAACAATCGTCAATGAGGGACAGTTCAACTTTGCCGGCGGTGCGGATTTCAAACAAACTCCCTCGCTCTTCAAAGCCGCCAAACCGATGCAGATAGTAAAGGATATTAAAGTCAACGACGCGACAACGAAGAAACTTTTGAAATACGTCAATCCCATTTTTGGAGATGCCGTCAATGTCAGCGGCATTGCAAACTTCAATTGCGAGCAACTGGCCATACCGCTCAGCGCCGAAGCGAAGAACGACACAGTCGTGATCGGCACGATTTCGATCAGCGAATTAAAATTGCAGGCCTCGGATTTGCTTGGGCAGATTCTTGCTGTGGCCGGCGGCAGCGCCAGCGGTACAGTGCTGACCATTCACCCGACCAAGCTGGTTCTCCAGAAGGGTATTCTGCGATACGACGATATGCAAATCGACGTAGGCGATAACCCAATTAATTTCAAAGGAGAAATCGGCCTGGATAAGAGTCTGGATATGACCGTGACTTTGCCTTATACTACCGCAGGTCGAACAGCCAGGGTCGGTAGAGAAACATCCGGAGAAAGGATTACACTGCCGCTCAAGGGCACGGTTGACAAGCCCCAGCTCGATACGGACAAGCTACTCGAATTACAATTAAAAGGACAAGGAGAGGAACTGTTGCGAAGGGGTCTTGAAGAGTTATTCAAGTAACACAAAGCAGCCGGTTTTGTCGCCGGCAAGCCGGCAAAAAAACTTTATTCGGTCTGCAATCCCGCTATGCAGGACTTGACCCGAATCGATAAACGCTCCCTCCGATTGAAAGGGGATAGAGATGCTGAAGCTTGAGAAGCTATTGACTACACCGACTACACAGCTCGGCAAAGCCGGCCGCTTCATGGTCTTTCAAATCAAGCTGTGGTCGCACTGCGCCAGACTCCTGGAGAAGAACCGCTCGGGCCAGCAGGCCGCCGCTCTGTCATATTATACAATTTTCGGGATCGTCCCGCTGGCTATAGTAATACTTCTGCTGTTTCAATCGCTCTCGGCCGAGGACGTCGGGCAAAACGTCAAAATCCTCGTCTACGACTATCTCGAATTGCAGGAAATCAGGTATTCAACCAACGATGGACAGGAAATTCTGCTTACCAACCACATCGACGCAATCGTTCAGCAATTCTTCGATGGATTGGACAAAGGCTCTCTAACCTTCATCAGTGCAGTCATTGTCATCTGGGCGGCACTGGCGCTGATCTCGAAAATTGAAAATGCCTTTAATAACATCTGGCACGTTACCAGGGGCAGGAACTTTCTGCAGCGGATTATCAACTACTGGGCGATACTCACGCTCGGGCCCCTGCTTATCGGCCTCGGTGTGTACATCAGCACCCGATACGAGCGTGTAGGCGACTTTCAAAAAACGATCCTGTCTTTCTCGCGCATCGGGCCCCTGCTCATGTCCTATATAGTGGCCACCGTTGTTCTGTTTCTACTCTATTTCGTCATGCCCAACACCAAGGTCAAGGCAAAAGCCGCCATCTGGGGGGCCGCCATCGCCGCTCTGGTTTGGACCGTTGCAAAGTGGGGATTCAGCCAATATGTCACCGAGTTCATCCCCTACAGCAAGATATACGGGGCCATCGGGCTCATCCCGCTCGGTGTCTTCTGGATATATATCACCTGGCTCATCGTGCTGTTCGGTTTGCAGTTGACTTTTACCACTCAGCACCTCAAGAGTCTCGACGCCGCCGAGATCGCCGCGGCAAAAAAAACCGAGGAATATTTCATAGCCAACGACTTTACTATAATCAACGTTGTCAGAGAGATTGCCGCTGCTTTCCAGGCGAACCAGGCCCCCGTCCCATCCGAGTACGTATGCCACAAGTTAAATCTTCCCGCGGAGTTCGGCCATAAAATTCTCGACCATCTCGTCAACAGCAGGCTCATAGTCAGAACATCCGATCCGGTGGCAGGTTTCCTGCCGGCCAGAGACCCGGCGAATATCAAACTATCCGAGATCACCAAAGCCATGGAAACCGCGGGCTTTGCGCAACCTGCGAGAGACCGATGGCCCGCCATGCAAAAGATCGCTGAATCCCAGCGAAACATCCTGGCCCGGCACACGCTGAAAGAAATCCTGAATCCCGAGCAAGATTCATCGGCCCCGGGACAAGAAGCATAAAACTCGACAAGAGCAAATTTCAGTGTTAGTCCTGCCGGTCCAGATTCTTCTTCTGGAAATCCAGCATCTCTTTCATTGGAATTGCCGAGCGTAAATACTTTTTGTCCAACCTGCCGGCTGTTTTAATCACCTCAATATGATCAATCACCCGGCCGTCGATACCAATGGTATCCATAGTGAGCTTATTGGCTTTGATGTTGAATAAACAGAAATGGTGTTTTTTCATTGTTTCGGCATGGTAAACATTCGGCTTAATACTACTCATTAACACTCCCCCGCCACCGCTGGTAATATAGGTTACATAACTTCCATCCGCACCGTCCGGCGGAGCGATAGGCCTGAACCGCTCATACAGATGCGAATGACCCACCAGGACAAAATCGACGCCGGCTTTGGACAGGCCCGGCAGCGCATCCGGATACGCCCATACCGACGAATGGCCGCCGAAATTAACACTCGGCACGTGATAGCTTACGAATTTCCATTTGGCGTCACTGGCCCCTGCATCAGCAATAATCAAGTTAAGCTGGACTTTGTCTTTTAATCCTTCGGTGACATTGTCGGCGCAGAAATAGTGCACCGGCCCATAATCGAAACCAAAACTGTTCTCCCGCCCCTTCGGTATCAGCAGTTTCTCGTAATTACCGTTTTTACCCTCGTGATTTCCCTTAGCTATATAGACAGGCACAGATTCGGTCAGCCCTTTTAACGGCTCAAAAAATTGAGGCCCCCATTGCTCGTACGTATCACCTTTGGTCACCAGATCCCCGCAGTGAACCACAAAATCAACTTTCTGCTTTATCATCAGTTTAACCAGCTTGCGGTGAACCGAGGGACGGGTCCTGCTGTCACCATAGACAATGAATCTGACCTGGTCGGTGTTCTCCGGTACGGTACGAAATCTGTAGATTTCATCCTCGAAGCCGGGGCCGGTAACACGATAGTCATAAAACCGTCCGGACTCCAAATCTTCGAGCCAGACCTTGTGGATAAATGCTAACTTTTTAACAGCTTTTTCGCCGGCCTGATTAGTCTCCGGCACACTCTCGACATATTTGTCGAGCTTGCCGTCTCTGCCGTAATATAACTTACATGGTCCCTGCGCCTCAGTCTCCCACATCAACGCGGCCCGGTCCGGATACACGCCAAGCAGGAAAGGCCCCTTTGTAAGTCCTGTACGCGGCTTATGGAACATATTCGAAAACGGACCCGTCGCACAACCGCTTTCGAAAGCGAGAACGCCGACCAAAAGCGTGATCAAACACGCCAATCGCAAGATTGACAAACAGCGAGACATTCGTGAGCAACCCAAAAACCTGCTAATACTCATTATGACTTTTCCTTTTTGAGCTTCTATTAAGACCTTATCTATACCGTTTTTATAAGTACATTGCAGGCATTATAAATAAAGAACAAACCAAAGAAAAACAGCGCTACGGCACAGATCATCAACACGATTCGCTGGCTGCTGGGCCCGAACAGGCCTGTGCCTTTGAAACTCGCCCACGACAAGGCGCTCAACCAGATAAAATCACATAGCCAGTGAACGACGGCAAATAACGCAAAAGCCCATATCCCCATAACGGTCGCGGTAGTCGCAAGAGCCAGTCCGACAGTAGCCCACCAGAATAGAAAGTACGGATTACCAGCCGACAGTATTATCCCCGCCAGCAACGGCGTGCTTTTGGCAACTTTGGTTTCCTGTTGTTCCGGCGAACGCAAACTCTTCAGCATCCCGATTGCCATCATCAGCAGGAACGCCCCGCCGGCCAGACCGATTATAATTTGTGCCGTCGGCAGCTTTAGAATTCGACCCATCCCCAAAACAATCAAGACCATCAATGGAAATTCGACAATGCCGTGACCGATTGCCAGGAGCATACCGGCGTATCGCGAGCGTGCGCCCATCCCGATCGCCGCCGCAGTAACCGGCCCCGGCGCCATCACCCCCGAAAGAGATATCAAAAAAACCTGAAACAAAAAAAGCAGCAATGCCATAATGTCACCAACTTACTCACCGATGATTTTTACCAGGACGCGTTTTTTTCTTTTGCCGTCGAATTCGCCGTAGAATATCTGCTCCCACGGGCCAAAATCGAGCTTGCCGCCGGTTACGGCCGCGACCACCTCCCGGCCCATGACGCTGCGCTTCAGGTGAGCGTCGGCGTTGTCCTCGAAGCCGTTGTGACGATACTGCGAGTGAGGCTTTTCCGGCGCCAGTTTTTCCAGCCAGACCTCGAAGTCCTGATGAAGACCCGACTCGTCGTCATTGATAAAAACGCTGGCGGTTATGTGCATTGCATTGCACAGCAAAAAGCCTTCTTTGATACCGCTTTCTCTCAGACACTCCTCAACTTCCGGCGTGATATTAATATATTGCCGCCTGCTTGAAGTATTAAACCAAAGTTCTTTTCTGTAACTTTTCATAGACACCTTTTTGTTAGGGAGATATGCAAAGTTTATTCAAATTGACAATTACTCTTGAAATGAGTAACAGACAAATGCCTGCCACAAAGCACCATTTGTGCGTCGAATATTTCCATACAAGTTGCTTTATTACTTTGTTCTCTTTCTCTCCTAGTTCTAAAACATATTGCCCCCCCCTTGATATTTCTTCAGTAAGTTCTTTCTCTGTCCGTTGTTCACCTGAGGGGTGTAGAACAGTTCTATCACCAAGCCCCATATTAAGTATTTCAAGTTTATTCTTTCCTTCTTGCTGGAGCCCTCTAAGTTCATAGGCATGGGAAACCCCTTCAAGCCTTGAAAGCCCCGCTATCCCGGATACTAACAACATAACCAATGAGGCTATTTCGAAAAAACCTTGCCAGCTCCCAGTAATGGTTGATGTTTGTATGGATAACCCCAGAATGGTGAACACCAGTGCAAGAAAATAAAATTCAAATTTCTGCTTGGCTTGGATAGCTAAATCTATATTTGGATTTTCTTTATTTTGACTTTCCATATCTATCTCCTATAAGTATTCATGCTATTTTTCTCCCGATCCAAAGAGAATTAGAGTCTGCTTCTTATCGCATCTAATCGTGCTCTGGCGTCCGGATCCGTAGCAAAGAACTTCTCGATTTTTTCACAGGCATATTCATCACAATAGGCACAAATTTCTATACCTTTTTGTCTTGCACAGTTCCTCATGTGGCAGTTCTTACATCCCGAGAATAGTCTTCCGCCTTCTGTCTTACATCCATCGCAGTCGGTAATATCTTCCGGTTTATACTCCTGGCCGTAATGCTTTTTAATTTCCCGGACGATCTCGACTTTCATTTCATATTGTTTCTCTTTACTTTTCTCATTTGTTGCCAGCTTGATGGGACACGTTTCGCAAATCAGGCCGCAATAGGAAATTACTTGATCCATTTTACCACCCATTTATACATTCGTTTGACGTTATCCGGATCCAACTGCGAGCTTATGGTTTTATCCAAAGAAGCCGCGAGCCAGAATTTTACTGGTGTGCCGGTTCCCAAAAGTGCGAGAATATCAGCGTCTATCTGTTTCCCTGCATCTTTGCTTCGCCGGAAGGCCCGGAGAGTATTCGAAATAATCTCAAGTCTTTCGCGAAGAGGTGTCGACAATATGTTTCGCTCGCAGCAGGCGAAGGATTTATCCGGGTGCAGGTCTGAGCCGATGGCCTTTAGCAGGACTACGAGATTGTTCACGAAGTTCCAGTTACACGTCTGGAGACGGTCGATGGCGATAGCGAGCGTAATCTGCGCGTCCACGCCATCGACGGTGTCGTGTATGATCGTTTCGGCCGTCTGGGCGAGAAAATCCGTATCGTCACTATAATATTCGGCGCCCATCTCGCCGGGTTCTCCCGCGTTCAAGGCCAGGTAATGATAAGGCTTTGACGGATCCAGGGCGATTGTCACTTTATCTATTATTCGCCGGACCTGCCATATTTTGAGAGGTGTTTGCTCCCCGATGAAGCCGGCAAACTGCTCGGCGGATATACCGCCAACTTCTTTGTCCCAGACATTATCAATTGCATCTTCACACCATGCAAAAAGGACGTCACGGCAATTCTGCAAGTCCCGCTTTCGTTCCGGCGGTCTGTCGCCTGACTCGGCCGGAGGCCGGCCCGATCCTATCGCTTTAATAATAAGCTCGGCCTGGCGGTCCACCTCGTGGTAGCACGACTCAAAACACGTGATTAGCCTTCTTATACGAACGGCATCATCATCCAGGGGTGATATCGAATCCTCCATTGCATCGATTGCGGCCAGCTCCTCGTCCCTGAGGGCATGTTCGTCGTCAGGAAGAAAACAGTTCTGCCAGCATGGTCTGAATGTATCACTCATGTGTAATGATTTTCTTTCTCCCGGACCATCTTTGCTACTCACTCCCGCAGCAGTTTTTCATAGACCGCTTCGATAGTATCGACCATCGTATCCGGCGCGAACTTCTTTTTCACCGATTCCCTGCCCTGCTCGCCGAGCTTTTTTCTCAAATCCGCATCTTCTATCAATTCGGCGCAGGCTTTGATTAGTTGCTCGACATTCTTAGGCTCGATGAGCCGCCCGGTGTTTTCGTTGACCACTTCCCTGGCGCCGTCAACGTCGAAAGATATTGCCGGCCTGCCGCACAGCATCGCCTGGGGCAACGTCCTTGCGAGACCTTCCCTCAGCGAGCAGTGGACAAGCATGTCCGATGATTGTATGGCCAGCGGAATCTGGCTCGGCGGCAAAAGGCCCGTGAATTTGAACCTGTCGTCCAATCCCAACTCGCGAGCCTGCTGTTTGTAATGTTCGGAGAGATTGCCGTCGCCAACGAAGAGCCAAACGCAATGTTCAAATCGTTTCGAAAGCTCTTTGGCCGACTCGATGATATATTCATGTCCCTTGAGCATGAACAGCCGGGCAACGGTGACAAGCACAACCGCATCTTCAGCGATTCCGTACTCTCGGCGAAAATCTCTTTTTTTCTCCTGCGAAATAGGCTCCAGGAAGTCATCCTCGTCAATGGCCGAATACGCCGTGACGTACTGTTCGGGCCTGCCAATCCCCACAGCGATCGACTGGTCCGTCATGGCATCGGCGACGCTGATGAAGAAATCCGTACGTTTGGCGACCGACTTCTCTACGGCGATATAGAACTTATTCAAAGCCGCGCTCTGATATGGATGAAAAGCCAGCCCATGTATCCCATGGATAATTTTGAGTTTTGGATTTTGAGTTTTGAGTTTATATCCCGCGAACCGGCCCAATATCCCCGCCTTGGCGGAATGAGTGTGAACGATATCCGGCTGCAACTGCCGGAGCAGCTTCTTAATCTGGAAGTAGCTGACCGCATCGTTAAAAGGATTAATTGCCCGGCGAAGCCTGTCGATAACCACAACCTTATAGCCCTGCCCCTGCGCCAGGTTGAAAAGCTCGCCCTCCGGCCCCAGTGCAGGCCCGGTCACCAGCGTGACATCATGCCCCCGCTGAGCCAGGACTTTACATGTGATAAGCGTGTTCTCCTGGGCACCACCTAAGATTAACCGAGTTATAATATGAACGATTTTCAATATTTAATCCACATTAAACAAAGGCCCGCAGGCGGGGCGAGGCGTCCGGCCGCGGTTCGATTTTTGATTTCGAGTATTTGATTCATTTTTTCGGGCTTCCATCTTCCCAGACCGACTTCGACAAGAGTGCCGACGACATTTCTGACCATATTATACAAAAAACCGTCGCCTTCGACATTAACATATATCAACTTATCTTCGGCTGTGACATCACAGCGGAAAATGGTCCGGACGGAACTTTCCCGCCGGTCGGCTGCTGAGGCAAAGGATTTGAAATCCTTTGTTCCAACGAGCAGTTGGGCTGCCCTGTTCATCGCCGGGATGTTAAGTGTCTTCGGGAAGTGCCAGCATTGATTCAACCGGAGCACGGGCCTGTTTCGACCCGTGTAAATCGTATAGCGGTAGAGCTTATTCTTAACACCGCCGAACAAGTCGAACCCATTCGGTACTTCTTCGGCGGACGTCACCACTATTTCGTGAGGGAGCCGGTCGTTGATCGCATCGGCAAAGTTCTTCGTGGGTATAGGCGATTCGATCTCGAACAGGGCAACCTGCCCCAGGGCGCTGACGCCTGCATCGGTCCGGCTGGCGCCGTGGACGTGAGTTCTGACTCTGACGAGATCCGAAATGGCCTCCACAAGCTCGCCCTGGATGGTTCTCTTGCCCGGTTGTATTTGCCAGCCACGATACCGGCTGCCATCGTACTGCACGGTGAGTTTTATCTTGCGAATAGCCATGCCGGCTATTAAAGCAATTTTTCAGCGATTTGAACAGCGTTAAGAGCAGCACCTTTTCGCAACTGGTCGCCGGCCACCCAGAGATTTATGCCTCGGTTCTCAGGAATTGATTCATCCTGGCGAATCCGCCCGACCAGAATATCATCTTTGCCGGAAGCGTCGATCGGCATCGGGAAGCGGTTATGCTCGCGGTCGTCCAATACTGTTACTCCCATCGCGGTGCTCAAAAGGTCTCTTACCTGGTCCGGCGTAATCGGATCGGCAAACTCCAGGTTAATGCTCTCGCAATGAGCCCGGAAAACGGGAATACGAATGCACGTACAGGTCACCGCAATCTCGGGACAGTCGAAGATCTTCCTGGTCTCTTTGACCATCTTCATCTCTTCCTGATTATATCCGTTCGGCGCAAGATCAGAATTATGGCTGAAAACATTGAATGCAATCTGATACGGGAACACCTTGCAGGTCGGCTTTTTGCCGGCCAGAATCTCGCGCGTCTGCTCCTCAAGCTCGACCATGGCCGAGTGCCCGGCCCCGCTGGCGGCCTGGTACGTACTAACCACCATCCGCTTGACAGGATTCGCCTTATGCAGCGGCCAGACCGGCACAATCCCGATAATTGTCGAGCAGTTCGGATTCGCGATGATACCCTTATTCTCCGCGATTGCCTGCGGATTGATTTCCGGGATTACCAGCGGAACTTCCGGATCCATTCGATAGGCCGAAGAGTTATCCACTACAACCGCACCGGCCTCGACCGCGGGCGGGGCAAACTCCTTGCTGCGAGACGCTCCGGCACTGAATAAAGCGATATCAACCCGGGTGAAACTATTCTTCGTCAATTCTTCAACGACGTAAGTCTTACCCTTAAATTCGATTTTCTTGCCGGCCGACCGAATGCTCGCCAGCATTTTCAACGAATCGAACGGAAAATCCCGCTCTTCGAGAATTCTTAGAAATTCCTGACCGACCGCGCCGGTCACTCCTGCTATCGCAAGATTACAGCCCATGACTAAAAGCTCCTCAAAATCTTATACACAAATTTAAGGGCAGCCGAACCGGACTGCCCATCAAACTTCTCGGAAAACCACTATCGGCACATTATAGCGTCTCTACCAACGAAATACAACGCTCTTAATCAATATTTTTCGCCATTCAATATTCAACTACGAGCCTGGTCCGGCGATGTTCGCTGCCATACCGCCGCCATGACCGAAGCTGTGATAATACAGATAAATACGAATATCGCCGCCGGCATGGCCGTTTTCTCACTAAAATGCTTCAACGCCAGAACCGTCCCCAGGCCGGCGTTCTGCATCCCAATCTCTAACGCAAGCGTCCGCCTTCTGGGCACCTCCATCCGAAAGACCGACCCAACGCCATAGCCTGCCAGCATTCCATAAACATTCAAAACGACCCCAGCGGCCACGATAACCGCTGTAACCTGAGCCAGGTAGGACTTGTTGAGAGCTATCACCAGCGAGCAGATGAATATGATGAATGTTACCGATATCGCCGGGAAAACCGGAAGAATCTTCTCGACCTTGCTCTTGAAATAATGCCTCACTCCGAATCCAACGAACAACGGCACTATCACCATCTTTAGAACACTGACCATCATATCCGTGAACGGCACTTCCAGCTTCGATCCTGCCAGAAGAAACGTAAGGCCCGGCGTCAATACAGGGCACAACAGCGTCGAGACCGTCGTAAGTGAAACAGAATACGCCGTATCCGCCTTCGCGATGTAACTCATCACATTGCTCGCCATCGCACCCGGCGCCGAGCCGGTCAGTATCAATCCAACCGCAATCTCAGGCGGCAGGTTAAACAGCTTCGCCAGAAGAAACGCCCCTACCGGCATAAGGCTGAACTGCGCCGCCGAGCCGACTAAGACGATAACCGGTTTTTGTGCGATCCGCTTAAAATCCTCAACCTGCAGCACCACCCCGATCCCGAACATGGTCAGCGCAAAGAACCAGTCCATGTAGCCCTTCAAAGCCACAAACGGCCCCGGCAAAAAATACGCCGTCACACCAAACAAAACCACCCAAACCGCAAAATATTTCGTATAAAAATCTAATACCTTTTTCAGCATAGAACAAAGTATAAAGCTCTACCGCCCTTCCGACAATCTCAAAAGTGTCCGACTCCAAGTGCTTTATAGAATCATAGGCTCATAAATCCGTTGACTTGTTGCTTTCGAGGAGTATTCTTAATTTATGATTTATTCTCTGTGGAGACTACATGGCTCAAAATTCTAAGATCGAATGGACTGAATCTACCTGGAATCCTGTCACCGGATGTACAAAAATCAGCGATGGCTGCAAGAACTGTTACGCCGAACGAATGGCCTTACGTTTAAAAGCCGCCGGAAGTCCTAACTACGCCAATGGCTTCCATGTTACCCTTCACGAACACGCTCTTGAAATTCCATTACGCTGGAAGCGACCCCGGGCAATTTTTGTCAATTCAATGGGCGATCTTTTCCACAAAGATGTTCCTTTCGATTTCATCTCGAAAGTCTTTGATATTATGCAGCGGGCACCTCAGCACCGATTCCAGATACTAACAAAACGCTCTGAGCGTCTGCTCAAACTCAGCACCAGGCTCTCGTGGCCGGAGAACGTATGGATGGGAGTGACCGTTGAGAACGCCGATTGTGCATTCCGCATAGACGATCTGAGAGAAACAGATGCAGCAATAAAGTTCATCTCTTTCGAGCCGCTCTTAGGCTCGATCTCTAATGTCAATCTCAAAGGAATCCATTGGGTTATCGCCGGCGGCGAGTCCGGCCCTAAAGCAAGACCAATGAATCCGGAATGGGCTACAAATATACGCGATCAATCCCTTGCCGCGGATGTCCCCTTCTTCTTCAAACAATGGGGCGGTGTAAACAAGAAAAAAAATGGTCGCATGCTTGATGGCCACATGTGGAACCAAATGCCAGATACCTCTAAGTCACAGGAACTGACCTATGTTTGAACTGCCACCACCACAAGATGATCGCTTATACACCCCAGCTGTGGGGGAATGGTCGTACAATAAACACTGGTTTTTGACTCGGTATATCGATGCTTTCACCACGTCCATGAAAAACAAGAAATGGAATGGCCTACACTATATAGATCTTTTTGCCGGTGCTGGAATAGAGAAATTGAAAACCTCTCAAAAACTGAATTGGGGCTCACCCATGATAGCTGCGAAAGCGCCCCATCGCTTTGACAGATTGCACCTGTGTGAGAAAAGTAAACGCAAATATAATGTTCTGATGACCCGCATCGCAAAAATTAGACCAGATTCACAAGTGCTCAATGGTGACGCAAACAAGGAGATTCATGAGATTGTTAGAGAAATACCTCAGGGAACTCTCTCACTCGCTTTTCTTGATCCATACGGATTACACCTTGATTATGAAACCCTGAAAGTGTTGTCGAATGTACGCGCAGATCTGATAATCTTCTTTCCGGACCACCTC
>Ga0210003_1003139_pt1 | contig 13603 bp, 9 predicted proteins | sample LantaG_FD_182804 | JGI IMG/M metagenome (GOLD analysis project Ga0210003, IMG submission 182804) | Deep subsurface microbial communities from Baltic Sea to uncover new lineages of life (NeLLi) - Landsort_02402 metaG (SPAdes) (version 2) | ecosystem: Environmental > Aquatic > Marine > Oceanic >... | reverse complement strand
TGAAATTCATCAACGAAACCGCACATAACGCCGGCAGCAGCCTTGCCGATTCGCGAGGGCCTTTTCCAAACTGGAATCAGAGCACCTGGCGAACCGAAAAACACCGAAGAATCCGCAACGCCTCCGTTACCTGCATAGCCCCCACCGGCACGATAAGCATCATCGCCGACTGTTCCAGCAGCATTGAGCCTCTGTATTCTCTGGTCTTCGCCCGGCACGTGCTCGCCGGGCCAAAATTGCTGCAGATAAGCCCCGTATTCAGGAAAGCCGCCGAACAGGCCGGTCTCTACAACGAAAAACTCCAGAAGCAGATCGCCGCCACCGGAAGCATACAGAAAATCCTCCGCATACCCCCAAAACTACGCAAAATCTTCAAATGTGCCTACGATATCAGGCCTGAATGGCACATCCGAATGCAGGCCGCCTTCCAGAAGCACTGCGACGCCGCCGTTAGCAAAACCATAAACTTCGACGAAAAAGCAACAATAAACGCCGTCGATAAGGCCTATAAACTGGCGTATCAGCTTGGCTGCAAAGGAGTTACGACCTACCGCCGAGGCTGCAGAAGCTGTGAGCCTATGAGCCTGTCACCAGACTGATACTCTGCCATACCACCCAATCTTGGCAAAAACCAGAACTTTCTCGGACCCCCAGCGTAAAACCCCATAGAGGCAAGTGCAGGATTGACAATTAAAGTCGGTTACAGGTTCTTGCCGATAGATGCAGTAAAGTAAAGAGTTTTTCTCCCCTCCGGAAAACATCGGGTAGCTGGATGTTACTCGATGTTTTCTATTTATATAACGTCCCACTGCCCCCTAAGCATTCTTCCCCCAGCACTTATTGTGCTTCCTACCGTTGCCGCACTTGAAACAACAAGTTGAAATATGCCTGCCGCGGATTACAATTATGCAAAAGTCCATTACTCTAAGACCAGAAAGGAGGCGAACATGAATCTCGAAGCGTATCTGGAAAAAGTTGGCGACTGGGTTCTTACCAGTGGGCCACGAATTCTGATTATTGCGGTCCTGTTGCTGCTCGCTGTCAAAGCCGCGCAGATTGTCTCTGCCCGACTGCTCCGCAAGTGGCAGAAAGACAAAGACGATGAATACAAAAAACGCACCGACACACTGGCCTCTGTTGTCCGTTACCTCCTGACCATCACAATCGTCGCCGTCGCAACGATTATGATATTGGGAGAACTCGGCATCAAAATTGGACCTGTACTTGCTGCCGCCGGTATCGCAGGTGTGGCCGTCGGCTTTGGAGCTCAGCATCTTATCAAGGATTTGATAAGCGGTTTTTTCATCCTATTGGAAGACCAGGTCCGCGTCGGTGATGTTGTGCAGATTGCCGGCAAGGGAGGACTGGTCGAAAAGGTCAATCTCAGGATGACCATTCTGAGGGACCTTGCCGGCAACGTCCACTACGTGCCGAACGGTACTATTGACGTGGTAACAAATATGACAAAGGAATACTCCCGATACGTGTTTGATATCGGAGTTGCGTATCGGGAAAATGTCGATGAAGTCATAGAAGTCATAAAGCAAGTGGACGAAGAACTTCGAAGCGACCCACAATTTGCCGATGATGTTCTCGAGCCTATCGAAATATTAGGCCTGGACCAATTTGCCAATTCGGCTGTCATCGTCAAGGCACGAACAAAAACCAAACCTATCAGACAGTGGGCAGTCGGTCGGGAATTCAACCGCAGACTTAAGAAAAGATTCGACGAAAAAAACATTGAGATTCCTTTCCCGCATGTTACTTTATACATGGGCCAGGACAAGAAAGGCGAGGCTCCTGCATTGAGTGTGGCTATGCGGCAGAAGTAACTGGCTGTCTAATCTGGGCGGCCGGCAATAGCATCGACAGATTTGCTATCGTGCCAAAACGTATTACGGGCCTGTCGGAGCTTCTCGGCTTGCCCACGCTTGAATATGCTCACGACAATTAGCGGACAGGGCCGAAATAAGAGTGCCGCCCGGCCGATTCGCAGTTAACAACATAGTAAGTAGTAGAGGGGATTGGAATATGCAGCTTAAGCCGCAAGATACCTTGACAGAACACCAGGTCCAGTCAGGGCTTGCTTACGTTATTAAAGACGGCGTCGCATCCCAGGCAATGGGAACACTCACAGGCGGGGCGTTCTTGGTCGCCTTTGCTATCAAACTCGGAGCTTCCAACTTTGTAATAGGGTTGTTGGCAGCGATAGGGCCCCTGGCACAACTGCTCCAATTACCTTCCATATTCCTCGTCGAGAAAGTACGTAACAGGCGGGCTGTTACCGTAGTGGCGGCCGCTTTGACTCGGCTGTCCTGGCTATTGATTGCGCTGATTCCATTCCTGCTCGCAGGTCAAATTCGACTCGCAGTCCTCCTGGTCTCAATAATCGTAGCATCTGCCTTTGGCGCAGTCTCCGGTTGCAGTTGGAACTCCTGGATGCGAGACCTCATCCCGCAGAACATACTCGGGTCTTTCTTCTCAAAAAGGATGAGAATAGCAACCGGTGTCGCAATAGCCTTGAGCGTCTTGGCGGCAGTCTACCTCGACCTCTGGAAGAAGCTTTTGCCAAAATACGAGCTGCAAGCATATTCAATCTTGTTCCTGGTCGGCTTCGGCATCGGCATGCTCGGAGTATACTTCTTGGCGCGAACACCCGAGAAGCGCATGCCTTCAACACAAGAAAAACCCAGGATTCTTCGCCTTCTCGCTCAACCGTTCAAGGACGCAAACTTTCGAAAACTCATCGCCTTTCTCGCTTCCTGGAACTTCGCCGTTAACCTGGCCGGGCCTTTCTTCATGGTCTATATGCTCAGAAGACTGGGCTTGAGCATGTCATTCATCATCGCTCTTTCAATAGTCAGCCAGGTCATGAACTTCGCCTTTCTTAAGGTCTGGGGAAAATTCACCGACCGTTTCAGCAACAAATCCGTGCTCGCTATCAGCGGACCATTATTTATGTTCAGTATCCTCGCCTGGACGTTTACCACGATGCCCGAGAAATATTTCTTGACTATCCCGCTGTTGGTCGCCATACACGTCGTCATGGGCCTCGCTTCCGCCGGCGTCTCACTCGCTTCCGGAAATATCGCATTGAAATTGGCACCTCAAGGTCAGGCTACGAGCTATCTTGCCACAAATACAATCGTTAATTCCGTAGCCGCAGGAATAGCACCAATATTGGGCGGTAAATTCGCAGATTTCTTTGCCGGCAGAGAACTGGCCTGGACATTGAAATACACCACACCGGCACGCCAATTTGTCCTGCCAACTCTGAACCTCCAGCAGTGGGATTTCTTCTTCGCCCTGGCCTTCCTGGTCGGTCTGTATTCACTTCACCGCTTGGCAATGATACAAGAGGTTGGAGAAGTTGAGGAAAAAGTTGTTGTCAACGAACTGTTCGCAGAAGTCAGAAGCCAGGCCAGGATCCTCTCCTCCGTGGAAGGCCTGCGCCAAATGGTGAGTTTTCCATTCTCGGTCGTCAGGAACGTGGCTGTCAAGGTTACAGGTAACAAGAATACCAGAAGCAATTGAAAAACAGGGAGCCCTGTCATGAAAAAAGTGAAAGTAATTGTTGTACTCGTTATCTTATTGCTGGTGGTAATCGTTCTTCTTCAAAACACAGAGGCAGTGGAAACCAGGTTGCTCTTTATGACCATAACAATGCCAAGAGTCTTGCTGCTTGCTGTAACATTCATATTGGGTTTTGTAGGAGGACTTATTACGGCAAGCTACATCTTAAGAAAGCCCGCCAAAACACAAGTGTAGAGTTTGGACTAAAGTAGCCAATCGTATAATAAGGTTGAGTTTCATCTTATGCCCTCAACTTGTATAAGGAGAAACGAGAATGAAAATCAGTATAAAGATGCCAAAACTGATTAAACACTCCGGCAAGAAGCCCGGCATGGCTCCCGGAACCCTCGTGCACGTCGGCGAAAGGAAAGTGCAGGCAGTGCGAATTACCTACATGGATTACGACGAGCAGAACTTCGAGGAAAAGCAGGTGTCCTCAATCGAGGAATGCTTTCCCTTTAAGGCTACGCCAACAATAACCTGGATAAATATAGATGGCCTTCATGAAGTGGATATCATAGAAAAGCTTGGCAAGCAGTTTGAGCTGCATCCTCTTATTCTTGAAGATATCCTGAATACCGGCCAACGGCCCAAGATGGAGGATTTAGACAAATATCTTTTTGTCGTGCTCAAAATGCTCAGCTACAGAGAGGCCGAACAAGTCGTGCAGGTCGAGCAGGTAAGCCTGGTGCTTGGCTCAAATTACGTGCTGTCGTTTCAAGAGCAGGTCGGCGACGTTTTCGACCCAATCCGGGATAGGATCAGAAACTCAAAAGGGCGTATCCGCAAAATGGGGTGCGACTATCTCATGTATGTTTTGTTAGACGCCATTGTAGACAACTACTTTGCGATACTGGAGAAGCTTGGCGAGAGGATTGAGTCGATGGAGGAAGACCTGGTTATCGACCCTACCGACCAGGTGCTTCAAAAGATTCACTCGCTCAAAAGAGAAATGCTTTTCCTGCGAAAGTCGGTTTGGCCACTAAGAGAACTGGTCGGTGGTCTGCAGCGGAGCGAGTCTCCATTAATCGGCAAATCCACGGATATTTACCTGCGCGATGTCTACGACCACACGATACAGGTAATCGATACGGTTGAGAGTTTTCGGGATATGGTGTCCGGGATGCTTGACACCTATCTCTCAAGCATCAGCAACAGGATGAACACCGTAATGAAGGTACTAACCATCATCGCCACGATATTTATACCACTGACATTCATTGCCGGAATCTACGGAATGAATTTTGAGAATATGCCGGAACTCAAGTGGCGATATGGTTATGCGGCAGTCTGGGCGGTAATTGGTTTGGTTTTTGTATTAATGCTGGTTTACTTCAGAAAGAAAAAATGGTTGTAGGAGTATGCTATGAGCGTAATGCTTTTCATTGTCGTACTCGTTGCTTCGTTCATAATCGTCAGGATAGGAGCAATCGCGTTTCAGTTGACAGGGCTCGAATGGTCGTTGGCTAAGTTCCAGGCGCTATCTTGCTTCAGCGGGACGGGTTTTACCACTAAGGAAGCAGAACTCGTTACGGGTCATCCGCAAAGGCGGCGTATTGCAACAGTACTTATAATCTTAGGCAACGCCGGTCTTGTCACAATGATAGCAACCGTTGCCAGTGCCCTGAACCCGCAGCAGCCTTTATGGGCCAAGCTCTCGGAGTCCGTGCTGCCCGTTTCCATTCCGCGTTACCTGGTACCATGGGTGAACTTATTGTTGATTGTAATAGCGGTCTATGTCTTGTACAGGCTATCCACCAACCGGAAGTTAGTAAGGAAGTTGACAGATAAGCTAAGGCGAAAAATCATCACGCGAGAAATCTTCAAGCCGGTCTCTTTTGAAGAATTGCTGTTGGTAGCCGGCGGATACGGTGTTTCGAAGATTGAAGTTAACGCCGACAATCCTTTAGTCAATAAAACGCTCGCCGAATCGGAACTGCGAAAAAAAGACATCACTGTTTTGGCCATTGTCAGACCCGATGCAACGGTACCCAACCCGTCCGCAGACACGCGAATTCTCTCTGGGGATGAACTTATATCCTTTGGAAAGCTCGAAAGTATGAGGAACATATGTCCTTCGACCACGGAAAAACAGAACAAGTAGCACGCTGTTGTCCAACGAGCCGTCAAGTGAAGTAGAGTGAAGAGGGGGTCATCAAGAGCAGGGCAGGAACCTTTTTTAAGGGGCCAACCAAGTCCGCTCGTATAGGCTCTCGTTATAATCAAAGTTTACTAAAAGGCACATCAGCTCACAACCGAAAGCAGGGTCCGCCTCCACCCTAAGCATTTTTCCCGCAGCACTTCTTGTACTTCTTGCCGCTGCCGCAGGGACACGGGTCGTTACGCCCAACCCTTGGCTGTTCCAGCCGAATCGGCTTGACCTTAACCTCGCCCTGCGGGGCCTGCGCTGCGGCGCGCTGTCGCTCAGCCATCGCGAATTGCCCCACCTCGTCGTGGGCCGTCTGACTCACACGCCAGACGTTTCTCGCACGCGCACCCGCCTCAAGACGCACCTTGAAAATAACATTCGTAACACGCTCCTCGATTGTCTCGAGCATCTCGTTGAACATCCGGTGGCCTTCGCGCTTATACTCAATCTTCGGGTCTTTCTCCGCGAACGACCGCGTCCAGATGCTCTCCTTCAAATGGTCCATCGCAAGCAGGTGGTCTTTCCACGTGCTATCGTATATCTGCACCAGAACGTATTTCTCAAGCTCGCTCAGCTCCGAGCGCAAGAACTCCTTTGCCGCCTCGGCCAGTTTCTCCTTACGCTGCCCCCCCTCGCCAAGCTCCTCCTCGCTCAACGAGCTTTGGAACCTCTCATTCGCCCAGTTGACCAGCTCACCTCCGTCCAGCTCGGCCATCTTCGAGTCAATTTCCTGCTCCAACTGACCGTTGTTAAAGCCTTCACTCAGCTCCAGCAGCCGTTCGTATAACGCCTTCGGCTTGATATTGCCTATATCTTCGACCGACAATCCCGCGTTATACTTCGCGTTCGCCCACTTGGCCAGCGCCTCGTATGCATAGACGTTCGGCTCCTGCTGCCCGTACACCATATTCATCGCGAACTCAACCGGATACTCAATTTCCCTCCGCCTGTACTTCGCCGCCGTTTCTTCAATCAGCTTCTTACCCACATCGCCCGCGCCGGACTCTTTCACCTCTTCGATGTCCAGCCCGATGTCGAACTTCGCACGCGCCCACTCGGCCAATCTCCGCACCGCATAGTCATCGTTCAAAAACTCCGCCAGTTGCGAACAGTCCTTCTTATCAATCTGCTCAGCAGCCGCCTGAATCAACTGCTCCTCAATATCCTCCGGCTGCTGTTCCTTGAGCTGTGATGCGCTCAGATTCACCCGAAAAGAGCTCATCGCCCACTTACACAAACCCGCCACGTCCCACGTTTGCGGGTCCCCGTAATCTTCCAGATACTCCCCGAGAGAAAGAGATATCTCATTGGAAGTCCTGTCTTTCGCCTGTTCTTTTATCAACTCCTCTATACCACCCTCGGCATCGATTCCGCTGATATTGCCCACGCTAAGCTCAACGGCAAAATTCGTCCGCGCCCACTCTACAATGCACTTGTATCGATAGCTCTTGTCGAAAAAAGTCCGGCAATTATTCGTAATGCTGCGCTCGACCATCTCCTCGATAACGCTTTTCAGACCCTTGCCGCCCAGAATCTTCCGCCTGCGAGAGTAGAAAACCTTCCGCTGATAATCCATCACCTCGTCGTATTCCAGCAGACTCTTGCGCACCTCGAAATTCCGCTCTTCGACCTTCTTCTGCGCCCTTTCGATACCTTTGCTTATCCTCTTATGGTAAATCGGCTGACCTTCCTCCCACCCAATCCACGAAAGCGCCTTAACCGTCCACTCCGGCGCAAATACCCGCATCAACTCATCGTCAAAGCTCAGGAAAAACTGGCTCGAACCCTTGTCACCCTGTCGGCCGCAGCGTCCGCGAAGCTGATTATCGATTCTCCGCGCCTCGTGCCGCTCCGTGCCGAGAACACACAGCCCGCCTATCTCGGCAACGCCAGGACCGAGTTTAATGTCCGTGCCGCGACCGGCCATATTTGTCGCTATCGTCACATTGCCGTGCATACGACCGTCCCGGCCTTTGTGCTGCTGACCCGCCTTCGTCACAATCTGCGCCTCTCGCTCGTGATGCTTGGCGTTCAGAACCTCGTGCTCAAGACCGTATCTCTTCTCGAGGGCGCCGGAAAGCGCCTCGTTCTTTTCCACACTTACCGTACCGACCAGCAGAGGCCGGCCCGAAGCGCTAATCTCATTTATCTCGTCGACAATCGCGCTGAATTTCTCACGCATCGTCTTATATATCACATCCTCCACGTCGTCACGGATGCAAGGCTCATTCGTCGGTATAACAACAACCTCGAGCTTGTATATCTTCATAAACTCTTCAGATTCCGTAACCGCCGTACCGGTCATACCCGCTATCTGCTCGTACAGCTTAAAAAAGTTCTGAAGAGTAATAGTCGCCAGCGTCTGCGTTTCTTCCTTTACCGTCACGTTTTCTTTGGCCTCGACCGCCTGGTGCAGTCCGTCCGACCACTGCCGGCCCTGCATCAAACGACCCGTAAACTCATCCACAATAACCACTTTACCGTCCATTACCACGTAATCCCGTTCCTTTTCGAAGGTCACGTGCGCCCGCAGACTCTGCTCCAGAAGATGAGGCCATTCCATATTCGAGCCCGTGAAAAAAGAGCCCACGCCCGCAATATCCTGCGCGGCGCCTATCCCCTCGTGGGTAAGATGAACCGCCTTTCGGTCGTACTCGACCTCGTAGTACTGCGTCGCTTCGCCCAGCCTGGCCTCGGCCTGTTCAATCTCAGCCTCACATTTCTCTATTACATTCTGAGCGCTCTCGATGCGTTTTTGGTCCTTGCTCTTCTTGGCGTCCGAGATTTCACCCTGCGCATTGGCTATCCGACGCTCGGCAGAATCAATCTGGTTCTTCGCCCGGTCGTACCGGCCCTGAAGGCTCAGCAACTGCCGCGAAACCTGGTCGCCTTTCTTGTATCTGCTCACATCATCGAACGCCGGACCAGATATAATAAGAGGAGTCCGCGCTTCATCAACCAGAATCGAATCAACCTCGTCGATTATCGCATACTCAAGAGACCCCTGCACCATCTGCTCAAGCGAGAGCTTCATATTATCTCGAAGATAATCGAATCCGAACTCGTTATTCGTGCCGTACGTGATGTCACAGCCATACTGACCCTTTCGGTCATCGCCCGCCGTATCCATATCCGCCTGAATCGCTCCCACGCTCATACCAACGGCGCGATACACAGGCCCCATCCACTCGCTGTCACGCTTCGCAAGATAGTCGTTCACCGTAACGATATGAACCTTTCGACCCGTCAGATGAACAAGATACGCCGCCAACGTCGCCACCAGAGTCTTGCCCTCGCCCGTGGCCATCTCCGCAATCTTGCCTTCGTAAAGGACATTGCCCCCGATAAGCTGAACGTCGAAATGACGCATTTCTACGTTCCGCCTCGCCACTTCCCGAATAACCGCAAACGCCTCAGGCAAAATCTCCTCCGGCCTGGTTCCACCTTCCAGCCTGCCTTTGAATTCCGCGGTCTTGGCCTTCAGGGCCTCATCGTCCAGTTTCTGCACCTGCTCTTCATACCCGCCGGCCTGCTCGGCAATCACAGAGTAAGCCTTTATCATACGCTCGTTGCGAGAACCAAAGACTTTCAAAAGCAATTTGCTTAGCTTATCCTTCGCCATACGACTATTCTTTCGCTCGCGTCAGGTATTCTCCCGTACGGGTATCGACACGAATAACTTCCCCCAGCTTGATAAAAGGCGGAACCGACACCACCAGACCCGTCTCGAGCGTAGCAGGCTTGTACTGATTCGTCGCCGTCGCACCCTTAATCTCCGGAGCCGTATCGGTAATTTTCAGGTCAACCGTCGTCGGAAGAGTAATCGTCATAACCTTGCCCTCGTACATACTGACCTGAACCTGCGTATTCGGCTTGAGGTATTTCGGCGTATCGCCGAAAGTCTCGTCGTCAAGGCTCACCTGTTCATAGTTCTCAATATCCATCAGAACGTGTTCCCGCCCGGCCGAATACAGGTACTCATAAGTCCGCTTGTCAAGATAGGCCTCTTCAACCTCCTCTTCAGAACGAAGGCGAACGTTCTGGATGGAACCGTCTGTCAGGCTTTTCAGCTTCGTCTGGTAAACTGCCCCGCCCTTGCCCAGCTTGACGTGCTGGTAATCCACAATCGCATACAGTTTGCCGTCAATCCTGACTGTCTGACCCTTTCGCATTTCAGACGCTCTCATCTTCTACTCCGTAAATCCTTACGTTCCAAATTCTTCCACCTGCCCAGCCTCGAACAAAACACCAGGACCGGCATACATCACCGCAGTATTGCAGAATCACCCCCCAATGTCAAGAAACCTGCTTCTATCCCTGCCGCAACTACCAAAACCACGCGTGCGATACTTCGCGCCACCGAATATCGCGCTGCCCTTCAGGCGGACAAACGGGTTCGCTGCTTATTCATTCGTTTTCTGGTTCAACCACGCGACAGATGTCTTTTCCGCAATGCTGGCATTTCCCTCGGAGAATCAGGTCTTTGCCATTCATTTCTGCTTTTTCGAGAAGGATTGTTACACAGCCGAGACATCTGCCGCAGAAAACATTGTCGAGAATCTTCTTCTGGGCCCATTCGGGTATTTTATTCCACCGGCGTCGCGCTTCTGGCGTGAATCTATCTCCGTGTTGCACCCGTTTTACCATCTTTGTCCTTCACCTATGTACGATGCGATATCTCGCACCACCGGAACTGAATTGATTCGTCAGACGCTACGAGCCTCTCGAAGAATACAACGCATATTTATTAAGTCACTGTTTTGATTCTTGAGCACTTGAAACAAGATCAGCAAGCTCCTCATCACTCATTTTATCCAAAGGTATTTGTGTTGCTTTATACCTAGTTTGACTACTGTCTGAAGAAATGAATTCTAATGTCACATAGCTGTGCCCGCCACCCCACCTTGACTTAAGACCCGATTCTCTTACACTCCATGTTACGCCATTTGGTCCTACAAATGATCTCATAATTGAATCTCCCGATGGGAATTGATTTCCCCCAACACAATAACATACAACATTTATCCGCCGTCCGTCCGGCGGACTTTTTGCCCAACAATTTATCCTGCCGGAAATACAACCTCAAAGGAGCTACTAAGTGTTGCCCTTTAGGCCGTCCGAGTTCAGCCGCTTGTTAGAAGGATTTCATGAAACAACACATATCTTGGATATTGAAGTAACTACAGAAGAACATAGCATCTCTTCGTAAATATCCAAAGCATTCGACAAACAATGCATCAAGTGACTCCATGTTCCGCAATATAATCCCTTTCCTTTTTCAAACCTGTAGCATTCTCCATCAATTACTACCTCTTTTGACCCCCCGCGATAAATACAAGCTGAATGTAGGGTGTTTCGAATCCATGCTGGAACCATAAGAATATCATGTTTCGTCTGATGGTCAGCCACCTTTGTTACCTTAAGAAGTCGCAAACTGCCTTTGCAAAAGGTTCCTTGTGCCTTTTCGCCAGGTATCGCATCCAATACACGCTCGATACAGTTTTCCAAAGCAAATTGTGTCATTGTAATGAAACTTACCTTTGCGTTCTTGTTGAGGTCACCGAGACAGGATTTCAAATCCTCATGACGCTGCACGCCCAAAAGCTGCATAATGATGCGAACATTACTTCCTACTTCTGCGTTCTGCTGCAGCTTGATGGGTACAGCAGCAAGAGTATTGCAGAACTGCCTTACATGAACGATTCCTTGTGCACGAGCATCATCGTCAGGCAAAGCCAGCCTTTTAAGGATATGGTTGCATTTATCCTTTACGGCTTGGATTTGAAGTACACGGTCTTTCCAACTCTTAGCCAAAAAAAACATGCGTATCCTAAACTTCTAGCATAAAAGTATAAACCACTTTTTGCTAACAATTTACCCTACCACAAATAAAATGTCAAAAAAAAGCCTCCGCAAGCCCTATCGTATCACGACCTTGCTTTTTTCCGCCGCTTTTCCTTGCAGGTTGCTTCTCCTCAACAATCGGCCTGGCCGGCGCAACGTTCAAATGCCGGAGAAAATGGGGTCAGGAATGCTCTCTAAAAAAGCTTGCTAAATCACCTGTTAGACCGGCGCACTGCTTTTGATTGTTCTATACACTCAAGAATGAGCAAGACAACCAAATCGCCAAGGAAGGTTTTGTTGCTCGCCCATGCAGTCGCAAAGAACGCACTGCCCGAATATGCCAGATTCGTGGCAGGCCAAAACTTCTTATCAGATTTACTCAACAACACATAAACGTAATTCATTACTGAACTCGGATAAAGGGTTCACCCCGTTAGAGGTCTTAACTGCGTCCCTCAATACTTTATCAAAGCCCCTCTTCACTATAAGCCTTACTGTTAGCCAAAGCCTGAAGAGACCTCTAACGGGCCTAATCGGACAGGACAATGCGAAACCCGTAGCTGAGGCCCAGATTGCCCGGGTTGCTGTTGCTGCGGAATGCAACCCGGCAGCAGCTCGCAGGGTTGCACCAACTGCCGCCGCGGAGAACACGACCCCCACCGCTGGCAGGGCCTTCTGGGTTATCGTATGGGCTTGTATCATAGTAATCTGAGGCGTACCGGTCATTGCACCATTCCCAGACATTGCCTGCCATATCATACAGGCCATATCCATTGGCAGCAAAGGTGCCTGCGGGGGAGGTATATGGAGTTACCCCGTCATCCCAGTCCGGATGAGAACCGCTGGTCGGATTTTCATCGTATGGGTAACTGCCGGGGAGGGCGTAATAATTAGCCCGACTATGACTGATGTTGGGATCGTTCCAGGGGAACCGTTTACCGGCCAGACCGCCGCGAGCTGCGTATTCCCATTCGGCCTCGGTTGCAAGACGATAGCCGTGTTTTGCAAAATTGCAGTCCCACGTTGAAAGGTTGTAGCAACTTTCATAGCCTTCCTCGCTGCTTCGCCAGTTGCAATATGCAACCGACCCGTACCAGCTTACCGCGACCATAGGGTCGTCATTCATATCACGCGGCGGCTCGCCTTTTGTCCTTACGCTGAAAGTTCCGCTTACATCGTTGTAATCAATCTGGCAGGAAGAACAACCATGACCGCAGTACGGGTAACTATTGCTGCTGTCGGAAAAAGCATAGACAACACCCCCCACAACCTTTAACTGAGCAGGATAAGCGGTATTGAGGTAATCACAGTACTGGGAGGTGGTAATCTCGAATTTGCTCATAAAGAACGAATCGAGCAATACATCATGAAGGGGCAGTTCATTGTATTGGCCTTCCGGGGAAAAATGGTCTCCCATAACAAAATTACCATCGGGGATATAGACCATATCATCCGGCACACAAGGGTCAGTCGTAAGCCACTGATTTGCCACGAATGCGAAATCCTCAAAATCGACAAAACAGTCCCCGGTAAGGTCAGCCGATGGACAATCACCAAAGGCTGGGACGCCTGAAAGCACAAATACAACTAACGACACAAAAATTAATGATTTTTCCCACAACATGGTTTCATCCTCCTAATTAAAGCCAACGTTTCGTATAACCCTTGCGGCCTATTTTGATGGTATTGGCCAACCCGGCCAATATCAAATACCCAAGTTCTGCTCCGTCAATTCGCTTTATACCACACTTAACGCTGTTTTGCAAGCAAATAATCCCTACTCTTTTGAGCGCAGGGCCGCCCAAAAATCAACCAAAATGCGCAGGTGCCCAGCAGCAAAAACCGAAAATTTTGAAAAATTTTAACTCCTTTCCACATAAGCACTTACGATTTTCCAAGACTGCAAAATACCCGAATTTTCGCACGAAACGCGCAGGTTGCTCTAAAGGTAGAGAAGCTGATTTTGTAGGCTGGGGCCGCAGCCCCCGCCATTCCAGCTAAAACGTAAATAGTGAACCCTAAACCCCTTAGGAGAAC
>Ga0210003_1003138_pt1 | contig 13603 bp, 6 predicted proteins | sample LantaG_FD_182804 | JGI IMG/M metagenome (GOLD analysis project Ga0210003, IMG submission 182804) | Deep subsurface microbial communities from Baltic Sea to uncover new lineages of life (NeLLi) - Landsort_02402 metaG (SPAdes) (version 2) | ecosystem: Environmental > Aquatic > Marine > Oceanic >... | reverse complement strand
TGCGTCTCCTCCTCCCCCTCCTCCTCCCCCTCCCCCTCCTCCTCGACCTGCTCTTTCGCCTTCGCCGCCGCTTTCTCCTTCGCCGTCCTGGCTTCGGCCTTCGCCCTCGCGGCAGCCGCCGCCTCGGCCTGCGCCTTCAGGGCGTCGAGCGTGGCCTTCCCGGAGGCGACGGCGTCGGAGACGACCTTGGAGGAGATGATCCGGGCGGCGACGGCGGCGGCGGCGGCGCCGTCGTCGTTCGGTCTCCGCTCTCCGCTTTCCCTCTCCTCTCCCTCGTCGTCTCCCTCGACGACGTCGATGCCTGCCTTCTTCGCCGCGCCCCTGGCCAGCTCTGAAGGGTCCAGGGAGGCCACGGCGCGAAGCTGCGCCGAGGCCTTTGCCACCGCTGCCGCTGCAGCCGCAGCGTCGCCGCCGCCGCCGCCACCTTTGCCGCTTTCCTCTTCTTCGGCGGTCTTCTTCCTCCTCGAGATCTTGAGGCGCTCGTGCCGCAGGGCCACTTTCGCCGCTCGGGCGATGAGCTTGAGGACGTGGACGGTGCGGCGGGAGAGGGCCAGGGCGCTGAGGTCGTGTGGTTTTGGGGCGGAGGGAAGGGAAAAGGTGAGAGCGAAACAAAGAAGGGGCAGCGCCGGGCCGGCGGCCAGCGTCGTCGAACTTCCAGTCTCTCTCTCTCTCTCTCCCTCATTCCACCCTGTCTAGTAGCACGTTTCTTACCGTTCCCCGTCCGTCGAGAGCTGAGAGAGTCCCTTGCGCTTGCCACCTCGAGCAGCAGCAGAGAGACCGCCTCGCGCCCCTCCGCCTCCACGGCCGCTTCGATGGAAGGGCGGCATTGGAAACGAAGACTTCGTTTTCTTCCGCGATCTCCCGTTGCCTCGATTCCCTCGTCGATGAATCCGCTGACGACAGCGAGAATGAGACGAAGAACGCGTCAGAGAGAAAGAGAAATTGATTCGAGGGGGGGGCGCTTGTTCAGCGCTGGCTTTTCTGTTACTAGTGAATTCGAACTTGAGCGAGTCCGTTTTTTTTTTGCTTTCGCCTGACCGTCGACTTCGTTCCGCTCGATCTCACAAAACCGAGCGGCGCTCGCTTGAGCTTCACTCGTTCTCTCTTCCCTCTCTTTTTCAACGCACTCTCTCTCTTTCTCTCTCTGTGCCCCTCTCTCTCTTTGTAGCCGCGTCCTATCTGAGGCAGCGGCAGGGCCGTGCGTGAACCGCAGAAGCAGATTTGAGAGAGAAAGGAGAGCGAGAGAGTACAAGCTCGAGCGAATCTTTGCCCCATCGAGACCTCTGATGGCCGACGACAGCGCCGAGCTCGCCAACGGCGCTGGCGGCTCTGCTGCTGCTGCTGCCAACGGCACCGGCGGACCGCAGCAGCCTCAGAATCCTTCTCAGGGCTTGACGTTGGACAGCGTGCAAAGGGCGCGGTGAGAGAGAGAGAGAGAGGTTTCCAGGGGGGGCTTGCTTTCCCCCTTTTGGTTGCTCCCCTTGCCCTCGTGCTCACTTCTCTCTTTCTTCCCCTCCCTTTCGTCTCTCTCTTTCGACCACCAACGAACCACACCAACAGCGCCGCGGCCGGAGCAGACGAGGACGACTACGACGCCGATGAGCCCGTCGCAGCCCCTGCTCCTGCCGCTCCCGAGGCTGCTGCTGCTGCTCCAGCGTTTGCGTTTCCGACGTCTGCGACGGCGACGGCCGCGACGGCCGCGCTGGCTGCCGCCGCGGGGGCGGACGAGGACGACTACGACGCCGACGAGCCCGCGGCGCCGAGGCAGCAGCAGCAAGAGCAGCAGGGAGCTCCCGCCGCGGCTGCTCAGGCCCTTGCGGCGCCGGTCTTTGCGTTCCCGACGTCGAAGCCGGCTGCTGCCGCGCAACAGCAGCAGCGGCCCCAAGAGCAGCAGCAGCAGCAGCAGCAGCGAGGAAACCAGAGGGCGGTCACCCCGGACCCGCTGCTCGAGCCCTCGATGGAGCCCCTGCGCCGCGTCGGGGCCCAGAGCTGGGCCGAGCAGGCCGCGAGGGCCGCCGAGGCCGGGATCCTGCTCCCGTTCCTGTCGACCTCCACCGCCGCGAGCGACGGTGCTGCTGCTGCTGATGCTGCCGCCGCTTCTCTTCCTCTTGTGCTCCCTCCGAACCCTTCTGCCGGGGCGCTCCTGCGCCAGTCGCAGCTCTTCGAGCCCCTGGTCGCGGGGGAAGGGGCCAGGTCGATGCTTCCCGGCGGGGCCTCGGCGGCGACCCGCAGGGCGGGGGGCGCGGCGAGGGCGAGGGCGAGGGCGGCGAGGCTGCTGCGCGGCGCGGCCAGGGACAGGGAGGAAGAGGAGGCCGCCGCGGCTGCCGAGGCTCCTGCTGCTTCCGCTGCTCCTGGTGCTCCCTCTTCTGCTGCTCCTGCTGCTGCTGCTGCGCCTGCAACGGAAGCAGCAGCAACAGCAGCCGCAGCAGCAGCAGCAGCCGCAGGCTCCCCGGCTTCCGTCCCGGCGGCGACCGCAGACGCCACGGCCGCGACCGCCCAGGCCTCCGCCTCTGCCGCCGCCGCCCGCGCCGCCGCCGCGGCCGCTGCCGCCGCCGCGGCGATCGAGAACGACGAGGCCGCCTTCCTGCTGGCGCGCGCCCTTCCCTCGGTCATCGAGGCCGAGAAGGCCGCCGCCGAGGCCGCGGAGAGGCGCAAGGAGGCCGACGAGGCGGAAGAGAAGGCGGCCGGGGAGGCGGCAGCAGCGGCCGCCGACACCACCGCTGCCGCCGACAAGAGGAAGAAGGACGCGGCCGACGAGGCGGCCGAGCTCTCGTCCGACTTCTCCGACGAGCTTCCCGCGTTGGTCGCCGGGGAGCGCGCCGACGAGCCGTGGCCCGAGGAGGACAGCGCCGACGCGGCGATGGTCAGGTCCGCCGCGAGGGACAAGAGGCGAGGAGCAGCAGCAGCAGCAGGAGGAGGAGGCGAGAGCGACTCGGACGACGACGCCGGCGAGAGCGACTCTGACGACGACGGCGACCTCGACGACGAAGACGAAGAGCTCGACGAGGAGGAGGCGCAGGCCCTGGCCCCCGCGGCCCCCGGGGTCGTCGCCCGGCTCCCTCGCCTTCCCAAGGCCTGCTTCTCCAACGCCAATATAGACGAGTGGGAGAGGGACGTGGACTGGCAGGGCGCGAAGGAAGAAGACGAGGAGGGATCCGCCGCCGACGGCGAAGGAGACGAAGACGAGATGACGACGACGACGATGACGACGCCGGTTCCTCCGCGCCCCCTCTCTCTCCTGCCGCCGCCGTCGCCACTCTGCAAGCCCAGGGATGAGGCCTCGCGAGACCGCGCCGTGGCCGCCACGCTGCACCCCCTGACGCTGCGCTTCGACCTGAGGCCCCCGGAGAGGAAGCCCCCGCCCGGAGGCGCCGAGCCGGCCGCCAACGCCGCGCTGGCCGGAGGAGGGGCCGCTGCTGCTGTCGGCAGGGGCGGCGGCGGCAGCAGCCGCCTCCTCCGCGGCAGTGCCGCTGCTGCCGCTGCTGCTGCCGCTGCCGCTGCCGCCGCTGCCGCCCCGTCCGCGGCCTTCGCCTCCTCGAGGCCCGCTCCCTGGCAGTCGAGGATCGACTTCGACGGGGCCGCCGCCGCCGCAGGGGCCGGCGCTCCCTCTCGGCGGGCGAGGAGGGCCGCGGCCGCGGCGGCGGCGAGGGGAGCCGGCGAACCTCTGCTACTCGACTCCAACGACCCGGGGATCGTGTTCGAGTCCCTGGCGGCGGGCCCCGCGGTCGCCTCTGCCGCCTCGGCGGCGGCGGCGCAGGCGGCTGCCCACGCGGCGGCGGTCGCCGCGGCCGCCGCCGCGGGCCTCCCGCCTCCCCCCCCGCCGCCGCCGCCGCAGGCCTCCGCTCGCCTCCTCCCCCCCATCCTGGAGCCTCTGGCCTCGCACGCCGCGGCCAAGATTATCCCCCCGCCGCAGGGCGCGCCCACGGTCGCGGCGCTGCTCGCGCAGCAGCAGAAGCAGCTCGTCGAGGCCGCCGCCGCGGCCGTGCCCGCCGCGGCGGGCGGCTCTCTCGCGGCGGCGGCGGCGCACCGCGCGCGCGCCGCGACGGTGCAGGCCGCCGTGGCCGCCCTGAACCGCCTCAATGTCTCCAACGACGCGGCGTACGCGCCCCGGAGGAGCAGGGGCGGCGCCGCGGGCGGCGCTGGCGGGCCCGGGGGAGGGGCCGGCGGCACCGCCGCCGGCGGGTTCAGGCAGGTCAGACACGCGACGCCCGCGGCGACGCTGTCGACGCTCCCGCTGAAGCAGCCGTCGAGGTCCGACCTCTGCCACAGGCCCCGCGGGATCTGGGCCCCGCCGCCCAAGCCCCCGCTGGCCCCCGGGGCGCGCGCGCTGATGATGGCCGCCGCCGCCGCCGCCGCGGACAAGAGGCTGCGGGAGGCGGCGGCGAGCGGGGGGGCCGCCGCCGCGGCGCTCGCTTCCGGCCCGGCTGCCGTCGTCCGCCTGTCCTCCCTGGTCGGGGGAGCCCCCGGCGGCCGCGACGCCCTCTTTGCTCGCTTTCCCGAGGTCCAGCTCCAGCGGACGACCGGGGAGGCGCTCTGGGAGCGCGCCCTCGGGTTCGGGGGAGGGGGGGAGAGGGGCGGCGGCGGCAAGTTCGAGGCTGCCGTCTCGGCTCCCGGGGCGAGGCGACCCGTGCTCTGGCTCAGGACGCCCTCTGGCGGCTCCCGCCTCGATCCCAGCGCTCCGCTGGCCAGTGCTGCTGCTGCTGCTGCTGCTGCTGCTGCTGCTGCTGCCGCTGCCAGTGCTTCTGCTGGCGCTGCGGCAGGGACTTGTCCCCCTCCCCCGGAGCCCCTGCTCGAGGTCGCCGTCGCGCTCCCCTTTGTCGAGCCCCTCCCGACCTCGGCGGCCTCGGCCCTGCCCCCTCCGGTCAGCGGCCACCCCACCAGGCCCCCCGGAGCCTTTGCTCGGCGCAGGGACCTCATGTCGAGGGGCCCGGGGCACCTGATCCTGGTCGAGCACGTCGAGGAGCGGCCGCTCTGCCTGGGGAGGCCCGGCATGGGCGCGCGGCTCGCGACCTACTACCGCAAGAGGACGCCGGCCGACGCCGCCGGGGCCAAGCTGGCCAAGCGGGGCGGCGGCGGCGCCGCGGGCCGCTGGACCGTCGGGGCGGTGGAGCAGCTGGCCCCGCAGGCCCCGGGGCCGTTCGTGCTGGGCCCCGTCGAGCCCGGGGAGTCGGTGCTCTCGATCGACACGGGGCTGGCGCGCGCGCCTGCCGTCGCGCACGCGCCGCGCGCGACCGACTTCCTGCTCGTCCGCTCGCCGACGGGCGCGCTGTCGCTGCGCGAGATGACCGGGACGATCCTGGCCGGGCAGCACGAGCCGCAGACGCGCGTGCCGGCCCCCGGGGACAGGCTGATGCGCGACCACGAGGAGGCGAGGCTGGTCGCGTTCGCGGCGAGGGAGCTGCGGAAGAGGATCGCGCGCGCTGAGCGCGCCGGCGCTGCCGCCGTCGCCGCCGCCGGAGGGAACAAGCGAGCTGCTGCCGCTGCCGCCGCCGCCGCCGCCAACAACACCGAAGCCGCGGCCTCCATCCGCCTCTCCGAGCTCCGGGACGCCTTCCCCGCCATCCCGCCGCTCTCGATCAAGGCCCGCCTCAAGGAGAAGCTCGACTGCCTGCCCGTGCGCGCCGACGACGACGACGGCGCGTGGGCGCTCCGCCCCGGCGGCATCCTGCCCGTCGAGGGCGAGCTCCGCAGGCTGGCCCCGCCCGAGCAGTGGTGCGGCGTCGAGTCGTGCAGGTCGGGCCTGGCCCGCGTCCGCGAGTCCGGGCTGCGCAGCCACGACAGGCTCGCCGCCCTGCCGCCGGAGAGGCTCCGCGTCGCGGCCGACTGCATCCCCCCGGCGCTGCACCCCGGGATCGAGGCCGCGGCCGCCGTCGTCGAGTGGGTGGTCACCACCACGCCCTGGGGGCTGACCGACGCCTTCTGCGGGATCATGCACGACGGCGAGAGGGGCAGCCTGGCCCTGACGGGCCTGGCGGAGCCCACGGGGCGCGCGCGCGGCTTCTCGTACGCCCGCGACATGCGCCGCGCCGTCGTGGAGCTCCCGCCGGGGACGTCGAGGCGCGACGCCGGGGCCATCTCCGGGACAGGGCGCGACCTCCGGCGGCTCTCGATGATCCAGGCCAAGGAGATCCTCGTCTCGATGGGCATGGACCCCGCGGACGTCGACAAGCTCCCTCGGTGGCAGCGCATCGGCCACATCCGCGACCTCTCCGCCGCCGCGGCCGTCGACGGCGGCGAGCTCGGCGAGAAGTTCGGCTCGAGGTACGCGCGCGTCTCTCGCGTCGGCGCGCACGAGCTCAACGCGCAGCGGGCCGCGATCGCCGACGCGATCTGGGAGAGGCAGCTGCGGGCCCTGAGGTCGGCGACGCAGCTGCCCGACGACCCGCCGCAGAGGGACCCCACGCCCAAGAGCGCGGCGGAGCTCGCTGTGTCGTCGTCGTCGGCGGCGGCGGCGGGAGGGAGGAGGCAGGGAGGAGCTGGCGGCGCCGGCCCTTCCTCTTCCACTGCCGCTCCGACCACCACCGGCGCGCAGCAGCAGGGAGAGGACGCCGCCGCCGTCGCCGAGCTCATCGCCGAGGGCTTCCTCGACGCGTCCTCGGTCGGCGGCGCCGAGGTCGCCGCGGCCGCGGCGCGCGCAGCGCGCTCGCGCCTCGAGGCCGCGCAGGGCGACCGCCGCGTCGTGCGCACCATCAGGTGGACCGACCCGGCGTCGGGAGAGCAGCGCCAGACCGTGCTCGTCATCTCGGACAAGGACAAGGTCGCCGCCCTGAACGCGATGTACGCGAAGGAGGGCGCGACGGGGGGCGGCAGCGGGTTTGGGAAGAGGACGGTGAGGGGCAGGCCGCTGCGCCTGCGCGGCGCCGGCGGCGGCGGAGGCGGAGACGGGGGGGCCGGCGGTGGTCCCTCTGGTGCCGACGCCGCTGCTGCCGCTGGTGCTGCGGCTGGAAATGCCGGAGGGGGCTCCACGATGGTCTCTCCCGTCCCAGGAGGCGCGGGGGGCGAGGGAGGCGGCGGCATCAGGCTCCGCTTCTCGGGGCTGGCGGCGCCGAAAGTGTCGCTTCAGGCTTCCGCCGCCGCCGCCGCCGGCGGCGGAGGTGGGGGTGGCGGCGCCGGCCGGTCTCCCTCTCCTGATGCCGCTGCTGCCAAGAAAAAGGGCAAGCAGAAGGCCACGAACGCCGGCGTCCGCGGACCGTATGCGGCCAAAAAGGCGGCGGCGGCCCTCCCTGGAGTGATCTACCGGGGTGCTCTCTCGAAGAAGAAAAGGGCGCGTTCTGACGACGACGACGACGGTGATTACGCCGAGATCGACGAAGGGGGCATCCCTTGGGCTGACGAACCAACTGGAGAAGGAGGAGGAGGGGGAAGAGGAGGCGCTGGTGGCAGGGGAGCGGAGACAAGTGCCGCTGGTGGTGGTGGTTATGCTGCTGCTGCCGCTGCTGCTGCTGCTGCTGCTGCTGCTGCGGCGGCGGCGGCGGCGGATGACGACGCGGCGGTTCCCTGGGGCGACGACGACGGCGGCGGCGGCAACGGCACTGCCGGCCCTTCCACCACCACCAGCAACAAGCGCCCCGAGCCCGAATCAAACCTCTCCCCTCGCCCCGCGCCGGCAAAGAAGAAGAAGAAGATCGTCATCACCACGGCGCGCGCGCCTCCTCCTCCTCCTCCTCCTCCTCCTCCTCCTCCTCCTCCTCCTCCTCCTGGCTATTACGCTCCTGCCGCCGCTGCGTCACTGCAGCAACAGCGCCAGCAACGACCGCCTCAAATCAGGATCGTCCTCCCGCCACCCCCACCGCCCCTGCCCTCGCCGCCGCAGGCAGCGATGGCCCGCAAGCACCTCTCCTCCCGCGTGCTCGTCCCGGCGCTCGCCGCGGCCAAGAGGCGCCTCCCGCCGCTGACCCTCGCCCCCTTCAAGAAGCCCGTCTCGAAGGCGGCGGCCCCGGACTACGCCGAGGTGCTGGGCGCCGCGGGGGCGTCGGCGATGGACCTCGAGCGGCTCGAGAGGGTCGCCAAGTCCGGGAGGTGCTCGACGGTCGCCGAGTTCCTGGTCGACGCACGCAGGATCGCGAGGGCCGCGGAGGCCTACAACGAGCCGCGCGAGGAGCTCGGCGGGTTCCCGGCGGGCAAGTACGGAGGGCCGGGGATCGCGGCGCTGGCCCGGGAGGTCGTCGCGGCGGTCGAGGCCGAGCTCGGGGCGAGGGCCTCGACGGCGCGGCGGTGCGAGCAGGAGATCAGGGAGGAGGACGCGGAGAGGGAGGCGGCCCTGGAGGCCAGGGAGAGGGAGAGGCAGGCGAGGAGGCGGGCCGCGGAGGAAGGCGGCTACGGCTATGGCGGCGGGGGCGGCGGCGGCGGCGGCGGCGGCGGCGGAGCCTCTTCTTCGATCGCCGGCGCGGCGGCGGCAGCGACGACGGAGGAGCTGTGGGTGCAGTGCTCGTCGTGCAACCAGTGGCGCAACGTCTCTCCCGCGGTCCACGCGGTCACGGTCGCCTCGAGGCCCGACGATGCGCCCTGGCTGTGCGCGATGGACAGCGAGAGGCCGGGGGCCGGGTGCCACCACCCGTGCGACTTCGAGCTGAGCAAGCGACTCGGGCTCATCGACCCGAATCAGCAGTAGGTGATTGTCTTTTCGCTCTTTTGTTCTTCTTCCTCCCCCCCCCCAAACGCATAACTATGTCATTCTAAGAAAGCAGCAATGAAAAACCAAAACTGAAATGAAATGAAATCGAATCAAAGAGGATCGAGAGACTTTTTTCTTTTCTCGACACAGGGTTTTTTGTTGTTGTTGTTTGGTTGCAAATTTTTCTTGTTAAAAGGCGGTGAAGGTAGTTTTTTTCTCTTGCCGTGGCCTCTTCAAAGACAAGGGGATTGAGGGCAACCCACCCCCGCTCCCCCTCGCTCGGATAGACAGCGGCGACGATGGTGCGTTGAAAATGCGGGGGAAAGAGAATCGGCAGTTTAAAGTTGGTGGTGTGTGGCGAGGCCTAACGTTTTATCTCTCGTTCTCTCGTTCAATCTCTCTTTCTCTTTCTCTCTCTCTCTTTCACTCTCTCAGTCATCATAAATCGGGGGGGCGCGACAGTAGTAGGCGATAGCGAGTCCCCAACCCCACAAGGCAAAGGGGGAAACGCGCCGCAATAATAATTGGATCAAATTCTCTCTCTCTATCTCTCTCCTCAGTTTCGAAAGTTGTTGGTGTGCTAAAAAGACGATTATGTTGGTGTTTTGTTCTTTTGCTGAAAAGGGGGCTGCCTGGGGTCGATAAGCGTCGGAAAAACGTGGTGTTGATGTTCGCGCTGTTTCTAAATCAAGAGTGTACGGATTGTCAATGTTTTGTTTCGAAAGCAATGAAGCGGTGCGTGGGGAAAAGAAGCAGTCACGTTCACGCGCCCCAGCTCTTGCCGCCGCCGGCGACGACGACTGTCGCCGGGACCACAGCAGACGAGTCGCTCCCGACGCTGGTGCCGCTGACGCTCGTCGCCGCCGCCGTCGCTCCCCAACCGTCCCCTCCTCCGGCCGCGCCGCCGCCGGCCGCCCAAGGCGACGAGGGCGCCGCGACGGCAGGGATCAGCTTGGACTCGGAGACGGAAACGGAAGCAGTCGCTCCTCCTACTGCTCCGACCTCGGGGCCGGAGGAGCTCGAAGAAGAGACCTTGGCGGCAGCGGCGGCGGCCGCAGCCTCGTTCTCCTCCTCCTCGTCCCCGGCGGCCAGCAGGCCTTCGATGCCCGCGGCGAGGCGCGCGACGGCGTCGTCGTCGTCGATGGTCACGGTGGAGGAAGAGAGGGCAACGACGGGCTGCCCCGCGACTCCGGCGGAAGAGGCAGAAGAAGAAGCACCTGTGCCGCCGCTTCCGTCGGGGACTTTGTCCGGCGTCGAGGGGGCGCGCGCAGGGGAGCTGGTCCCGGGGAGGACGCCAGAGGCCGCGGCCGCTGCTGCTGCCGCTGCCGCTGCAGCAGCAGCAGCAGCGGCAGCAGCCGCGGAGGCAGCATCCGCGGCGGGCAGCGCCTTGTCTCCAGAAACAAACATCACCTCGGCGGCTGAGGCGACACGGGGCGGCGACGAGTGCGGGAGCGAGCGCTGCTGCTGCTGCTGCTGGTAAGGCGACTGCTGCTGCTGCTGGTAGAGGTGCCCGCTCGAAGAGGCGGGAGAGTAGACGCCGCCTGCTCCTGCTCCGGCTCCTGCTCCCGCCCCTCCTCCTCCGATGCCTGCGTCCTCGTGGCGGTGGTGGCTGAGGTGGTGGCTGAGGAGCTGGTGCGACTGCGACTGCGACGCCGGCGCCGCCGCCGCCGCGGGGTGAGGGCCGCGCGCGTGGTAGTGGTGGTGGTGGTGCTCTCCTCCTCCAGCAGCCGCAGCCGCAGCAGCAGCCGCAGCAGCGGCCGCAGCAGCAACGTGCGAGGCGGGAGAGGGCCCGCCGGGGCCCGGAGCGACGGCCGCGCCAGAGGCGGCGGCGGCGGCAGAGGCGGCGGCGGCAGAGGCTGCAGAGGCGATGGGGCTGGGCCCGCCGTGGTGGAGCGGCCTGGGCGCCGGGGGGCCCGACCTGCCCACGCGCTCGCCCGCGCCGTACGCGGAGAGGTCGTAGTGGGGCAGGCCGGCGAGGGAGTCGTAGGCGAGGGCGCCCAGCGGGGAAGGGCCGGCGCCTGCGCCGCCTGCACCGCCGCCGCCCGGGGAGCCAGCCGCCTGCTGCTGCGCTGCCGCCGCCGCCTGCGCCGCGGCCGCCGACATTGTCGCCGGCCTGGGCCTCTGCGCGACGACCCCCGCCGGGGTCGCCGGGGGGACCATCATCGTCGAGGAGGAGGAGGCCGGCGACGGCGGGGAGGCGAGGCGGCGCTGCTGCTGAGGGGGAGGAGCGACAGCAGCGCCGTGCTCGTGGTAGGGCTGCTGCTGCTGCTGCTGCTGGTAGTACGGAGAGGGCTGCTGCTGCTGCTGCTGCTGCTGCTGGTAGGCGTGATGCTGCTGGTGCTGGTGCGCCGCGGGGGAGCATCCGGGCACGCCGCAGGTGTGGCACGGCTGCTGCTGTTGCTGCTGCTGCTGGTGATAGCGCTGCTGCTCTTCGTACCGAGCCTGCTGCTGCTGCTGCTGCTGAGCGTGGAGCTCGCTCCCGCTGCCGCCGCCGCCGGAAGAGAGCAGCAGGCCCGTCAGCGAGGGCGCGCGCGAGGAAGAAGCGGCCCCGCCGTCGAGCGACGACGAGGAGGAGGCCGCCGCCAAGGGCGCGGCGGGAGAAGAGGAGGTGGCCAACGACACCGCTGACGACGACGACGGCGACAAGTAGAGGTCTCCCGCGCCGCTCTCGCTTTGCTGCTCTGCTGCTGCTGCGTTGGCACCACCCCAGATCCCGTCTTCCTGCGCCGAGAGGGGGCGCGGCGCGTCCGGGGCGAGTGCCTGGTAGAGTTTTTTCAGGAGAGAAGAGGAAAAATGAGTGAGTGAGAGTCGGCTTGACAGCGAGAAGATAAATGAGGAAGCGCCTTCGCGGCGCCGGGAGTGAGGTCGACCAAAGGCGACGAAGCTGGCCAATGATGGGGAAATTGGGCAAATCCTTCGGCGCCCTCTCTGCACTGCAATCCGCGCGATCGCTCGCCGATTGCCCCGACCAGACCGCAGGAACGGTCGAGGGCAACTTTTGTCGCAGAGGAAAGGGCAAAATCAACACGGCAGCCCCCTCGCGCGGGGCTCGAAGGTTTGAGCTGGACCGACTGATGGAATGAGGAGGAGCTCGCAAGAGACATCCGGGGCTCTCTGCTCTCCCTCTCTCTCGCTTGGTTTTCCTTGGTCGCTGTTTTCCCTCAGCGAAAAAAAGCAGAAACCGAAGCTCCTCTCACCTGCGCCGGGGGGACGAGGCCGTATCCCGCGAGGTACGCCGGCCTTCCATCTGCCCGCGAGGCAAGGGCCTGCTGGCGGAGCAGGGCGAATCCCTTGAACGTGCCCGAGACGATGTCGCTGGAAGTTTTTTTTTTTTTAGAGGGAAATCGAGAGGAGGTTTTTTGGAGAGAGAGAGACAGAGAGACAGAGAGAAGGATACGGTGAGCCAAGAAATGATAAGTGAACGGGCGTGCTTTCTGCTTCTGGTTGCGCTGTCTTGTAGATCTCGATCTCGATGATGCGGCGCGGCAGGGGGATACGAGGGAGTGCATCAACGCCCTCCGCGCGAGGATACTGATGCGCAGAGATACTCTTCGTGCGAGCGGCTAAAATCGGCGTTGCTTTTTTCTTCGTGGTCGCTTTGCTGTTAATCATCCCTTTTCCCCCGCTTTCCCTTCCTCGCTTACCCAACCATGCTCGCCGCCAGCCGCACGGCCCCATCGGCGCCGGCGAGCACTACGCGCGTCGGGTCGCAGGACTGGTCGATCTGGATGGCCGCGCCGCTGTAGGTCTGCAGCGACTTGATGGTGTCTCCGGCCCGGCCAATGACCCTGCCGACGCGAGACCGGGCGACGAGGAGCACGAGGGCGCCCTCCGCCGTGCTGGAAGCTGGCGGAGGAGGGGAAAGGGCTGGATCATGCTGATGGAGGACAGCGGGGTGCTGCTGGTGGTGCTGCGGAGGCGGGGAAGGGAGGAGGGGCTCTGGCAAAAGCCCCAAGAAGGGCGAGCTTTCGTTCAGCATAACGAACAACCGAAAAAAATCACAGATTGTGAGGAAGGAGCAAAAGTATCGACGAAGAAAGTCGCGTTTGTTTCCTCTCGTTGCGCTTTTGCGCGGGGAAAGAGGCGTCCGATTGGCGCAGCCACGCTCAGCGGCGTCAGAAAACAAGGCATCGAGAGTGTAGAAGCGCTTTCTTGAATGACAGCGGCGCCAAGGCGCTCTGCGGCGACGGCGCTTGCATGCGCCTTGCGATCGTCGTCGTCGGCGCCGTCAACCTCTTCGACTGTGACCTCTTCCTCCTCCCTTCTTCTTCGCCGCTTCTCGACCTCTTCCGATAAGGGCGAAGGCAGCGTCCACTTCGACGACGGCTCCGGGGAGAAGCTCGCCGAGGTTCTGGATCACGCGCTGGTGAGAGAGAGAGAGAGAGAGAGAGAGAGAATTAGAATTCGTAGAGGGAGGGGCAAAGGAAGAAAAGAGGGAGCGAAGCTCTCGTCCCAACCAGACAAAGGGGGGAAACATCTCTTCTCAACCAAAACAGGCCAAGGAGAAGCCCAAGAGCTCCGACAGCACCAGCCCCAACGCACCAGCGATCCTCACGACGAGGCGAGAAGCCCTCTCTCTCTATCGCTCCATCTGGAGGGCCACGGCCCTCTTTACCTGGAGCACGGACTCCAAGACCTCACCGCTCTCCCCGACGGGCGAGCTGTGGCGCGACGCGCTGCGCCGCTCGGCGCGGCAGGAGTTTGAGGCCTCGAAGCAGTTCGAGCGCGACCCCGTGATGGTCGCGAGGATGCTGGTCGTGGGGAGGGACGCCGTGGCGCAGGCCGTGGACAAGCTCGCTGCCAAGGCCGCGGAGGTGGAGAAGGGTCTGAGGAGCGGAGGCGGAGGCGAGGGAGGAAGAGGAGGCGACAGCAACGGCGGCAGCAGCAGCAGGCTGTGAAACGGTTTCTTTCCTGTAAAACAGATAATTGCACACTTTTTATTCCTTCTCTCTCTCTCTCTCTCTCTCTCTCTCTCTCTCTCTCTCTCTC
>Ga0210003_1003137_pt1 | contig 13605 bp, 13 predicted proteins | sample LantaG_FD_182804 | JGI IMG/M metagenome (GOLD analysis project Ga0210003, IMG submission 182804) | Deep subsurface microbial communities from Baltic Sea to uncover new lineages of life (NeLLi) - Landsort_02402 metaG (SPAdes) (version 2) | ecosystem: Environmental > Aquatic > Marine > Oceanic >... | reverse complement strand
GGGGGGGGGGGGGGGGGGGGGGCAATGCTGTCGTCGTCAAAGTCTGACGAAAGTTTTTCAAAAAAGGGAACAAAAACTGACCTCCTCTTTCGTTTCTCTCTTTCTCCTCTTTCTCCCCCTTTGCCCGACTCACTCAGGAGCACATCGGCGGGGCCATGGTCGAGACGACGGGCCTGCGCTTCGCGCCGTCGCTGCTGAGCGTGATGGTCTCGGCGTTCGAGGGGAGGGCCGAGGGCATCAACTTCGAGCCGAGGCTGATTTACATCCAAGTGAGGGTTTTTTATTTTCTTCTTCTTTTTGGGGTCGTCCAGGGGGGGGATGAGAGAGGCCTTTTTCTGTCGTTTTTCTTGTGCGAGTGGCGACGTGAGTGGTGGCGGCGGCGGGTCGACTTTCCGCCGGTGCCGGTAGAGGCCGAGAGAGGGAGATAAAAAAAAGAAAAATAACTTTTGCTGCTTTCTCATCTCACTTCCTCATCTCGTCTTCCGAAATAAAATCATCTCCAGCCTATGGGCGCCAACGTTCAGCCGCAGGGAGTAAACGTCCAGGTGCGTATTTATCTGTGCTGCTCTGCTTTGGGACGGGAAAGAGAGAGAGAGAGAAAGGAAAAGAGACAACAATTAAACTTTTCTTCGCCGGCGCGTCTTTTTTTTTTCAACTCACCTTCTCTCTCTTTCGCCGCTATCCTCTACGACCTCCGACAACAACAACAACAAACAGCCCGCACTCATCTACATCGGTCCCATGGGCGCCAACGTGCAGCCTCAGGGAATCAACGTCCAGGTGCGTGGTTTTCTTTTCAATCTCTTTTTGTTACTCCTTCTCTCCCTTTCTTCACCTTTTCTCTCTCTCTCTCACACCCCTTTTTTTTTCCTCGCTTTCTCTTCCTCTTCAAACAAAACACAGCCCGTCCTCGACTCTGTGATGCCTATGGGGGTAAGTTTCATTATTTGTGAGCCTTGGAGGGGAAGGATAACGCAAGCGAGCGCGGGGAAAAGAAACCATGAAACTCTCTCTCTCACTCCAAAAGATACTTGAAAAAAAAAAACAGGCAAACTCCCAGCCGCAGGGCTTGGCCGTCGCGCCCGTCGACCGGATGCGAATGAACGTCGGCGTCCTCAACAACCCGATCTCGGGCTCGGTCTACGCGCCCGTGGGGGAGCACATCGGAATGTGAGAGAGAGAAAAAGGAGACGATAAATCGAGTGCAAGAAAAAAGAAAAAGATTAACAAGCTCGCAATCTCGCAGTTTTTTTTTTGCATTTTCTCTACGGCGAGGAGTGAACCGGAGAAAAATCTTCAGGTGCGGTAGGTTTTTCTTTTCTCTCTCTTCTGTTTACCTTATCCTCTCTCAGCTCGCTTCTCGCTTTTTCCTCCCCATTTCGTCAAGCCGGCGCCCCCTGCGCGGCAGCCCTCCGGTCCTCTTGCTTCTGCTGTTGTTTTTCCTGCGCCCTCCTCGTCGGAGACGATGAAGGAGAAGAAATAGGAGGATGAGGAGCCGCCAACGCACCGACGCTCTCCGGCGCCGGCACGGCCCCCCCGGCCCTCACGTCCACCCCGCGCACCGCGCGCAGCACGAACAGCCCGACGTCCGCGCTGCCCCAGTAGCCAAAGTGGGACGAGAGCGCCGAGAGGTACTGGTTCTCCGTCGCGCCCGTCTGGAGCTGGAAGTCGAGGCGGCCGCGCGCGGTTCGGGCCGAGCCCGTCACCGCCGCCGCCGAGGAGGGGGGGGCCGAGGAGGGGGGAGGAGGGGGCGCGCCCGCCGCCGCCGCCGCCGCCGTCGTCCCTGGGGGAGAAGGAGACTGCGGCGGGGCCGCTCCCGCTCCCCCAGCTCCTCCCCCTCCGACGGCCAGCGGCACCCCGCCGGTCAGCCTCTCGACCGCCGAGCCCGCGCCGCGCGCCCTCTCCGCCGCGGCGAGCGCCGCCGCGTCTGCCGCGGCCTCCGCGGCGGCGGCGGCGCGCGCGGACGCCGGGGCCACGCGCGCGAAGCGTATCGACGGCAAAGAGGAGGAGGAGCTCGCGGGTGCGTTGTCGTTGTTGTTTCCGCCGTCGTTGTTGCTGTTGCTGCTGTTGTCCTCGTCGTCGTTTCCGCCGCCTCCGCCTCCTCCTCGGCCGGCGACGGTCATCGCCGCGATCGCGCCCACGGTCCGCAGCGACCTGATCCCTGCCGCCAGGGCTCCCCCGAGCGCCGCGGCCCCCGACACCAGCGCGCCTCCGACGTCCTCGGCGGCCTCCCGCAACCCGACGTGCAGCCTCGACCCCCCGGCGCGCGCGGCGAAGACGGCCCTCGGCGCCGCCGAGGGGCCGCCGGCGAACGAGGCCGCGAGCGGCTCGACGCGGTACGCGATCGGGTCGAAGGGGTGGTAGAGGTTGTACATCCTGCGGCAGGCCGGGAGGCCGTCGTAGTAGACACGGCGACGAGGAGGCCGCGAGGAGGAGGAAGAGTGGACGGCGGCTGTTGTGCTTTCGGCAGCGGCAGCGGCGGCTGTTGTGCTTTCGTCGGTGGCAGCGGCGGCTGTTGTGCTCTCGGCGGCGGCAGCGGCGTCGTGCGCCGGCAACGGCGAAAGTAGCGCCCAGGCCCCGGGCATCAGCGCCGCCGCTCCTGGGGTGCCCAGGCCGCGTCCCGCAGTGGGGTTGACCTGGCGCAGAGCCAGGAAGAGGCCGATGGGCGAGCCTGTCCTCGGGGTTGGAAGGTTGGAAGAGAGAGAGTTTGGGCGTGAGGAGGGGGAAAAGAAGAAGAAGAGAAAAGAGGCGCCGTTGACGTCGTTCCCGCTTCCCCCCACATTCCGCCTTTCCATAGCTCCCGAGACCAATCCCAGCCTCGTTGTTGTTTCTTGTTTCCGAGATCAGCTGCGAGAGCCTCTCGAAGAACCGAAGAACGTCGATCGGCCAGCGCGGACGGGTAGAAAAAACCCAAAGAAGCAAAATCGAAAGGTCGCCCTGCAACCCTTGTGTCGTCTGCCAGGTTTGCAGCAGTGGCACAGGGAAATCGACGAAAATAAAAAAAACCCTAGTTTGAGTTTTTATTTTTCGCGACAAGAGCCCAGAATCGCTCGCAGAATGTGGCCCCAGTGGCCTTCGATCGCTGCACATCGAGAGAGATTTATGAACAATCAAAGCGCGCGCGGTACAACGAGGAGGCGCGGGGGGCCGGGCGCGAAGAGAGGGGAAAAGCAATAATAATCAGAACTCGCGTTGCGGCTCAACTCGCACCGCCCGGTCGAGAAAAAAAAAAAAACCGCCAAAAAACTCACCGACGCAAATGAAGTTGTCGACGTCAAAGTCGATCGGAGGCACGCTCGCCATCGCTATCGCCGCTCCCGACGCGTCGCCCCCGGGCTCGCCCGCAGACGCGGCAGCGAGGGCAGGGGTGGCAAAAGCGTCGCCCCCATGAGCAGCAGCCCTCGCCTCCCTCCTCGTGGCGGCCTGGAGCTGCCTCCGCAGCGCCTCGTTCTCGGCCCTCAGACGCCGCTCCTCCGGCGTCGACCCCGGGGAGACCACGCCGCCGAGGTCCAGGAGGTCGTCAGCTGCTGAAACCGGGTGCGAGTGGAGGCGGGAGGAAGGGGACTTCGAAGTCAAACCCGAGCCCGAGCCCGAGCCCGAGCCCGCCGACCTCGAGCCCGCTCCCCCCACCACCACGCCGCTCTCGGCCAGCCTCCGCATCGCCCCGGGCTGCTGACACAGCACGTCGTACACCAGCAGCGACCCCAGCGAGTGCGCCACCACGTGCACCTCCCCCGCAAAGTCCGGGTGCCTCGCGGAGAACCGCGCCCACTGCGCGTTGAGCGACGCGACGAGCGAGCGCACCATGTCGGCCGCGTGCGCCGGCGCGAGGTAGAGCAGCACCTCGACGGCCGTCGCGTGCAGCGTGCCGCGGATGGCCGCCGACCCGGCCGGGGCGCACCCCGCGGCGACGGCGTCGACGTCGAGGGCGAGGTGCTTGCGCCACTGGACGGGCAGGACCGCGATGCGGCCGTGGCCGGGGGCGCCGATGGAGCGGCGGAGGCGAGAGGCGGGAGGGGGAGGGGGAGGGCCGCCGCTCCTCGTCGGCGAGGTGCCGCGCGGCGGCGTCCGCTGCGGAGAGCTCGCGCTGTTGCTTCCACTCCTGCTTCCACCACCGCCACCAACTCCACCACCGCCACCACCGCCATCTCCAATTCCACTCCCCGGCTCGTCCAGCACGGAGCCCGCGAGGCTCTTGGCCAGCGCCGCGGCGTCGTCGGCGATGTTGGAGCTCGCGAGCGTCTTGAAGAAGATACGTTTTTTGTTTGAGGTTTTGTGAGAGGGTGAGGTTCTTTTTCTTCTTCTTTTCTCTCTCTTTTCGACCTCGACCTCGACTTGAAAAAAAACTCCAACTCTCTCTCTCTCTCTCTCTCTCTCTCTCTCTCTCTCTCTCTCTCTCTCTCTCTCTCTCTCTCTCACCTGCCCGACGCCGTGGACGGCAAAGACGACCGCCGCGGGCGGGCCCGCCGCCGCGGCCGCCGAGGCCCAGGCCTCGTCGCGGGCGTCGACGCTCGGGTCCGAGGAGGGCGCCTTCCGGCCGGGGCCCTGGTGAGGGTAGCCCCGGAAGAGGCGCATGCTCCCCGAGGGAGGGGCGAGGGAGCGCCTAGAGTCTGCTGCTGCCCAGCCGATGTCGCCGCCGTCGCCTCCGCCGCCGCCGATGCTCCAGCTGCTGCTCGACGACAGAGACGACGAAGAACGAAACAGAAAGATGTCTTCGGGAGACGCGAAGACCGCGCGCGGCGCGGAGGAGGAAGTTTTTAAATCGGAAGCGGCCGAGGAGAGAGGGACGGAGTTTCCGGCGCTCGTCACCGCCCCGCCGCTGCCCGCCGCGCCGCTGCCTCCTCCCATCAGAGACACCATCCCGCCGCGCCGCCTCCAGGGCGCGGTCCTGTAGGCTGTCTCGAGCTCATCCGACAGGGCCTCGGAGAGCGGGACGACGAAGCCGGCAGCAGCAGCCGCAGAGGGGGAGGAGCCGCCGACGGCAGCTCCTCTCTGGCCTCCGCTCCCGCCGCCGCCGCCGCTCCCGCCGCCGCCGGCCAGCTCGAGGAACCAGGAGCCGCGCCGCACGCGGTGCGCGGGAGCGGGGTGGTAGCACGCGGACATCCGCCTGCGCCGCAGGTCCACCTCCCAGTCCCCGGCGCGCACGAGCACGCCGGGAGGCGGCGGCGGCCTCGAGGGCTCGAGGTGCGCCGCCCAGGTCGCGGGGGTGTCCGCGTCGGCCGCAAACGGGTCGTCGAGGTCGGGGATGGGGGGGGGGTCCCGCGGCCGCGGTCGCTCCTCGGCGCCTCCTCCGAGGTCGGTCGCGCCGGCGTCCGGGGAGGGCTCAGAGTCCCCCGTGGTCCCTCGCCTGCTGCCGCCCCCGCCGCCGCCGCCCTTGCCGCCGCCGCCGCCGGGCGCCTCGGCGGCGGCCGCGGCGGCCTCCTCCCACCAGGCCCCCTCGAGCTCCTCCTCCCTGCGCCGGTAGCCCCCCTCGAGGGCCGCCGAGTCGGCCTTGCAGAAGCGCACGGCCGAGCCCAGGCGCGGGGCGTCGACGCGGGCCGCCGAGGCCGAGTAGGTGGGCGTGCGGAGCCAGAACCAGCGGATCTTGTTGGGGAGGGGAAGGGGGTTTGGTGAGGGTGGCGATGAGGTCGAGGGGAGAGAGAAATGAGAAAACGAAGGGAAGGAGATCGAGACGTCCACGGCTTTTCCTTTCTCCCTCTCTCTCTCTCTACTTGATTCTAGTCGTCTATAAACCAACTAACCTGGTCAGCTCTCAGCGGACTATAAGCCCACGCGCGGCTGGGCGAGAGCGGAGGAGAGGCGCCTCCCTGCTGCTGCGGCGAGAGAGCCCGCGGCGGGGTTCGTTCGCCGCTGCTGCTGGCCATCGGAAAAGTTTTTTCTTTTTCGAAAAAGAGTGAGGCAGATTCAGAGGCGACGACGACACCGAATCACTCTTCTTCCTTTTTCCTTCTGCTGAGAGAGCGAAAACCGTTTCGCAGCCTTTCTCTTTCTCTCTCGCTTCTCTTTTCTCGCCCACGCGCCTCTGACGGACGCTCTCGCGCGCGTCTGCCCCACAGCTCACAGAGAGGTTGCAAGAACAAGCAGGACAGCAAAGAAAACAAAACAAAAAACAATGGGGGTCGTCGACACCAACGGTGATGCCGCAGCCAAGGCCAAGGCTAACGCCTCGTCTTCTCCGCTGCTCACGGGACTCGTCGGCGCGAGCTCGTTTGTGCGTCACAACCCGAGGACGGACAGGTTCAAGGTGAGATTTGGTTACAGTAGGAGGAGTTCCGAATGAAAGAAAATAGAGGTTTGCCCTTGATGAGTCGATTCCTTTGCTGACGCTGATCGCTTGCCTTGTTCTCCCATTTCCTCCGATTAAAAAACCCAGGTCGTCCGCTTCCACCACGTCGACTTTTGGTGCATGGACGCGACCAGCACGTACAAGCGGTGCGTTCGGTTGGGTGGATGGAGAACAGACGGAGAGAGCGAATGGGTTGAAGGAAGGGAGAGAGAGCAAAGAGACCGAAACAAAAAACCTCGACGACGGCGACAACGCGCGACAGCGCGGCGTGAGAGGAAGCAGAAGAAGGAGAGCGAAGGAGAGCGGAAGAGAGCCAAGGCGCGCCCCCCGCTGGCCACGCTCTCTCTCCTCTCTCTCTCTCTCTCTCCGGCCAGAGGCAAGAAAGAGAGGAAGGAAGCGCACGCGAGCGCAGCAGCTTGTACAGCAGCATTTGGCCGTCGCCGGTTCGTCCCAAACTCCTCTTCAAAGAACCCCCACTCTCGTCACTCAACTCACCTTTCTTCTCCTTCTCCTCCTCCCATCACCAACCTCCTCCACTCTCAACCACACGCACCAGCTTCTCGTGGGGCCTGGGCATGCCTCTCGTCGCCCGCTCCGACCTCTCCACGGGGAACGCCACCTGCTCCTCGTACGTCTGCCAGAGCCGGCACCTCGTCTTCGCGTTCACCGCGCCGACGTCGATCGGCGACGGCGATGAAAAAATCACTCCTTCTCGTAAGTGCCCCTACCCCAACTACTTGCGCGAGGAGGCCCGCGCGTTCGTCGCCAAGCACGGCCTGGCGGTGCGCGCCGTCGGCCTCGTCGTCGGGGACGCCAGGGAGGCCTTCGCTGCCGCCGTCGCAGGAGGCGCCGCGCCTGCGACGGAGCCTGCCGAGGCGACCGACGCCGCCGGGAAAAAACAAACCTCCGCCGAGGTGGTGCTCTACGGCGACGTCAGGCTCCGCTTCGTCTCGGGAGAGTCCGAGGCGCCTTTTTTAGCAGGATACACGGACGAGCCTGGGGGAAAAGAGGCGGCGTTCGCCCCCGGCGTCGCGAGCGCGGAGAACGACGGAGTGTCCTCGAGCGTCGGCGGCGAAGGCAACTCATCGCTCCTCACCCTCGGCCTCGACAGGCTCGACCACGCGGTTAGCAACGCCCCGGCTCTGCTCCCCGTCGCCAACGCCATCGCGGCCATGACGGGATTCCACGAGTTCGCCGAGTTCACCGCCGAGGACGTCGGCACTGTGGAATCGGGTTTGAATTCGGTCGTGCTGGCCAACGACGCAGAGAACGTCTTGCTGCCGATCAACGAGCCGACGCACGGCACGAAGAGAGTGTCGCAGATCCAGACTTTTCTGGATCACCACGGCGGGCCCGGGGTGCAGCATTTGGCGCTGAAGACGGACGACGCGTTCGCGACGCTGCGGGAGCTGCGCAGGCGCGCGTCGCGCGGCGGGTTTGAGCTGATGCCGCCGGCGAGCAAGGAGTACTACGACAAGCTGCCCGAGAGGCTCGCGCGCGCTGGCGACGAAAAGTGCCCTCTCACGGAGCAGCAGTTCCGCGAGTGCCGCGAGCTGGGGCTGCTCGTCGACCGCGACGACCAGGGCGTGCTGCTGCAGATCTTCACGCGGCCGCTGTCGGACCGGCCGACGATCTTTCTGGAGATCATCCAGCGCGTCGGGTGCGTGCGCCGGGTTCCCGCGAGGGAGGCCGCCGAGCGGCGCGAGAGCGCGGCGGTGGCGGCGCTGGCGAGGGAGGAGGCCGCGAAAGGAAAGGAGGAAGGAGGAGAAGACCCCTCCGTCCTCGAACAGGCCGGAGGGTGCGGCGGGTTTGGCAAGGGGAACTTCTCGGAGCTGTTCAAGTCGATCGAGGACTACGAGAGGACGCTGGATATTTGAAGAAGAGAGTTGAAGAAGAGAGAGAGTCGAGAGAGAAAACAATTTGAGAACCACGGAGAGAGTGGGGGGGAAACTTTTGCACCAGCGGAACGAAAGTTTCATCATTTGAAAAGATAAAACTTTCCTCTTTCTTCCCCCTATACTTGTAAAAAAAGAAAACAAGAACACTGAAACACAAAGGCCACGAGCAAACGCAAGGAAAAAAAGAAGAAAAGAGGAGAGTCGACGTTGAAGAAGAACTTGGATTTTTTCTCTCTCTCTTTTCTCTTTTGCTTGCAGTTGGATTTTTCTCTCTCTTTTTCTCCCAGCCCCTTCGCGCGCGAGCAAGCGCGCCCCGCACGTTGCATTTATTTCAAGACAGGGCTGCTCCGTGTGTGTGACAGTTTTATTTTTTTATTTGGCTCTCTCAATAGTTCCTTTTTTTGGCTCTTTCTCCAGCAAAAACAGTTTTTGGTGGTACAGATTCTATTCTGGGGTTTTTCTTATTTGTCTTGCTCCAAAAAGCCCACGCCTTATCCCGCCGTCGGCGGCGCTGCCGCCTTCTGTCCCTGCTGCTGCGGTGCCTCAGGAGTCGAAACGGGCGTGGTCGTCATCGCACGAGGCTGCTGCGCGGAAGAGGGAGCGGGGGGGCTGGCGGCCGGGGTCGATGGAGGAGGAGGAGAGGTCGTCGGCGACGGGGTCGACTGAGCCTGCTGCTGCTTCTGTTGCTGCTCTCTGGGCGCCGACGGCGTCGCCAAGAGGGAGGGAGTGCCGGCCGGCGTCTGAGAGGGCTGAGCCTGCATGGGAGGGGCCGTCGTTGGCGAGGGCGTCGTCGTCGTCGCCGGCGTCGTCGAAGTCGTCTGCGGCCTCTCCGCGGCGCGTGCGACAGGAGGTAAGGGGCTCGTCACCGCCGCAGAGGGCGGGGGCGAAGCTGCCTTTTGCTGTTGCTGCTGCTGCGAAACAGAGGGCGGCGCCGCAGCGGATGAGGGAGAAGCAACAGAAGGCCCTCTCGACGGCGAAGGGGCGAGAGGAGCGCCGCCGGAGAGAGGGATCGCCGAAGGGGAAGGTGCCGCTGGTCTCGTCTCCGTCGTCGCAGCGGATGGAGACGGGGCCCCAGCCGTCTTCATCGGCACGACGGGGGCAGGCGAAGGAGCGGAAGAGGCAACCAGCGGCAGCGCGAGCGACGGTGAGGGGGCTCCGATTCTCGCCGCGGCGGGCGCGAGGGCGGGCGGGCCAGCGGGAGACGAGGCGGGGAGGGGCACCCGCTGTGCGGGAGACAGCGCCGGAGCTCCAGCTCTGGGGGCGATCGCCGGAGCGGCAGCGGGAGACGAGGCGGGGAGGAGCACCTGCCCTGCCGGAGACAGCGCCGGAGCTCCAGCTCTGGGGGCGATCGCCGGAGCGGCAGCGGGAGACGAAGAGAGAGCGGGTCTCGTGGCGAGGGACGGGGCCGGCGCGGCTGCCGCTCCGCCGACGATCTCCGCGGAGCCGGGCAAGGGCTTGTAGGGCCTCTCGCTCACAACGACCGGAGGGCGGCGGAGAGGGACGGGCATCGGAACGTAGACGATCTGCGTCTGCTGCGCCGCCTGGGAGGAGGCACTCGCAGAAGCCAGGGCCGCGGCGGCGCTCGCTTCGCAGTTACCTGACGAGGGACAAAGGGGGGGGCGGGGAGGGGTGGAGCGGTGAGCTTTTTCCCGAGAAAGGAAAAGGAGAGAAGCAAGGTTCCGCCGAAAAAGTCAAAAGGGACGGGACGAAGAAAAAAGAAAAAAGCTTTCTCTCTCTCTTCTTCTCACCGACACGCGCCGTGGCAGAAGCAGCTGCCGCCGCGGCAGAGGCGCTCGACGCAGCTCCTCCTCGCACGCCGGCTTGTTGAGCGCGCAGCGAGGAGGCCGCGGCGGCGTCCGCCCGGCTCTGAGCCTGCGCCTTCGCCGCCGCGGCGTCGCTCCCGGAACAGATCGCCGCCGCCGCCGACGCCGCCGAAGCTGAAGCCGAGGCCGCTGCTGCCGAAGCAGCGGCAGAAGCAGCAGCAGCGGAAGAAGAGGAAGAGCCTCCTCCTTGCTGGAGAGGCTGGCCGGGCTGCTGCTGCTGCTGCTGCGGCGGGTTGTTGATCGCCTCGGTGGCGGCCGTCGCCGTCGCCGCCGCGTTTGCCGTCGCTGCTGCAGAGGACTCGGACACGCCCCTAGAGTCTCCTGCGAGCGAGCTGGAGGCTGCCTGCGCTACCGCAGAGGCCGTGGCCGAGGCCGCCGTCGCAACCGAGTAGGAGCCAGCGGAGGCTGTGTTTTGGGAGGGTGGGGAGAGGGAAGAAGAGAGCGAGACGTGGTGAGCGGCCGAGAAGGAAAAGAAAAAAAGCCTAGCTTCTCGGTAGTTCGATCGACGCGCAACTGTCGTCCATGCTTCTCCTCCAAGGACCTCTAGCTCGATATCCAAACCCTCCCCGCGTGATTCTCATCAAATGCATATGAAACACATTCGAGCGAGAGAAAAGAACAGAGAGAAGGCAAAGGTGGTTTGGCGAGGCGCGCTTTGTTTGTCTTGTGACTCAATCTTGCTCTTTTCTCTCGTCATCGATCTCCTCCCTTTTTAAACAGAACTCACCAGCAGCAGCAGCAGCAGCAGCGGCAGACGAGGCGGCGAACGCGGCATTCTGCGCCAAGGCGACAGAGCAGGGCCCGCTCGGATTCTGCGCGAGCAGGGTCGCGGACCGAGCGGCGTTGTCGGCCGCGAATGCTGCGCTCGAAGACGCAGCAGAGGCAGCCGACTGCCCTCCCTCGCCGGGGAACGTGGGCAGCGACTGGGCCGAGACGACGACGGCGCCTCCTCTCCCCGCAGCGACGAGCGAGGCCGCGAAGAGCAGCGCGCAGACCAGCTTGGAGGTGCGGCTCTTGTGGGAGCGGCGCACCATGATTGTTTTTCGGTTTGGAGAAAGAGGTTGGTCTTCGAGAGAAGGGGATAACGTTTTTTTGAGTTGTGTTTTTGAAAGCTTCGATTTTTTTAAATATATTTCCCCCTTTCGACGAGAACGCTCCACCTGTTTCTTTCAAGCCCCCACTTCGCTTTCTCTCTTCCTCTCCTCGTTCCAGCAGTCAAAGGTCCCCGTGCCCTTGCTGCGTCGCGGCGGAGAAGCAGGCAGGCCTCCAATTCGAAGCACATTGTTTCCCTTTTTGCCTTGCTTTTTTTACTTTTTTTTACTTTTCGTACACCCTCTCTTTCTTCGTTCCATCTCGAAAAAAAACCCTCTCAAAACGCCGACCCCCCGCCAGACCTCTTCCCTTTCCCGCCCATCAGCATCTCCTTGGCCTCGTTCACTTTCGTGGCCAAGTAGCTCGATCCTCCGGCGTCCGGGTGGTTTGCAATCATGATCCTCCTGTGAGCGTCCCTGACCCTCGCCTCTTGCGCGCCTTCCCTCAGGCCCAGGATCAGTGCCGCCTCCCTCCTCGTCATCTCGGGAAGGAAGCCCCCTTTGTAAAAATTGCGGGACTTGGGCATGGAGCGGATGCGGACAAAGGCCTCGATGGCGAACTTGGCCGCGTAGGCGGCGGCTCCCACGGCGACGCCGACGGCGACGGGGGTTGTCTGAAGAAGAAAAAGGGGTTTTGAGTTTTTTGTGAGAAGAGTGAGAGGTGAGATGAAGGGAGTGTTGGGAGTGTTGCCGGTCGGTCGGTCTCTGCCGTCGTTCCTGCATCGCCTCCGCTTCCAACGAACAAAGCCACGCGATCGCGCTTTCGTCCTCTCGCTGCGTGATCTCTAAAGCGCACTCTCCATCGCCTCAAGCTGCGGAGCGATTGATGCACTTACCATCTCGCTAGCGAGTGAGAGAGATTCGAAGATCGACTTTCTTTTTTCTTCAGTCGACAGTGATTCCACCGGCACAAATTCTCAAAAGAAGAAAACAATGCCCGCGGCCAAGAAGAAGAACGAAGCTGCTCCAACGGCAGCAGCAGCCCCTTCGTCCTCAGACAGCAACAACGAGACCGAAGTCCCGCACCTCGTGAAAGAAGGCACGGATCGAATAGAGAGAGAAAACAAGGAAAGTGCAAAGCGATGAAAAAAAAAGACCAAACTTACTCCTCTCTCCTTCCACCCCCCCAAAAACCAAAAACCTCCAAACATTCATCAGCCCTCCTCTTCCGCCTCAAGCAGCGTGCCATGAGCTCGTGCAGCGCCTACGCCGCCGCCATGGCCTCGTGCGCCAAGGATCGCACGGTCTCCACTGTCTGGGCCTGCCGCTCCGAGCTGAACGCGCTCAACGAGTGCCTGGGAAAGCACACCAACGGCAAGGTGCTCCGCGAGCTCGAGCGGCGGTGGGTCGAGGCCGGGAGGCCCGAGAAGCCAGAGTGGGGCGCGCTGCTGGAGGGGTTGTAGCAGGGGGAGTGGAGAGAATGGCGCTTATATCACTTGTTTGTAGAACTAGTTTAAGAATGGAAACCACCGCCGTGGCGAAGGAATAGAAGAGAGAAGAGGAGAAAGGAGACGAACAAGAGAGACGGAGGTCGAGGTTGAGGAAAAACAAGAAAAGAGTTTTTTCTCTTCTTCACTTTTTTTGGCTTGGTTTCTCCAATTGATCGAGTGCGAAGAAGAGAACCGAAAACAAAAAATGGCTTCGATTCCCACGACGCCTCCGGTCGTCCTCGCGCTGGCCCTGGCGTCGGCTCTTTACCTGCTCCTCGCGCTTTTAAAATTCCTGGCCCGGGCCGTGCCTCGCCTTGTGGAGAATTCCAAGGCGGTGCCGCGCCTGTCTATTGATCTCGACGATGGTGAGAGAGAGCACTGTTTTCGAGGCCGTTTTTGGCTTTCTTTTTGGTTTTCGATCGACGTTTGTCCTCGCAGGGCGATAGAGGAGCTCAAATTCGACACAGAGAGATAGTTTTGACGATCGAAGGAACAAGAGCAAGGGCTCGAATCGAATGGAAAAGCATATCAAAAAAGCATTCGGCGATTCGGCGGCGGCGTCGACGAACGAAAACGCTCACCGAACGCTCTCTCTCTCTTTTCCCTCCTCAACGCTCACCCCGTCTCTTCTTTCTCTCTCCCCTCAACCCCCTCTCCAGCCGAGGCCAACGACGTCATCGAGGCCCCGCTCTTCACCCCTTCGGCCAAGCCCCCGCCGCCGGGGACCAGGGAGATCCCGTGCTACGACCCCTCGACGATGCAGTCCCTCGGGACTGTCCCGGCGGCGACGCCGGCTGACGTCGCCAAGGCCATCGCCGCCTGCCGCGTCGCCTCCAGGGAGTGGGCGCGATCGTCATTCGCGCAGCGGCGGGCGCTGATGCGCGTGCTGCTCAAGTACACCGTCGACAACCAGGAGACGATCTGCCGGTGCGAGAAAGAGGGAGAGAGGGAGAAGAGCGGTGACTGTGTTATTTGTCGAGAGAGAGAGAGAGAGAGAGAGAGAGAGAGAGAGAGAGAGAGAGAGAGAGAGAGAGAGAGAGAGAGAGAGAGAGAGAGAGAGAGAGAGAGAGAGAGAGA
>Ga0210003_1003136_pt1 | contig 13609 bp, 7 predicted proteins | sample LantaG_FD_182804 | JGI IMG/M metagenome (GOLD analysis project Ga0210003, IMG submission 182804) | Deep subsurface microbial communities from Baltic Sea to uncover new lineages of life (NeLLi) - Landsort_02402 metaG (SPAdes) (version 2) | ecosystem: Environmental > Aquatic > Marine > Oceanic >... | reverse complement strand
TGAATCCACAGTCCGGCTCATTAATGACTAACAGTAGGGCATCACAAACCTCCGCGACGTTGTGCGGCGGGATATTAGTGGCCATTCCGACCGCGATTCCGGTAGAGCCGTTGACCAGCAGGTTCGGGAACTTCGACGGCAGAACCGTCGGCTCCATCCGGGTCTCATCGTAGTTCGGTATGAAATCAACGGTTTCGTGCTTGAGATCTTCGAGCATGTCCGTTGCCGGGGCGGCCATTCTTGCCTCGGTATATCTCATCGCCGCCGGAGGATCGGAATCGATACTCCCGAAGTTGCCCTGAGGGTCCACCAGCGTATAGCGCATATTCCAGCTCTGGCCCAGCCTGACAAGGGTGCCATAAGTTGCCTGATCGCCGTGAGGGTGGTAGTTGCCGCCGGTATCACCGACGATCTTAGCGCACTTTCGGTGCTTGCTTCGGGGGCCGAGGTTCAAGTCGTTCATTGCAACCAGGATGCGTCTTTGCGAAGGTTTCAAACCATCGCGAACGTCCGGCAGCGCACGTGAAACAATTACGCTCATCGCGTAGTTAAGATACGAATTCTTCAACTCATCAAGGATACGCATATCCTCGAATTGTTCCTGTGGTTTCTCAATATCCTTCATATATTCTCTGTTATCCTTAAATGTTGAGTTTTGCGAGCAAATAGATTAACCACAACCGCTTAAGAAGTCAAGAAATACTCGCTTTTTTTCAACGGATATGTGCTTTAATTTCTTCTCATCGAGGGCATATGGCCCGATTTGCACGGTAAAACCCAGCCAGTTCAGACTCAAATGCCCCTGCTGTAAAGATTTAAGCTGTATTCAATGGCCGACGTCAAAAAAAGAGAGCTGACAGCCCCGCAAGCTGCCAGCCCTCATTGACTATATTGGGCGTTTTATTTCTTTCTAAGTTGGCCTACTGTGCAAGGGCCGTGATTTCTTCTGTGGTCAGCGCCTGGTTGTAAATGCGTACATCATCCATAAAGCCGGAGAAGAAAGAGGCTGTATCAAGGTCTTTTGAGGCACCGATGTATAGACCGCCGTCCGAAGGCATGCCGGACACGACCGTCGCATCTTCGGCAACCAAAACTCCATCCACATATAATAGCCTATGCAAAGAATCCATATCATACACAAAGCCCACATGATGCCACTGAACATCAGTGATTACGGACTCTGACTCCAATGAGCCAAAGTACTGATCGCTGAATCCGGTCATAAGTTTGCCCTCTGATGGGTCGATGCCAAGCCACGTTCCGCCGAATTCTCCTGTTTGAGATATAATAACTTGTCCCGGCGTCCAGCAATAAACCCAGGCAAAAACGCTTAACGATCCTTTCGCCGGATCCAGGATAAAGGGTGTGCTCACATAGTCATCAATCCCGTCGAATAGCAGTGCGCCGCCTATCATACCGCCGGTAGGTTGCCAGAACGGATTTCCATTCAGCGTACCATCATAGTCACCGAAACTATCGTAGGCGATAGTTCCATCAGTTTCGTCCAATTTCCAATGAGCGGCTAAGCGATACAAATGCTCTGCAAGCACAATCATATCCTGAATATCGACAATACCGTCGCCAAGTGGTGTAGGACCAATATCGCACAGGGAGTAGTTTTCGCCCCAGTGGTCAACCATGATATGCATGTCGGCTTTATCAACTTTACGGTCGCCGTTGAAGTCAGGTGGTTGGGGATTTATGGTTAGTTCATATACGGTTGAAGTGGCAGGACAGGGGTGAGGTCTATTCGTTCCTCCGATTGCATATATTTTGTTGTTCACAACTTCGGCCGTAAAGGCAGCTCTCCAGAATGGAACGTCGGCTTCTCTCGTCCATATGTCTGTCTCCGGGTCATATATCTGCACTGCTTTATACGGTGAATCCATGCTCCAGAGCCATCCTCCAATTACAATTATCTTATCGCCCAGTACCACAGAGCCCATCTGACTGGTGCCTACAAGCATGTCGGTTTTCCGCGTCCAGGTATCAGTGTCTGGGTCGTACTCTTGCACGTAGGTTCTCGATTTGAGATCAGGCCTTCCTCCAATGGCATATATCTTTCCATTCACTACGCGGGCATTGAGTAACGCTACGCCCAGACGCATATCCGCCTTACGTGTCCAGGTGTCAGTCTTGGGATCGTACACTTCCACAGTTTTGAGGCCCACCCATGCACTGGGAGAATATCCCCCGATTACATAGATCTTCCCTTCGACTGCAACCGTGGCAAGCATCCATCTTCGCGTTGGCATATCGGCTTTCCGCGTCCATATGTCTGTGACCGGGTCATACTCTTCCACAATCGAAAGTGAAATATCATCCCATCCACTGATTACATAGATTTTTCCATCCACCACGGCGCTCGATCCGTTAAAATCACACCTTGCTGTAGGCATATCGGTTTTCCTTGTCCACGTGTTGGTAGCGGGATCATACTCCTCCACGGTCGAAAGGGACCTCTCACCCTCGCCTTCGCTTGTATATCCTCCAATGACATATATCCTGCCATTGACCACAGCGGACGTGTGCGTCCATCGCGGCGTCGGCATGTCTGCCTTCTGCGTCCAGATATACTCCACGGCTGAACATACCGAAGTAATGCCCCAAAATCCGCTGATGACAATTCCAACTAACACCAATCTAATTCTGTAATCATTTAACCACTTCATGCTACACCTTCCTTTCTATCTTTCAGTGATCTATTGACTTAGGGCTGCGATTTCTTCTGCGCTCAGTGCCTGGTTGTAAATGCGTACATCATCCATAAAGCCGGAGAAGAAAGAGGCTGTATCAAGGTCTTTTGAGGCACCGATGTACAGGCCGCCATCGGAAGGCATGCCGGCAACGAACGTCGTATCTTCAGCTACCAATACTCCATCCACATATAACCGCCTATGTAAAGAATCCATATCATAAACGAAGCCGACATGATGCCACTGAACATCTGTGATTACAGTGTCCGAGACCAATGCACCGAAGTATATATCACTGAATCCGGTCATGAGCTTGCCTGACGGATCGATACCAAGCCACGTTCCACCGAATTCTCCTGTTTGAGATATAAGCACTTGTCCCGGCGTCCAGCAATAAACCCAGGCCAACATACTTAACGATCCTTTCGCCGGATCAAGGATAAATGGCGTGTCAATATAATCATCTACCCCATCAAATAGCAGTGTGCCGCCGATCATACCCCCTGTAGGTTGCCATAACGGATTTCCATTCAGCGTACCATCATAGTCGCCGAAACTATCGTAGGCGATAGTTCCATCAGTTTCGTCCAATTTCCAATGAGCGGCTAAGCGATACAAATGCTTTGCAAGCACAATCATATCCTGAATATCGACAATGCAGTCGCCAAGTGGTGTAGGGCCAATATCGCATAAGGAGTAGTTTTCACCCCAGTGGTCAACCATTTTGTGCATATCAGCTTTGTCGACCTTATGGTCGCCGTTGAGGTCAACAATTGGGATGATTGGCGCCTCATAAATATCCCCCCAGGTACCGCCGTACCCGCCAGGCCGCTCGGAAGCGAAGTAAAGAGTGAAGCCGTCCAAAGAGATTCGCGGTCCACCATCGAGACTTGATGTATTAACAATGGATCCAAGATTCACAGGAGTACCCCAGGGGTCAGAGACACTCGCTCGTCTTGTTACCCACATATCTATATTGCCAAAACCTTCGGGACGGATAGGGGCACTAGAGTCCTCAGAGAAGAAAAGCAATAGACCGTCGGACGAGAGAAAAATTATACTCTCGCTGGCTGAACTATTAACAACTGGCCCAAGATTCATTGGTTCTCCCCAGGGATCATTCTTTGTTGTCCGTCTGGAAACCCATATGTCGTCGCTGCCGTATCCACCAGGACGGCGTGAGGAAAAGTAGAGTTCCAATCCATCGAAAGAGATACTCGGACTACCGTCCCAAGCCGAACCGTTTACCGGTGGCCCAAGATTCGTTGGTTGATCCCAGGGATCATCTTTCGTGGTCCTTCTTGTTACCCATATGTCCCAAGCACCATAACCACCAGGTCGATTGTAGGAGGAAAAGTATAGCTCCAAACCATCGGCTGAGATGTATGCACAAGTATCTGATTGGCTGGTATTGACCGTCGGCCCAAGGTTCACAGGTGCGCCCCACTCCTCGTCTGATGTTGAGCGTCTGGACACCCATATATCGAAGCCCCCATACCCACCGGATCGGTTGGAATCGAAGTACATTTCCAGGCCGTCGGGCGAGAAACAATCAGGGGCATCGCCAGACGAACTATTGACTGTTGGCCCCAGATTGGTCGGCTCACCGAAGATGAAGTCCGCCTTAGCTCGCCCGCCACTAAGCACCATAGCGGCGACAAATCCAACTAAAACCAACCTCATTCTGTAATCATTTAACCACTTCATGCTACACCTTCCTTTCTGCCCTTAAGGGCAAAACAAGTTTGAATATTGATTTTGGTTCACACTTTGGAACCGAAAGCTTTCACCCTATACTCTCCAGAAAATTCGCAACATTGCGCACAATCTAAAAAAAATCTAAAAAAAATCGTGTTCTTCGACAGACGCGAGTGAGGATTCCACCATTAGACGTTCACCAGGGCATCGAAATGTGGTATAATTAGTGTGGTGGGGATTACCCTCGCCAGAGCGGATTTATAATTCCTCAGATATAGAGGAAACTCAAATGGGATACGATCACCATACAGATATGGGGGGAACGCGACAGAAATTTCTCACGACCCAATGGTCTCTCATTGAGAACATCAAGGCAGGTCAGGACAAGGACAAGCTCCTTATTGGTTTTTTGCTGCAGGAGTACTGGAAGCCTGTATATTGCTACCTCCGGCGGGCCGGTTATGATAACGAACAAGCCAAGGACCTGACTCAGGCATTCTTCCACGAAGTGGTTCTCAACAAAGACCTGGTGGGACGTGCGGACAAGGCCAAAGGACGTTTCCGCTCATTTCTGCTCCACGCCCTCAAGCAATACGCGACCAAACAAAACCTCAAGGAGAGAGCCCAGAAACGCATTCCTAAGGGAAAAATGGTATCTCTGGACGTGGCCGAACCGCCTGCCTTACCTGTTAGCATGATGCAGGCATCGGTCGAGGAATCCTTCAATTACGCATGGGTATCAGCTTTGATGGAGCGTGTTCTGGCATTTGTGAAAGCCGAATGCGCTGAACAGGGAATGGAGACCCATTGGATACTGTTTTATCAGCGCGTAGTCCGGCCTGTATTAGCCGATCAGCATCCACCGTCCGTAGCTGATCTCTGTCAAATCCACGGCATCGAGAATACTCAAACAGCTTCCAATATGATTGTTACGGTAAAACGCCGTTTTCGAGCAGCCCTGGAGCAGAATGTGCGTCGGACTCTGCTTGATGGCGACCAGACGCCGGATGAAATCGAAGAATTATTACATTTTTTTCGAAAAAGCGCGCAAGGTTTTGAATAAACCGGAAGATTATATAGTGAAGTAAGACATTCGTTAGCAGATCGACTGAATTTTTGTGAGAATTACGATGAACGAGGAAGAATCAATATTTGGTGCTGAACCCGACCGTTTGATGAGGCTGATGAGGTCTGGCCTGGAAGCAGATGAGTCTGAGGTAGCAAACGGGGCAGGCCAGACGGCTCCTGCGGGGAGCTTTATGGAGCAGCCGGGAACGCAGATCGGCCGATATAAAATTCTTCGTATTCTGGGCGAAGGAGGCATGGGGATTGTCTATCTGGCTGAACAGCAGGGCTCCATCCGACGACGGGTTGCATTGAAGGTCATCAAACCCGGCATGGACTCCAAGCGGGTTCTTGCGCGCTTTGAGGCAGAGCGACAGGCCCTGGCTTTGCTGGATCATCTGAACGTCGCCAATATCTATGACGCGGGGACGACACAGGCCGGGCGACCTTTCTTTGTAATGGAATATGTCAAGGGCCTGCCAGTCACTGAATACTGTGACCACCATAAGCTGATTATTAATGAGCGGCTGCGATTATTCCAACAGGTCTGTAATGCCGTCCAGCACGCTCATCAAAAGGGTATCATCCATCGCGATATCAAACCATCGAATATCCTGGTCTCCACCCAGGATGATAAGGCTGTGCCGAAGATTATTGATTTTGGCGTCGCCAAGGCCATTAGCCAGCCGCTGACCGAACGGACACTTGTAACCGAGGATAGCCAGTTACTCGGCACACCTGAATACATGAGTCCCGAACAGGCCGATATGGCCGGCGAGGATATCGATACCCGATCTGATATCTACTCGTTGGGTGTGCTGCTGTACGTGCTGTTGACCGGCGTTCTGCCGTTCGATTCCGATACATTTCGTGAAGGCGGACTTGATCAGGTTCGAAAAGTCATCCGCGAAACCGACCCCAAGACGCCAAGTACCCGACTGTCGAAACTGGGCGAGGAGGCCAAAACAGTCGCTGAAAGCCGCCGGACCGAAGTCGCGGCGTTAACTAAATGCCTGCACCGGGAACTCGAATGGATTCCCCTTAAGGCAATGCGTAAGGAGCGTGCCGAACGCTATCGTTCGGCATCTGAGCTTTCGGATGATATTGAAAACTATCTGAAAGGAGAACCACTTATGGCTGGACCACCCACCGCCGGATACCGACTCAGGAAATTCCTCCGGCGACACAAGGCACTCGTAAGCGGCATCGCCGCCGTTCTGGTAGTATCTGTCATCGGGACAATCGTGTCTGTGACCTTCGCGCTGGGCCAGGCCCGGGCCCGCGCTGAGTCAGAGTCTATCGCAGACTTTCTCAGGAACGGGGTTCTGGGAACGGTGGCTAACGCCAAAGCGGGTGAAGCAACCTTCAGTTATGTTCTTGACGCCGCTTCGAAGAATCTGGAGGGCAAGTTCTATACCCGGCCTCTCACTGAGGCAGCGATTCGCGAAACCCTGGGTGGGACCTATCGCATGCTTGCTGAGTCAACGAAGGCAGAGCAACAGTGGTTACGTGCGCTGCAGATTTATCGACAGCACTATGGCCAGGAGCATCCGGCTACGCTCAGGGCAATGGAAGGCCTCTACTGGGTCTACGACGACCAGGAACGGCACTACGACGCTGAGCGCCTGCGGACCGAGATGCTACAGATCGGACCAGACATAGACGAAGAGCCACATGGTGGCAACATGGGGGCTCTTGCCCACACGTATCATCACCTGGGCAAATACAAGGAAGCAGAATCATTGTACAACAAGTTATTAGAGATAGCCCGGCGTGAGCGGGGCGAAAACTTCATTCGCTTTTATCCTATGACTGTGTGCAATCTTGCACGTGTGTATGCAGACCAGGGCCGGTACGACGAGGCCGAGGGATTATTTCGCAAGACACTGGAGACTGCCGGGTGGGATGCGGAATCTCGTTGGCGGTTGGTGTATACGTCGGACCTGGCCAACATGTATAGAGATCAGGGCCACTATGAGCAAGCAGAGCTACTGCTTGACAAGACATTGGCAACAGAGCGCCGTGTGTTGGGAGACGGGCACAAGCTTACGCTGCAGTGCATGTACGTTCTTGGCCGAGTGTACACGGCTCAGAAGCGTTACGAGGATGCAAAAAGTTTACTCAACGAAGGGCTGAAATTCGGGCGTAGCCAATTACGGGGACAACACCCGTCAACACTCTGCTTTGTGAACGCCCTTGCTGTGCTGAACGCAAAACAGGGGAACTACGCTGAAGCCGAGGCATTCTTCGATGAGGCATTGAAAGGCAGACAACATGAGTTAGGCGAGGATCATCCGGACACGCTGGAAAGCAAGAACGACATGTCTATGCTTTACAAAGAGCAAGGTGATTACGATAAAGCAGAAAAGCTATTGCTGGAAGCCGTTGAAGGCCGCCGCCTCAAACTCGGCGACATTCACCCACATACAAAGGAGTCACTTAAAAACCTAATCGCCCTCTATGAAGCCTGTGGCAAGCCGGAACAGGCTGAAAAATGGCGAGCAATACTGCCACAAACATAGGCTGTAGAACAGTGACAGTAAAAAATTGGGTTAAAATCGGATTCACCTTCCGAATACGGTCGAGAATATCCCTGATTCACTCTTAAGTGGCGTAAAGTTTAATAGCTTTCTGTCTTTTTCAAAGCGAGAAAGTATCTTTTTAATTCAGCGGCTCTATGTAGATGTTTCGGAACTCGATCGGGCCGCCTTCGCTTTGCAGGCAGATCCAGCCATCCGTTAGGCTCGCGGCCGTTCCTTCGTTCTGGAGTACGCCATTGACATAACAGCTAATCGTGCCCATGTTGCTATGGATTTCGTACGTATTCCACTGGCCGTCGGGTTTTTCGCTGCTTTGCTGTTTCTTGGGTATTCCCACAAATCTTTTCTCGGCGTTCTGCATGTTTTTGCCGTCAACGGTGATTCCCGCACCGCCCATCAGGACGAAGTCTCCGGCGCTGCCTGCTTTTAGCTGGCATTCGATGCATGGGGGCCATACCTGGTCTGTTCCGGAGGCATGAAGCAGCACGCCGCTGTTGGTGGGCTCGTCCGGCCATCGCCATTCGACGTGCAGACGGTAGTTCGCATACTTGTCCTTGGTTCGCATATATCCGTTGGGTTTTCCCGCGCAATATACGACGCCGTCTCTGACCGACCAGATATCATTGACATTGATGTCCTTGTCGGCGACATATAATTTCCAGCCGGAAAAGTCCTGCCCGTTCCAGAGCATAACCTTTTGCCCTGATTCGGATACGCCTTGCTGACAGCCCGCCAGCGTTGACAAAAATATTACTGTAATACACAGCGTAAATAACATCCTTGCAGCTTGTCTCATTATCTTGCCTCCACTAATCCATTTGTTGGTCGAAATCCTATTTCTCATACGTTTAGCTACACAGCTAAGCGTCGATACGGCGATAAAATACCAGATTCCGGTAACAAACGCAACAATAACAAGGTGCATATTCTCAGACACATATATCTCGCGATTTCTCTCGACCAACTTTTTGTACAAAGCCTTTCAGCAGAATTGGCTTTACTTTGTGCAAAAGACATTTTTGGCTGTTGCGTTTTCAAGAAAGATTTGATATCTTGATGAGAACCAAGGGTTGCTCAAATATGTCGAGATAGCTAAACCTTTCTGAAAAATAGTTCGCCGTTATGATGCAGATTACCTGAATTTTCGCTTTTTACGGAGACCGATTAGATGAAACGTAAGTGGCGTAATACCATCCTGGCAATTATTATTGGCTTTGCGATAGGGATATGCCTATTCAACACGGCAAGAACTTTTTTAGGCATTTCATCTTTTGTTGAACACATTGTCGATTCTTTTAGTAACACAGCAAAAGATAATGAGACGCCGATTCACAAGGCCGCCCGCCGCGGGAATGTAAAAGAAATTGAACGACTGCTCAACAACGGGATTGATCCTAATGCAAAGGACAAGCAGGAACGAACACCTCTACACATAGCGGCTGCTTATGGACGGGATGATGCCGTAAAACTGTTATTAAAGCGTGGCGCAAATGCCGAGGCAAGTGATAACAACAACTGTTCCGCCTTATATCTTGCCGCCCTGAATAATCGCACCGATATTATCGAAAATTTGCACGCCTCAGGCGCGAAGTTAGAGGGACAAAATGGCAAATTTGGCCAAACCGCGCTGTTTACCGCTGTTCAGAATGGACGTGAAAGCGCGGCGAAGGTTCTTATAAAACACGGCGCGGATGTTAACGCTAAAATTTCAGCCTTTCCTCAGAGCCCTTTACAGATGGCAGCGGCTCTCGGCCGAACAGATATGGCAAAAATTCTCATGGATAACGGCGCAAACGTTAACGAGAGGGATTCGGATTCAGGAATGACCGCAATGTATATTGCCATTGTCGCAGGAAGCAAAAAAATGGTTTCCCTGCTTGAGGCCAATGGTGCTGATAATACTATTGAAGACAACTATGGCCAAACTCCCGAACAAGCCGCAGCTATTATGAAATCGAGAGAAACTCGTAAACTCGAGCCGGCAAAAGACCAGGCCGAGTTATTTGACCAGCAAGCAATTGTTCAATTATTATATCTTGGAATGAGTCAAACAGCATTTAGTTACCATTGTCCAAACCGTAACACTTTTGTTATTGGTGATGGCTCCCTGCTCGTGACGGCGGCACATTGCTTAGCCGACATTATTGAAGACAGCAGAAAAGGTGTTTTGATTAAACCTTTGGTAATAAGCCGGCATTATGGTGACATTTTTGAGGCTGAGATTTTAGCTGTAGATGATGAGGCGGACGTTGCAATTCTCCATGTGAACTGGGACGGGCATCCTGCCCTGGAACTTGCATCTATGGAAGAATTATCCAACGCCAAGCAGATGATTATAACCGCTTATCCACCGCCAAAAAAAAGCTGGTCGAAGCAGAAGCTCTACAGAGACGTCTTTTGGGAAAGATTTCCAATTGTCAAATTGGATGATACTAAAGAAAGAGAGGCTATCGTTATTGAGGGAAGCAGATTCGTCGGAAAAGGCTGGAGCGGTTCACCAATGATTCTTCCCAACTCAGGCAAGTTGGCTGGCGTATTTGGACGTCAACAGCGAAAGCAAATCGGCAAAAAAGTGTTTCTCCACTACCTCATGGGTTGTAACGTTGGCTCAATATATTCGCTCTTGAAGAAGGTTAGTATTGAACCGGAAAAACAAAGTAATAAGATAAATAAAAGAAAAGCGGAGGCGGAAAAAGCGTTTACCACATTGATAAACTGCATTGAAGCGCTATCAAACGAGAGTGTTCCTTTGTCTTTCTCCCAGGCGAAAAAACTGGTCAGTTTACGGCCACAGTCGATAGGCGCTCATCTATTGTTGGCCTCGCTTGCAGAGGCAAATAAAAATATTGATAAAGAGGCAACAAAAATCGCAGAATCAAGCCACAAAGAAGCTTTGAAACTGGCACCGCAAAGTTTTATGGCACATGCGAGCTACGGAAATTTTCTTTTAAGTAATGGGCGGAATAATGAAGCTGCTATCGAGCTCAAGAAGGCCATTGAGCTTGAACCGGACAATTCATTTGTGCTGGTGGGATTAGTTAGAATTCTGAAAAGCCGGGATGCAGGCGAGGCGGAAGTCTTTGCCAGGCGGCTTGTCGAGAAGTATCCTGAGAACGCTGATTTTTGGTTTGAGTTCTCGTCTGTCCTTTCGAAAACAGGCAAACACCAGGAAGAGGCTGAGGCGGCGAAAAAAGCCGTTTCTCTCAATAAAGATGTGCCCTATCAGCATCGCCGTCGTCTTGCGGATGCATTGGTAAAGGTTAATCAACTGGACGAAGCAAAGCACTGTTTCGAATTCCTGCTGAAAGAACATGAGTGTGCACGTTGCTGGTTTGCTTATGCGAAACTATTGATTAAACTCGGGCCGGACCAATACGACTATGCCGTTAAAGCGATCAAGAAAGCCGAATCGATGAATCAAAATAAGCTTGTGCCGCCTGAAAGTCTCAAAAAGCTGCAAGAGAAACTGACGAAAGACGATTCTCTGGGAGAATCTAAAGTCAAGTAATGATGCGTTCTTCGCCGGGTTTGATTACCGACCAAAACAAGCAAATAGCGGTATAAAATACGATCAAAAGAGAACATCAATGCATTTTCCTCGTATAAATTTACACTTTTTAAACCGATAAAATTAAGTGAGGAAAGAAATGAAGACCGAAAGAGTGAAGAAATTCTTACACAGGCTCTGGAAGGAATGGCGAATCCCACTATTTTTCATCGTTTTCGTGGTCATTCCGGTAAAATCATCGCTGGCGGACTGGAATTGGGTCCCGACCGGCTCGATGAATCCTACGATTCTGGAAGGTGACTTGATCTATGTGAACAAAATGGCGTATGATCTCCGGATTCCTTTGACTATGCACAGGCTTGCGAAATGGTCGGATCCTAAAAGAGGGGACATCGTCATTTGTTTTTCCCCTGAAGACGGTATCCGGCTGGTCAAGAGAGTGATAGGACTCCCGGGCGACACAATCCAGATGAAAAACAACACGGTTTTCATTAATGGAGAACCTGTCGATTATACTCAAATTGGCCAGGATTATACAGAAGTTATAGCCGGCAAGCTGAGAGTAAAGTGTGTTTTAGAAATAGAAGATTTGGATGGAGTTACCCATACTGTCATGAGCATTCCTTCAATTGAAGCGATGCGGAGTTTCAGGCCGGTGAAAGTGCCGCAGGGCAGCTACTTTGTAATGGGCGATAACAGAGACAGCAGCAGAGATTCGAGATATTTCGGATTTGTCGATAGGGAATTGATCGTTGGCAAAGCAAAGGGTGTCATTGGATCGTTTGACATAACCGACAAGTATCAGCCGCGATTCGGAAGGTTCTTCGAATCTCTGAAATAATCCATTTTGTATATACGGCATATTCTGCCCGGCCGCAGAAGGTTAATCATGCCTTAGTGCCACGACCGGATCGACGCGTGCCGCTCGCAGTGTAGGATAGATGCCGGCTCCCAGACTTATCAGCATGGAGAATACTATCGCTCCGAGACAAAGCCACCAGCGAAAGCTGAAATAGTCCATGTAGGGAACTCCCTGTTTGGCCATAAAATAGTTGACGATTTGATTGATGATCATGCTCACAAGCCATCCGAGGATGAGCCCCAAAACGCCGCCCAAAAAGCCGATCGCTCCGGACTCGAAAAGGAATATTTTTTTGACGTCCCCATCGCTGGCTCCTACCGCTTTCATGATACCGATCTCTTTATATCTTTCCATGATTGACATCACCATGGTGTTGATGATTCCAAGAGCGGCCACCGTGATGGCTATCATCCCGATTGCGAATAGAAACATATTCATGAATATAAAGCCCGTTTTCATTTCTTCCAGATGATCGATAAGTGCGAATGTCCTGAAACCCTTATCTTCCATTTTTGCCTTAACAGGCTCGACGTACTTTGTCGCGGACAGCTTTATGTTCACCATGGAATAGCCTTTGGCCTGCTGAGACGACTGGAAGAGGTCCCAAATGCTCGTCAGCGACAGTTTCTTCATATTTTCCGACTCAGTCGGCATGATAAAAACGTCACTTCGCATAGGCATCGGGCCGGCAAATCCCATTTTTCCCGTAACGCCGACAATGGTGAACTGATAGCTCTGCCTGGAAAAAGGCAGCCCTTTTCCCATGAGGAATGATACGATGTTGGGTATATTGGAAATGCTCAAATCGACCGTCAGGGTCGAGATTTCGATTTCATGCCCGATGACTGTCTCCGGCTCCTTTACTTTCATACGGCGCAGCAGCGAATCACTGATGATTAGAGCGTTCGAATCCGCGGGCGCATATGGCCTGCCTGCTCGAAGTTTCATGAGGCCTGATTGACAGATATCTGCCGGCAGGACCTGGACGAGGCTGAACTTCTCTTCTTCATTGAATCGAATCATTGCGGGAAAACGGACCTCGGGAAAGGCCGATTCCACACCTTCGATTTCAGTGACATTGCGGATGAATTCATCATCCAGAATCTGCGAATACGGGCCGGCCTGTTCCGGCGAGTTTGGCTCCTCGGAGGACGGAATGGCCTGATTGTTTTCGGAGCGGGGGTAGACACTAACGTAATTGAAAAGTTGCAGTTCATTGAATGTATTTGTGATATTATCC
>Ga0210003_1003135_pt1 | contig 13611 bp, 7 predicted proteins | sample LantaG_FD_182804 | JGI IMG/M metagenome (GOLD analysis project Ga0210003, IMG submission 182804) | Deep subsurface microbial communities from Baltic Sea to uncover new lineages of life (NeLLi) - Landsort_02402 metaG (SPAdes) (version 2) | ecosystem: Environmental > Aquatic > Marine > Oceanic >... | reverse complement strand
CGCCTCGCGGGCCCTGGCAGCGGCTTCCTCGCTGGCGTGATAACCCTTCGATTTTCCCTCCGAATTCGACGAGGAAAAAAAAGTGCAGTCTGATTCACAGTCAAACTGTTTGAGAAAAGTCCCCCCCCCCCCCCCCCCCCTCTTCTACTTCTGCTGCGTCCAGGACCAGGCGAGCACCCACCTGGTCGTCCTACCGCCATGCTCGTCCAGCGCCCTCCACCGCAGCGCGGGCCTCCTCTTCTCCTTCGAGGTCTCGAGGAGGCGGAGAGGGTTGTTCGCCGTCGCTGCCGTCGCTGCTCCCGCTCCCTCCGCTGTCTTCTCCTTTTCCTCTCCCCCCCCTCCTCCCGCTGCCGCCGCCGCAGCCGCTCCCCCTTCGGTCTCCTCCCCGCCTCGGAGCAGCGCCACCATGCTCCTCAGCGTCGCCTTCTTCCCCAGGAAGACAGTGAACCACCCCACGCGCCTCCCGATCTCAAAGTCCCGCTCGCGGCTCTCGCTGATCAGTTTCGACACAAAGGCGGCCTCGCCGCCGGTGGTGAAAACGACCTCGGCGTCGGTGCCGCCCCAAGCGCCGTTGGCGTAGGAACTGGCCGTCGCAGCCCGCTCGGCGGCGGAAGAGAAAAAAGGCGGGTTGCAAACAGTGGCGTCGAACCACTCGTCGTCGGCGAGGTCGAGGTCGGGGTCGGGGTCGGCGGTGTGGGGCTCGTCGGGGTTTCCCTTTCCTCCGCCGAGGACGTCGTCGTCTCCTTTGCTGCGCTCTGGTCCCCCTCCCCCGTTCCTCCTCTTTTTCGCAAAGCCGTGCCTGAGGATCCCTACCCTCTCCGCGTCCACCAGCCCTTCCTCAGGGCCCTGCCGCAGCTCTATCAGCGGTTGCAGATGAGGGTTGCAGTCGAGGATCCCCCGAGCGTCGGCGATCGCCACCGGGGAAACGTCCAAGCCGACGGAGCGCCAGCAGCAGCGGCGGCGGCGCCTCCCTTCTCCCGCCGGCGCGGGGAAGGAGGAGCCAGAGGAGGCCAGAAGGCAGAAGACGAGGTTGGAGCCGCAGCCCACGTCGAGGATCCGAGGGCGGCGGCGGCGCTCTCCAGCAGGAGGAACGGAAGAAGAAGAGACCAGCCTCGAAACGTAGTCGAGGTACTCGTCCCTGACCCCGAGCGGCGGCACCAGCGAGCCCTTCGGCACGCTCCAGTTCCGAATCCCGCACCCCTCCTGCAGCAGCACCGAGGTCAGGGCGGCGCAAGCGTCGTGGCTGGTGAAGTCGAGAGTGGTAGTAGGAACGGCGTTTGTCGGCGATTCTTCTTCTTCTTCCTCTTCTTCCGTGTCGCCCTTTCTTCTCCTCTTCCCCCTCTTTCGGACGAGGAACGGCGCGAGCCGCGGGTGCCGGGCGGCGAGCGCTGCAAAGTCGAGGCGCGACCCGGGCGCCCAGGGAGGGCGGGGAGGAATTCCCCTCTCCTCTCTGTCGGCGTCTCGTTCTTCCCATTCTCCGGTCTCGTCCTCGAGGGCGACGACGGTCGCCGCGGCCTCCGCGACCGCGGAGCGGAGGGCGGAGCGGAGCTGTTTGAGTTTTTTTCCCGAAAGAGGGGGTGAGCAAAAACGCCGACGTCGACCTTCACCGAATTCGCTCTCTCTCTCTCTCTCTCTCTCTCTTTCTCAACGTCGTTACCTCTCCCGCCTCTCCTCCCGCGACGGCCTCGCCCTCGAGCTCGCTCTCCACGCTCTCGAGCGCCGAGAGGCACTCCTCCAGCGCCGCGCGCGCATCGTGGAGAGCTGCGAGAGAGGCCATTGACCTGACTCGTCTTTTTTCAATTCGAAAAGTGTTTTACAATTTATGGGCAACTGAAAAAAACTCAAAAAAAACCCTCTTTTAACTTTTTCATTTCGGCATCATCCCTCGCAGCGCCTCCACCGCCCTCCCGACCCTTTCCGCGTTCGCCACGGCGTGCACGACCCCACCCTCCCACGTTCCGAACCGAGCCTCTTCGGCGAAGCTGCCTCCCTCGTCCTCCGCGGCCCTCGAGAGGAGCAGCGCGATAGTTGCGGCACCGGCGCCGGCGCCGGCCCTCTCCCTCGCGAGGTCGAGCGCCTCTGCCGCGCGCCGGAGGGCCGCCAGTGCTGAGGCCAGCGAGGAGGATGATGATGAAGGGGAGTCGCCCGCGGCAGGAACGGCGTCGGTGTCGGAGCCGGGGTCAGAAGCGGAGGAGGACGAGGCGGGGAGGAGGGGAGCGTAGCTCCGTGGGACGGCGTGGGCGGCGGCGGCCGTGGCTGCCTCGAGCGCCGACTGCCACTCGGCGAGCAGGTCCCTCCTTGCCCCCTCGCGCGCCACCGCCCCCCTCCCGCCGCCGCTGCTTCCTCCTCCTCCTCCTCCTCCTCCTCCTCCAACCGCTTCGCCTCCTCCTCCCCCCGCTTCTTCTCCCCGCGGCGGCACCAAGTAAACCTCCCTCGCCGCCCGAGAGACGGGCCCCCCCGGGGAGAGCGGCGGCGACGCCGAGAGGCTCCGCATCGTCCAGGAGAGCCGCGCCGACGCCCGCAGCGCCGCGGCGAGCTCCTCGACGCCGGCGCGGAGCGGGACGACGTGCGCTCCGGAGAGCTCCCTGAGGCGCAGGGGCCACAGCGGCGGAGGCAGGGCCGGGGTCAGGACACGGACGCGGGCGCGGGCGCGGCGGCGGGAGGGGGACAGCAGGGAGGGCAGCGAGACGAGGCCCCAGAAGGCCTCGCCCGCGGCGGGCCCAAGCAGCGCCTCGGCGGCGGCGAGCGCGGACGAGAGCTCGACCCAGGCCCTGCCCGCGCCCGGCAGGGTTTCCCCGCCGGCCAGCGGAGCGGGGCGGTTGTAGCCCGGGGCAGGGGCGCGGTGATCGGTTTTAGCCTTCGCTAGCATCGTTCGGGTCGTGGGAGGGAGCGGCGGGGCTTCTTCGTCGCGGGCTTTTGTCGCCGTTGCCGTCGTTCCTTTCGCTTCTGCGTCTGCTTCTGCCCTCCGCCTCCTCCTCCCGTTGCTGCTGCTGCTGCTCCTCTTCTTAATTTTCTTCTGAAACAGCCGCTTGAGCCTCGGAGGGATCCTGGGCGTGCTCGGCTCCCCGCTGGCCCCGAGAAAGGTCGAGGGAGAGGAGGCGTCTTCGTCTTCTTCGTCTTCCCCCCCGAGCCCTCTGCTGCTGCCCCCTTCCCCCCCGTGCTCTTCCTCCTCCTCCCCGTCGCCGTCGCCGAGCCTCCACCCCCCGCCGCCGTCGGCCTCCACCATCCTCACCAGGGCGTCGACGCCCTCCCCGGCCCGTCGCAGGCACGCGTCGCTCGCCCACTCGGGGGCGACGAGCCAGGTCGCGGCCAGGAAGGCCAGGGACCCGCCGGCCAGCCCCACGAGCGAGACCGCCAGCACCAGGTGCGGGGGCACGGGCCGCTCGAAGTTGAAGCCGAGGAAGGCGACGACGACGGCGACCGCGGCGGCGACGCCGCCGACCTGGGACATCCCCGCGGTCGCGGCACCCCACGCGGCGGCTCCCGCCGCCAGCACTCCCGCAGCGGCGGCGAGCGCCGTCCTTGACTCTTTGCCCACCGCGTACCACGCCGCTGTCGCGAGCCCCCCGCCCGCGGCGACGGCGGGAAGGACGTAGGCTGCCTGGAGGCAGACTGAGCCGACGAGAGGGGTCCACATAGTCAGCGGGACGAGGGCGGCGGTCTGTTGTCGTTGTTGAGAGAGAAAGTCAGAGGTCGAGGGTGAGAGAGAGGAGGGAGAAGAGAGAGAGAGAGAGCGGAAGGGGAGGGGGGGGGCAGCAAAAACCCTCTCCGACGTCTCTCGACCACCAACCCTTCCAACAACTCTCACGCATTCCAGGGTGACCACGGCCGCGACGAGAGGGTCGCTTCTCCTGTCCGAGTTCTGCAGGAAGATGGCCGGCACGGCCAGGGCCGCGAGCGTCAGCGCGACGCGGAGGGAGAGGACGAGCGCCGGGGGGAGACGAGAGTTTCGAGGGGGTCGAGGGCCTCTCCGAGGCGCCGGCGCCGGCGCCGGCGCCGGCTTGAAGGTCGGCCGATGACGATGCTCAGCTTCGAGCGCGCCGCTGCCGCCGCCAGTCCTGTCCGGTCGGCGATCCGTCTCGGCGGCCTGCATCTGCAGCTGCCTGCCGCCGCCACCGCTGCTCTCATCGCCTCGCCGCCGCTGCGATTCGGCGCGAGGGGGAGGAGCCCCGAGCAGCTCGCTCATTACCGGAAAGAAAAAAAAATATGAATTTGACGCCTCGAGCACTCTTTCGGACAATGAGGAAAAAAACACAAAAAGGGGCAGCTCGCTGCCACGGAGGCAGCCGATCGACCGAGGCCGCTGGCGCGCCTGCTCGAACCATGTGGCCGCCATGGAGATGGCGGCGCGAACAAGGCGACAACTTCCTCAAGACGGACGAGGAGAAGGCGGCCACCGCCGAGCATTTGGCGTCGTCGATCGACAGCCGACGAAGCAGACGCCGACGGAAAACCTCGTCCTCCTCCACCGCCGCTGCCGCTCTCGCCTCGGCCCTCCGCGCCGGGCTGGGCGTCTTCCTCTTCGCCGCGATCGGCCTCTGGTCCTGGGACCCGCTGAAGGTCTTGATACTGGAGAGAGAGCTCAGGAAAACGACGGGCGGCACGAGGGGCGGCGACAGCAGCGCCAGCGAGGAGGAGCTCAGGGCGCAGGCGCGGGTGGCCCTGGCCGCCAAGGCCAACCTCAACGCCGCCGTGACCGTCGCGCTGCTCTCCGCGCCCGCGTCGCTGGGGAATACCGTCGGGATAGCAGTGCAGAGGATGGCCGGCGCGGCTCTCGGCTGCCTGGCAGCCGCCGGGGTCGCGGCGCTCGGGCACGGCGCGGCCGCTGCGGTGCTGCTGCGGGGAGCAGGGGGAGGAGCTCAGGGAGGAACAGGAGGAGGAGCCGTCTCGTCTCGCGCCTCCAACGCCGCCTCGGCGCTCGTCCAGGCGACTTTGGCGGTTGCCCTGGGCACGCTGGCCGTCTACCTGGGCCAGAGAGCTCGGATTCAGTACGGTGCGCAGCTCTTCGGCGTCTCGCTGCTGTTCGTGCTGGCGCAGGCGGGGAGTGACCCCGGGGCGGCCCTCCTGCTGGCGCTGAGCCGCGGCGGCGGCGTCGTCGCGGGCGCGGCGCTGGCGGCGGTGCTGGCCGTGGCTGTGATGCCGCAGAGCGCCGCGAGAGGGGCTGGGAGGGCCGCGGAGGGGTCGCTGTTCGCCGTCGCTGACTTGGCGGGGGCGGCCCTGGGCGGTCGAGGCGGGGGCGGGGGCGAAGACGGGGAGGAGGACGAGAACGACGGCGACGGCAGCGACGCCGCCGCCCCTCCTCCCCCTCCGTTCTCCACCGCGACCGCCGCGGCGGCGAAGCGCGTCCTCTCCTTCCTCTCCGAGCTCGACGACTGCCTCGCGTGGGCGCCCGCGGAGGTCGCTGTGAGGTCCCCAGCAGTGCGGTGCTTCGGCGGAGGAAGCGGCGGCAGAGGGGGGGGAGGAGGAGGCACGGGCCGGCTGCTCTTCTTCCTCCCCTCGCCGAGGGCGGCGCTCTGCCTGCCACCCTCGGGGCCCTCCTGCTGCTCCGCCGCCGCCTCCTCCTCCCCCTCCTCCTCCTGCTCCTCCTCCCCTCGCCCTCCCGTCCCCGTCGAGGAGATAACCGCTTTATCTCTTTCTCTCAGGGCTGCCTCGAGCACGCTGACGACGGTCGGCGCCGTGAGGGCGAGGAGGCTGCCGAGGAGCGTCCGCGAGGCCCTGCGGCCTCCTCCAACCGCCGCCGCGTCCTCCTCCGACGTCGCCGGCGATAAACTCACTTCCTCCCCCGTTCCCTCTCCCTCCAGCGGCAGCAGCAGCCCCCCCGACGCCTTCGAGCTCATCTCCCCCGTCGCCGTCGCCGCATGGGAGGCCCTCGGCGACGCCTGGAGGGACAGGGAGAGGCTCCGACAGCGGCGAGGCAGGAGAGGAGCGTCGGCGGGAGGAGGAAGAGAAGACGATGACTGTTCTTCTGTTTCGTTTTCCGGCGAGAGGGCAGACGCCGCCGTGGCCGCGCTCTCCGCCTCCGCGGCCTCGGCGGGCGAGCGCGCGAGGGCGCGCGCCGCGGCTGCCAGGGCCCTGGCGCTGAGGGAGACCGAGGAAGCACTCTCGGCCTCGACGACGGCGACGACGGCGTTGACGGCGACGACGACGTACAGGGGGATGTTTGAGAGAGTTTTGCTGGCTTCTTCTTCTCCGTCGTCGTCGGCTCCGTCGCCGTCGTTGTCGCAGTCGCCGTCGCGCCTCGCGGCGCGGGCGAGGGCGAGGTTCCTGGCTGAGGTCGCCCTAGTCTCGAAGGTGGCAAGGGACGCCGAGAGGGCGCTGGAGTGCCTGCGGGCCGCGGTGGAGGCGCTCTGAAGGTAACTAAAAATGAACGAGAAAAAAATCGAAGTCACTAACCGTGGAAATCAATTCAGCAGATTGCCAATTCTCCCAGCGTCCGCCGAATCTCTCCGCACGATGTCGACCGCGATCCGCCTCCAGCGGAGCCCTGTGCGTGTCCATGGAACACAGATGAGAGCACAGAGGGCGGCGCGAGCCGTCGTCGTGAAGGCAGCCTCGAGCGATTCGTCGTCCCGCCGCGAGCAGCTCGTCTCGTCGGCTGCCGCGCTCGCCGCCGCCGTGATCGCCGCGTCTCCTCTCCCCTCGCTCGCCGCCGAGGAGGCTGCTGCCACTACTCCCGCCCCTCCTCTGCCCCCTCCTCGAGCCCTCTCCATCGTCCAGCGCCCTCCCATCACCACGAGGGTCTTCTTCGACCTCACCCTGGCGGGGAAACCCGCCGGAAGGGTCACCATCGGCCTCTACGGCGAGACCGTGCCGAAGACGGCAGAGAACTTCCGCGCGCTGGCGACGGGAGAGAAGGGCTACGGCTACAGAGGGTCGAGCTTCCACCGCGTCGTGCAGAACTTTGTGCTGCAGGGAGGGGACTTTACCAACGGCAACGGGACCGGAGGAAAAAGCATTTACGGGGGGTCCTTTGCCGACGAGTCGTTCGAGGTGCCGCACTTCACGGGCGCGCTGAGCTCGGCGAACAGGGGCCCCAACACCAACGGCTCTCAGTTCTTCGTAGTGACAAACACGCAGTCGGGAACGCCGACCTGGGGCGAAGAGGCGACACCCTGGCTCAACGGCAAGCACGTCGTTTTCGGCGAGGTCGACGCCGAAAGCTTGAAACTTTGCCTCGAGCTTCAGAACGAAGAAGTTGACTTCTTCTCGCGGCCGAAGCGGGAGATCAGGATCGCAGACAGCGGTGAGATTAAGGCGTGATTACGAGTACTGCAGAGAGAGGAAAAGAGAAAGGAAAAAGAGGGCGCGCGGAAGCTTTCCTCTTGCCAAAAGACCAGAGGCCGCGTTTTTTTCCCTTCCTCCTCGAGAGGCTGCGCCCGTCTCTGTAATCTCCGCGCCATTTCCCAAGCTCCGAGCCTTTGCCCCCACCTATTCTCTCTCTCTCTCTCTCTCTCTCTCTTTCCCTCCTTTTTCTTTTCTTACAAGAGCTATTCAAAACAACGACCCTCGAAATTTTGAAAAAAGGACACCTTTTTTCTTTTCACGCCTCCCTCGCCGCAGAAAGCTGCAGCAGCTCCGCCGCCGCCTCCTCGAGCTCCCCCAGCGCCCCCTCGATCTCCGCGCGCAGGTCTGTCCACCCTTCTTCGAGCTCCGGGGCCGAACCGGCCTCCCGCAGGGCGGCACGGACTCTCCCGGCGAGGGAAGAGGAGGAGGAGGAAGAGGACGAAGGTCTTTCGTCGCCCGACAAGAGGACGGCCCTCGAGTCGTCGAGCCAGCGAGCGAGCGACGCGGGGTCTCCTCCTTCTTCTCCTTGCCCGCAGCAGACCACTCGGCTCCTCGGCAGGGCGCTCGGGCAACGGGACAGCAGCCAAACGGCGCGCTCGGGGGCCGGGATCGACCTCAGGAGCGCCAGAGAAGAGGAGGAAGAGCTCGAGGAGGAAGAGGAAAAAAGCTGTGCTGAGGGAACGAACAGCAGCTTGCGCGCGGCGCGGAGAGCGCCGCCGGCGTCGCACCGTGAGTAATACCGCGGGTTGCCGCTTTCTCGCTCTCCTCCCTCCTTCTCGTTCCTCCTGCTGCTGCGTGCTGCCGCCTCGGCCGCGGCCTCGGCGCCGGCTTTGACCACGGACGAGCCCGGCGGCGCGGAGCCGAGGGACTCGGAGATGGAGGCCTCGACGTGGGCAAGGTCGGCCGCCAGCTGCAGCGCCGCGGCGGTCGGCAAGGAGGAAGAAGCGCCGCTGCCGCTCGGGGGAGCCGCCGCCGACGCCTCCGGGGAAGGCAGCAGCAGGAGGCGGCACGCGGAGTGCCTGACGGCCAGAAGGGCGAGCCTGGCCGAGAGGCGCACCGCGAGGGCCGCGGCGGCGGAGGGTGGGAGCGGGGCCTCTCCCACGGCCGCCGCGCTCTTCCCTCCTCCTCCGTTCTCTCCTGCTCCTCCCGCGGAAGCGGACGACGACGACACCCCGAGCTTGGCCAGCGTCGAGCCCCTGAAGTGCGACAGGCAGTTGCCGAGGTCGACGGCCCAGGCCGAGGGCGAGGAGACGTCGCCGACGTTATTCGAATTCGCCCCTCCCGAGTGATGCATCTTCTCGAGCGCCGCGGCGCCGTTCCGGGCCGCCGCGGCGAACGCCGGCGCCGCGGCGCGAGCCGCCGCCGCCTGGAGCGCGTCGAGGGCCGCGGCGAGCGGCGGGAGGAGCAGAGGAGGAGGAGAAGAAGAGGCGATAGAGGAGCTCGTAATGCCGCTTCCTCCTCCTCCCCGCTGCCGCGGGGACAGCAGCGCCGCGAGCGAGCGGTGAAGCTCCGCCGCCGCCGCCGACAGCGCCACGCCGCGCTCGACGCCGACGTTTCCGCTGGCTGCTGCCCCTGCCCTCCCGGTCGTCGCTCCTCCCGCCATGGACAGCACGCGGAAGGACGCGGTGGCGACCCCGGCGGCGGCGGCCGAGGCGGCCAGCACCTGGAGCTCCGCCGTCGCCGCCGAGAAGGGGCCTCCGCAGCCGGAGGAAGAAGCCCCTCCGTCGCTGTTGTTCCCGCCTCCCCCTTCTTGTCCTCCGCCTCCGGCGTCGGTGAGGACGTCGTGGAGCCTCGCGACGAGGCGCTGCACGTCCGCGCTCGTGGGGAGCGGCGACGAGACGGAGGCGGGGACGTCGCAGGAGCCCGCCCCGCCGAACGCCGCCGCCGCGGCGTCGGCGGCGCGGCGGGCCGCGGCCGAGGCCCACCTGTCCCTCGCCGGGGACAGCACCGCCGCCGCGGCGAGGCGGGCTTGCGCCGCGGTGAGCGACGATGATGCAACGGGAGAAGAGACCGCGGCGTCCGAGGCGGAGAGAGAAGAAGAGGAGGAAGCGGAAGAAGAGCTCGAAGCTGCCGCCGCCGCGGCCCGCTCCATCGCCGCGTCGAAGAGCTGCGCCAGCCTCGGGTAGGAGGCGACCAGCGGGCTCTTTCCTCCTCCGCCGCTCCCAGAAGAAGCCGCCACGGCCGCCTCGAGCGCTCCGGCGACGGCGAGCGGGGCCAGGCGCCAGTAGCGCGCCAGGGCGGTCTCGGAAGAAGAAGATTCATCCTCGAAAATCTCGGCCGCGAGCCGCTCGCCCGTCGCCGGGTCGCGCCTCCTCGCGGCAGCCTCGTCCAGCAGCCGCGCCCTCGAGGCCCCTCGGGCGAGGGCCGCGAAGGAGGCCTGGACCGCGTCCCAGAGGAGGCTCGAGGAAGCCTCGAGACGGGAGGCCACGGCCGCTGCTGAGGCGGCGGCGGCGCTGCCGCGGATCCTCGACGACGACGACGACGAAGCGGCAGCGGCGGCGGCGGCCTCGGCCTCGGCGACGACCCTCCGCAGCGGCTCCGCCGCGGCGGCCGCGCCCGAGGCCGCTTCGTCCTCGACCGCAGCCCTGGCGTCCTGCAGCCAATGCAGGGCCAGGAGGGCATCCCCGGCCGCGGCGAGGGCCTCTCCGCCTCCCGCTCCCCCGGGCTCGCTCCCGGCGCCTCCTTCGCCTCGGCCGCCGCCGCGGCCGCCTCCCCCGAGGGCGGAGGAGAGCGCCGCGCGGGCGAGGCGCCTCGCCCCCTCGGACGCCGCGGCGACCCCCTCGGGCCCGCCGTCGCCGCAGGCCTCCTCGAGCGAGGGCAGGAGGCGCGGAGCGGCCGAGAGGGGGGCAGGGGAGGCGGCGTCGGAGGCGGCAGGGGTAGCCACGGAGCCGGAGCCGGAGGCGGAGGGAGGGGGCCACTCCTCGAGCGCGGCCCTCGCGTCCGCGACCGCCCTCGCCAGCGCCGGCAGGTCCAGCAGCGAAGGATCGGAAGCAGCGCTCTCCCTGCCCTCCGCGGCCGCGACGAGCGCCGCCCGCAGCGCCGCGGCGGAGGAGGCCCTCCGCCTCGCGGCGCGCAGCACCGCCGCCGCCGCATGCGCGTCCGCCAGCGCGCGCGCCCGCGCCCGCAGCTCGTCGACGGGCTCCGCGACTCCCTGCCTCGCCCGCGCGAGCCCGGCCCGCAGCGCCGCGGCCGGCGCGGCGGCCTCGCGTAGCGCCGCGTCTGCGGAGGCCAGCGCCGCGAGCGGCGCGGCGAGCGCGCCCCTGCGCGCGGTGACGAGCGCGGCGGAGAGCCGCCCCGCCCTCTCCGCGACGCCCCGCAGCGCCGCCGCGACCGCTCTCGGGCGCTGCTCGTCGGGGGCGGCGGCGAGCTCGGCGCCCGCGGCCGCGGCGGGGTCGAACCCGGCGTCGAGGAGCCTGGAGGTCGCCGGGTCGAGCGCGAGCGACGAGAGGAACGCCTCCGGGTCGTCGTCGGCGTCGAGGGGGTCGGGGCCGGCGCTCCCGTCGCCGCCGTCGGCGGCGATGGTGGGGTCGCTGTTGGCCTCCGTTGGGACCCCTCTTGCTCCCCCTCCTCCGTCCATCGAGGCCGGGAAGGTCGCGCCGTGGACGAGGCCTGCCGCTCGCGGGGTGGAGGCGAGGAAGGGCGCCGCGGAGCTCATTGGATTTGGTTGCGTTTTGGAGGTCGATGGTCGACGAGCGATCGCGACGTTCGGAATGTGTTTTTTTCTCTTTTTCTTCTTCTCATCCTTTTTGCATCGAGCTCCAGAAAACCTGGAACAAAACCCGCAGCGGAGCTTCCCCAACAGAAATCGATTCCCTCTTTCCTCTTTCGTCCTCGTTGCTCTCTCTCTCCCTCTCTTCATTCGGAGAGGGTCGCTCGTAGCACACCACCCGAGGAAAGCTTCCTCGCGAGCGCCTCCGGAATGCAGCGGCTGCTCGCCCCTCGCGCCGCGGCGGCCGCGGCCGTCCCGTCATCGGCGGCGCGGCCACGTCGCCAGCCGAGCTTGCGAAAGAGGAGGGCGAGGAGCGCCGCTGCTGCCACCGCTGCAGCTGCCGCCGTCGCCGCCGCCCCGCAGGCGCCGCTTACGGTCCTCGAGCGCCTGGCACGGAGCTTGGACGGCGAGTCCTCGCCGCTTGCCACGGCGGTCGAGCCCCCCTCGTCGCGGGAGGCCGAGGTGGAGGCGGATTCGGCACCGTCGTCGTCGTCGTCGCCATCGCCAACTCCGACGCCACCCGAGAATGACGACGACGATGAAGTCCGAGCTGCTTCTCCTCCTGCACCCAAGCCCAAGGGCTCGAGCTTCTACGCCAACGTGGGCACCGCCGTGCGCACTATCCGCGAGGACCTCCCGGCGCTGTTCCAGAGGGACATGGACTGTGAGTCTGGTTTTATTTTCCTTTTTTCCCCCGGAAGCGACGACATCGACCCCTTTCCTTTTTTTCTTTTCCTCGCTCCTCTCCGACCACGGAAAAAGAAGAAGAAGAAAGAAAACCTCACCCCTCCGCCTGCTCACCCTGCTTTGCTCCCTCCCCAAAACAAAACGAAACGAAACGGCCCGCGAAAAAAAAAAACAAAAAAAGTCTCGATCTACCGCGACGACGTCGTCTTCCGCGACCCGCGCAACGCCTTCCACGGCATCGCCAACTACAGGACCATCTTCTGGTCGGTCCGCTTCCACGGCAACCTCTTCTTCACCAACCTGCGCGTCGACGTCTCGCGCGTGTGGCAGCCCGAGCCGCGCGAGATCCGCGTGCGGTGGTCTGCCCGAGGGGAGTCGCGCCTCCCCTGGAGGCCAGTGGGCGTGTTCGACGGGATCTCCACGTTCAGGCTCGACGAGGAGGGGATGATTTACGTGCACGAGGTGAACAACGTCGTGCTGCGGCCCCCGCCTGGGATGCGCTCGCCGCTCTCGCCGCTGTTCGCCCGCCTCAATCTGGTCCCTGAGCTCGAGGGCGTGGTGCAGGGGGTTCCCAGCGGGGGCGGCGGGGCGTGCCCCGGGTGGAGGGGGGAGGCGGCGGGCGGGCGGCGGGCGGCGCCGCTCTCCGCTGCGGCGGCATCGCTGCTCCGGGTCGAGGAGCGGCCGCGGCTGCGGCGGCGAGGGAGCCCCGCCGCGTCTCCTCCCTCTCTCCCTCCCTCCTCTCTTCCTTCTTGTTCTTCTTCTTCTTCCGCCGCCGCAGAAGAGAGCGTGCTCGTTCTCGGCCAGGAGGCCTCTCACTCGTACCTGACGAGGCGAGGAGAAGGAAAAGAAGAAAAAGGGAAAGAAGAGGAGCGGCGGGAAGAGGGGAGAGAGAGAGAGGAGGCCGTCGCTTCCTTGCTTTTCGTCTGTGCTTGAGTTTTTCCCCCTGATCTTCTTCGATTGAGCGCTTATACATTCTACAACAACAACGACACCACCACCACCGACAAGAACAAAACCAAAACCATGAGTTTCCCCGTTGAGGAGAAAGCCCTGTAAAAAAAAATCGAGAAAAAACAACGCCGACGAAGAAGATCACTCGTTTTTGAATCGGTCGAGGCTTCCCTCCCTTTCTCGCTCTTCCTCGCTCGCGACCTCACGCATTCCGGGGGCTGCTGCGTGTCTGCGGGCTGCTTCGTGTCTGCGGGGTCCTGCGTCTCCGCCTCTCTCCTCTGACTCCCTAATGAGATAGGAAAAGGAGAGAGAGCGAGAAGAGAGGACGAGGGAGCGCGTGAAAAGAAGAAGCAACAGAGCATTCGATCTCGAAAAAGCATTTTGCCTTTTTCCTTTCCTTTCTCTCTCTTTCTCTCTCTGGAACGACAAACCAAGATGAACTTCAAGCTCCAGGCCAAGAAGACGCCGTTCCAGCGGCATAAGGAGGAGCAGGAGCTCAAGCGCAAGGTGAACTTGGAGGGAGAGAAAGAGAGAGGGATTCATTTCGTTCCTCGACGTCGGCAGCGAAAAAAAACTCAACCTCAACCTCGACCTCGACCCCGTTCTCTCTCACTCCGCCCAAAACATCACGTCACAGCGGGAAGAGGAGGCCGCGGCCAAGGCCTACGCGGACTTTGTAGACGACTTTGGCGACGGCGAAGAGGACCCCAGCGGCGGCGGCGGCGGCGGCGGCGGAGGGCCTTTCTCGAGGAGCCGGCGGCAGCGGCGAGGAGACAACAACGAAAAGACGAACGCTCCTTCCTTTGTCCGAGGGGAGACGATAATCCCAGGGAGCTCCTCTTCGGCGACTCCTGGAGGCGCGGAAGAAGCAGCACGACGTAAGAAGAGAAAAAGGGGAAAGCGGAGAGGAGGAGAGAGGCTGCGATGAGAGCGAGCACGAAGTTTTTTCGTTTTGTTTTTTCATTCCCCCCCCCCCCCCC
>Ga0210003_1003134_pt1 | contig 13614 bp, 8 predicted proteins | sample LantaG_FD_182804 | JGI IMG/M metagenome (GOLD analysis project Ga0210003, IMG submission 182804) | Deep subsurface microbial communities from Baltic Sea to uncover new lineages of life (NeLLi) - Landsort_02402 metaG (SPAdes) (version 2) | ecosystem: Environmental > Aquatic > Marine > Oceanic >... | reverse complement strand
GACGGCCGCCCAACGAACGCAGTGCTCGGCTTCACCAACATATTGTTCAAGATAATACGCGAGCAGAAGCCCGACTACGTCGCCGTAGCATTCGATTCCAGGGAGAAATCCTTCCGCCACGACAAATTCGAAGACTACAAGGCAAACCGCAAGGTGATGCCCGACGACCTCAGCACCCAGATCGAAATCATCCAGGAGATCGTGCAAGCCTGCAACATCCCGATGATCGCCAAGCCGGGATTCGAAGCGGACGACATCATCGGCACACTCGCACGCCAGGCAGCCGCCCAGGGCATAGACGTTTACATCGCCACGAGCGACAAAGACATGCTCCAGCTCCTCAACGAGCACATCCACCGGTTCGACGCCTCTGACGGAAGCATCTACGACACCGCACGCCTCCGCCGTGAGAAAGGCATCGAACCCCGGCAGGTCGTAGACGTCCTCGCACTCAGCGGCGATACATCCGACAACGTCCCCGGCGTTGAAGGAATCGGCGAGAAAACCGCGCTCCAACTGATCGGCGAGTTCCAGAACCTCGAAAACGTGCTCGCAAACATAGACAAGATCGGCGGCGCGAAACGCAAAGAACGCCTCGAGCGCGACGCCGACAAGGCGCGCCTCAGCCGCGAACTCGTCACCATCGACACCGATGTGCCGCTCGATTTCACCGTGCAAGACTGCGCAGCCAGACCGATCGACGCCGAAAAGCTCCTCGGCATCTTCCGCGAGCTGAACTTCAAGAAATATGTCGCCGAAATCGCACCGGAAGTCGTCAGGAAACCCGATTACTCCCGTTACCACCTGATAAATACGCCCGAAAAATTCGACGAATTCATCGCGATACTCCAACACGCGCCCGAGTTCTCGTTCGACCTCGAGTCAACCAGCATCAGGCCGATGGAAGCACAGATCGTCGGGCTGTCATTCTCCTGGATCGACCACGAATCATACTACGTGCCGCTCGTAGGGCCGTCGGGTGAAGTACTCCCCGCCGACAGCGTGCTCCAGACACTCAAGCCGATCCTCGAGAACGAATCGATCGGCAAGGTCGGCCAGAACCTCAAATACGACCTACTCGTGCTGCGAAACGCCGGAATCGAAATGCGCGGCATCACCTTCGACACAATGATCGGCGCCTACCTCCTGGACCCCGGCCGCCGCCGCAACAACATCGACGACCTCGCACTCGACTACCTCGGCGAGACCAAAATCCGAACCGCCCAACTGCTTGGAACCGGCAAGAACCAACTGACCATGAACATGGTCGACGTCGACCACGTCTGCCGCTATGCCTGCGAAGACGCCGACGTCGCCTGGCGGCTCGCCTCCGTGCTGCGGCCCAGGCTGGCCGAAATGCAGCTCGACAAGCTTCTGCGCAACGTTGAAATCCCCCTGCTGTACGTACTCGCAGAAATGGAATGGCACGGCGTCACCATCAACGTCCCCTTCCTCCGCGAGATGTCGAAAAAACTCGGCGAACGCCTCGCCGATCTCGAGGAACAAATCCAGCAGGACGCGGGCGTACGTTTCAACGTCGCCTCGCCAAAGCAGCTAAGCAAAGTGCTGTTCGAAAAATTCGGCCTGCGCAAATCGAAGAAAACAACCTTGGGCTACTCGACAAACGCCGGCGTCCTCGAAGACCTCGCCAACGACCACGGCCTGCCCGCGCTCATCCTCGAGTACCGCCAGCTCAGCAAGCTCAAATCGACATACATCGACGCGCTGCCCAAAATGATCAACAAGCGCACCAGGCGGATACACACGTCCTTCAACCAGACAATCACCGCCACCGGGCGCCTCAGCAGCAGCGACCCCAACCTGCAGAACATCCCCGTGCGCACAGAACTGGGCCGGGCCATCCGAAAGGCATTCGTGCCGGCCAAACCCGACTGGTCAATCGTCACCGCCGACTACTCCCAGATCGAACTGCGGGTTCTGGCCGACAGGTCCGAAGACCCCACGCTCATGGCAGCCTTCCACGAAGACAAAGACATCCACGCCTTCGTAGCCTCGCAGGTCTACAACGTCCCCATAGACCAGGTCACATCCGAAATGAGGCGCAAAGCCAAGGCAGTCAATTTCGGCATCGTATACGGCCTCACACCGTTCGGGCTGTCCAAGAGCATCGACGTTTCCGTAGGCGAAGCCAAAGACTTCATCGACGCATACTTCGCCCGCTACGGCCGCGTGCGCCAATACATAGACTCCGTCGTCGACCACGCACGGCAACACGAATGGGTGGCAACAATACTGAACAGGCGGCGTAAAATTCCGACAATAAACTCGACGAACGATCAGGAGCGGCGTTTCGCCGAACGCATCGCGATCAACACCGTCATACAAGGCTCCGCAGCCGACCTCATCAAGATCGCGATGAACAACCTCCACTCGAAACTGATCGCCGGGGGCCTTGCCACCAGAATAATCCTCCAGATTCACGACGAACTGGTTCTCGAAGTGCCCAGCGACGAACTGCTCTTCGCAAGGCAGCTCATCGAACGGGCAATGTGCGACGCAATCAAGCTCAAGGTCCCCACGAAAGTCAAGATCGAAACAGGATCAAACTGGCTTGAGGCAAAATAACGTGCAGCCACCGTGGAAAATAACGAAACGCAACCGCGAAATAAAACACTCGTGATCGGAATAAGCGGAGCAATCGCATCCGGAAAATCAGAAATCGCCCGGATGCTCGCCCGGCACACAGGCGCAACCGTGATCTCCGCCGACGACATCGCCCACGAGCTGCTCGAAACAGACGCCGACATCCGCTGCCGGATAACCCAACGCTGGGGAACGGACTGCCTCGACCAAAACGGGAAAATCGACCGTGCAAAACTCGGCCGCATCATATTCAGCGACCCAGACGAACGCGCCGAACTCGAAAAAATCATGCACCCCCGAATCATTCAGCGCATACACGACGAAATACACGCAGCACAAACGGCCCCGGCACGATGGACCGTGCTCGACGCCGCACTGCTGTTCGAAACCGGCCTGCAGAAAATCTGCGACGTCGTCATATACGTCCAGGCCGACTTTAACGTCAGGGCACAACGGGCCAGGCAAAACCGCGGATGGGACCAAGACCAACTCATCCGCCGCCAGAACGCCCAACTGCCCTCAAACCACAAACGCAATCGCTCTGATTACATAGTAGACAACAACGGAAGCATTTATGAAACAGACAAGCAGATCCAAGAAATCGTCCAAAGCATCAAACGGCACAGGAGATAAGAACATGGCCAACCCCAAAGCAGCCAAAGCTGCCGCGGCCGCCGCAACCGCAGCAACCGCCGCACCGCCGGTAGAAGAAGAAACACAGGCAAAATACGAGGAAATCAAACGCAAGAACGAAACACACCTCTCCGAACTCAAGAAAATGACCATCGCCCAGCTCCACACAGTGGCCAAGGGCGAAGGCATCGAAGGATACACAGGCCTCAAGAAGCAAGACCTCATCTTCAGAATCCTCGAAGAACGAGTCAAAGCCAACGGCCTCATGTACGGCGAAGGAGTCCTTGAAGTCCTCCCCGACGGATTCGGATTCCTCCGCTCGCCCGACTACAACTACCTCCCCTGCCCGGACGACATCTACATCTCGCCCTCGCAGATTCGCAGATTCGGCATCAGGACCGGAGCCATAGTCTCGGGCCAGATACGCCCCCCGAAAGACAACGAACGCTACTTCGCACTCCTGCGCGTTGAAGCAATCAACCACGAAGACCCCGAGGCACTCACCGACAAGATCGTCTTCGACGACCTCACCCCGCTTCATCCGAACGCAAGAATGTTCCTCGAGCACGACGAAAACGACATCGCCACCCGCATCATGGACCTCCTCACCCCCATAGGCAGAGGCCAGCGCGGGCTGATCGTATCGCCCCCCAAAGCAGGCAAAACCGTCCTGCTTCAGAAAATCGCAAACGCCATCACGGCCAACCAGCCCGAGGTCGACCTCATCGTGCTGCTCATCGACGAACGACCCGAAGAAGTGACCGACATGTCGCGCTCCGTCAAAGGCGAAGTCATCAGCTCCACCTTCGACGAGCCAGCCAGCCGCCACGTCCAGGTAGCCGAAATGGTCATCGAAAAAGCACGGCGGATGGTCGAATACGGCCGCCACGTCGTCATCCTGCTCGACTCCATCACGCGCCTCGGCCGCGCATACAACACCGAAGTACCACACTCCGGCAAAATCCTCTCCGGCGGCGTCGACGCCACCGCACTCGAGCGGCCAAAGCGATTCTTCGGAGCAGCACGAAACATCGAAGAAGGCGGAAGCCTCACAATCCTCGCAACCGCACTCATCGAAACCGGCAGCAGGATGGACGAAGTCATCTTCGAAGAATTCAAAGGCACCGGCAACATGGAACTCGTTCTCGACCGTCGACTCGCCGACCGCCGCATGTGGCCCGCGATCGACGTCCTCCGCTCCGGCACCCGCAAAGAAGAGCTCCTGCTGGACCCCGACGAACTCCAGCGCGTATGGCTGCTCCGCAAAGTGCTCGCCGAAATGAACAGCCCCATCGACGCCATGGAACTGCTCGTCAGCCGCATGCGCAAATCGCAGTCCAACGCCGAATTCCTGATGAGCATGAACAAATAAGACAGCCCCGCCGGCGGCCGCGCGACACAAACGCCGCAAGCAACCCGCAGTCGGGGGTGAAACAAACACCCCCGGCGGTCAGCGGGCGGCTTCGGGCGGCAAAGGCGAACGGCATTGCGGCTGAGTTTTTTCGGGTGTCTGTCGGGATCGCGGGCGTCCCGCCCGCATATTGACCGGGATCGTGGGCGTCCCGCCCGCATATTGACTGGGATCGCGGGCGTCCCGCCCGCATATTGACTGGGATCGCGGGCGTCCCGCCCGCATATTGACTGGGATCGCGGGCGTCCCGCCCGCATATTGACCGGGATCGCGGGCGTCCCGCCCGCATCATCCATATTCACCTCCAATCAAGCCCGAAGGGCGGTAGACTTTAGCCCCGGGCGTGAGCCCGGGGAACCATGTCATCCGCTCTGTTCGAGCCCCCGCAGGAGGGCGGCAGAAGATCGACCGGGAGGACATCATCACCGTCGGACGATGCCAGCACGGGAGGTTCCCGCCGCCCGCCTGTTCTGGGATCGCGGCCGAACCAGCCGCATTGCAGCGGCTTGTGCCCGCGAGCGACCAACCAACGGCCATGCCATCGCGTCCGTGTTCTGTTCGCGCACTTGTATCGCAGCTCGATTTATGATTTAATCAATATCAGCAGGCCCTTCAGCGAGGCCCGCACGCGCCCGTAGCTCAGTTGGATAGAGCATCGGATTTCTAATCCGAATGCCGCAGGTTCGAGTCCTGCCGGGCGTGCCAGAAAAAACCCGCGTGGGCATTGCGAATCCTCAATGTTTATGCGGGTTTTTCTGATTTCGCCGGCGTTTCCCATCCTTGCCCGTTGTCCGATGCAGTCCGATGAAATACAGTGCCGGTGGAATTGCGTGTTCAAGTTTGTGTATAAGACATGGCCTTGAAACGAGCATCGGATTTCCCGAATGCCCGATAACCGGCCGCCCGTGTTCAAGACGTGTTCAAGGCAGCTCATTGCCCCGCGCCTTCCGCCACCTTGCCTTCGGCCTCAGCTTCGGCCGGTGCAGCGAAGTCAGGCAACAGGTTCACGGCATCGGCTCGCTGATCCGCGTAGGGGTGCGTATAGATCGACAGCGTAAGCTCGGCGGTGGAATGCCTCAGCAGGCTTTGTGCTACTCGCGGGTGAACGCCGGCGGAAGCAAGCAAGGTGCCCGTGGTATGCCTCAAGCTATGGAAGTCCAGGACGCGCCCGCTTGAGTCCACATCGAGCAGGAAGTCGGTGCCTTCGCGCCGTTCGCGTTCCGCTTCATCGTCGCCGGCGTCCTCAAGCCACTTCCCGCGCGCGTCGGCCAGGTCGCGTTGCAGCATCTTCGCGTATTGCGGAAACTTGTGGAAGGTGAACAGCCGCCCGCCCGCCGGCGTCGCCGACAGTGCATCGCGCAGCATCGCAACGGTGGCTTCCCGCAACGGCAGCACGTCGTCCTTGCTGTTCTTTGTGTAGGCGGCATCGACAGCCACAACCGGCGCTTGCCCGGCCAGGTGGAAGCTCTCGCGTGTCAGTGAACGTGCTTCGCTTGCCCTCAGCCCGGTTTCGATGCACAGGCGATATAGCAGGCCTCGACGTTCGCCCGTCAGCCCGTGCCGTTCTGGAAGGCTTTCGACGGCGTGCAGCAGGAAGACAATTTCATGAGGCAGCAATGCCCGACGGACGTGCTTTCGATTTCCGGCAACACGGCGCGGCTCAAGGTATGCCAGCGGATCGACGGCGGCCCGGCCGGAACGCATCATCCACTTGCCAAACGCCTTCGCGGAAACAAGGTATGTGTTGATCGTCCGCGCCGATGCAGGCTTCACCTTCCGCTTGCCGGTCGGCATGCCCTCGGCCAGTTGCAGCAGGAAGTCGGTAACGGCATCCGCCTCTATGTCAGTCCAGTAGGTGAACCCGCAAACGTCGATGATCCGTTCCAGGTGCGAAACCGACATCCCGACGTGCTTTGCGGTTCGGCCTTTGCTCTCAAGCTCGCGGCGCCAGTCGGCGACGTGCTCGGCCAGCGTTCGTCCGGCGGCAGTGCGAACGTTCGACAGCAGCCCCCATGCCTTCAACTTCTCAGCCGTCGCCGGTGGAAGTCCCTCAAGCCATGCGTTCAGTTCCGGCGGCAGCGGTTGACGACTGGCGACGGCATCCGACAGCGTTTCAAGGTTTCGTCCGAACGCCTCAGACGCCTTGCGGTTCTTGAACGCCGGCAACCGACGCCGAATGCCGTCCGGCCCGACGAAGCTCACGTACCACTTTGCCGATTCCCGCGTTTCGCCGTCGCGGTCTTTATATTTTGCTTTGAAGATGAACATTGCCTTGCCCCCTGATATGAACCGCGTCGGCGCTGGATTGCACGGGCGCGAAGATGCACCCCCAACGCCGGACGCGGTGCTTGTGTTGACGGGAAGATAGTCAGCGGTGCAACGCGCGTCCCCTTATCATACCAAGCCCCCCGCCCCTGTCAAGCGAAAACTGCGCCCCACCCTACCGCGCCAAAAGCAGCAGCAGCGCCGCAGCAGTCGCCATTATCAGTAACCACCTCATACGACGTTCCCCCTATGTCTTCTGCTATGATAAACTCAGGCGGCAGGGCGCCCCTATCGAATGCCCGAAAACTGGTCCCGTCGGCGTTGCTGATTTCGGTGCCCGGCAACTCGCCCCGCAACCGCACTATCTCGCGTTGGAACCACAGCCGGAATACGTTCAGGTCGCCGATGAACCATGCGCCCAGGTGCGCTTCGGCGCGGTCGCTGAATCCGTAAAACAGCAGGTCGCCCCAGCCGCTGATAACCTTCGACAGCTCGGTCGGCGTCCCGTTGGGCCGGCCCGCGCGGATCGTGAAGTCATTGCCGTGCCGCTCAAGGTGTTCATAGCGCCGGACGCGCACAGCCACACGTACATGCCGGGCGCCTAAGACCATCAAATCCGTATTATGCGCGACATCTTCGGCGCGGTCTTCGGCCAGCAGGTGTTGACCGAGAATGGCCTTCACTTCCGGCATGAATCTATCGCCCCAGGATTTATCGCTTTTCCACGGCATTTAGCACCAAAACAAGCGTTGCGCGTCGGATAGGTCTCATAGTGCCTTCGCACCCGTCCGAAGCGATTCTGTGACGTAAACCACGGCCCAACTGCCTACTCACGGCCTTCGGTTGAATTGTCCGTCGTTGACCCGCCCCGCCATTTTCGGATTTCGCCCGAAGCGGTACGGGTGCAGCGGACAATCGGTCGACGTGCAGTCAGCGACAGCCTCGGAACTGCCCCCCATGCAATCCACGCAATGCTTGCGAATTTCCCGCATCAGCGGGTTATGGCCCGTCGGTCGTCGGTGTCCTGAGCGCCAGGGGTGCAACGTGCAGCTATAATCCGGCTCTTGCGCATCCGGCCCGCACGTGCAGCCCGTTACGTCGCCCCAGCCCCCGCCGGCGCCGACCCCGCAACATTGCCCGCAGAATCGGCGGATCGCCCGCAACGGCGTTTCACTTTTCCCTTGCTCAGTCATAGAATGTCCCTTTCACGAAGTCGGTTTCAGACGTTTGTCCCATTTGCTTACGCTGTACTGTCCTGCGCAGCTCTGCTCTGCTCTGCGCCCCGCTCAAGGGGGGGCTGGCCATTTGCTTACGCTGTACTGTCCTGCGCAGCTCTGCTCTGCTTCTGCGCCTTCTGCGTCTGCTCTTGTGCTCATGCTCATGGCATGTCGCCAGCGGCAGATAGCGCATCCCCGAAGAAAAAATCCCTACCAACATAAAAGTTGGTGGCACTACCAACATAAAAGTTGGTGGCGCGTCTATTTGCTGCCGCTCACTACCAACATAAAAGTTGGTGGGCGATTTCGGCCTAAGTCCTTGCGGCGCAACGGATAACGCCCGAATCGCCCGGACAGCCCCCTACCAACATAAAAGTTGGTGTTCCATGGTATACCAAACCAGCGCGCGCCGATGCTGCACTTTGCGCCGTTGTCAGTCTGCATGCCTCTTCCCCCGAAGGGGGGTCTTGTCTTCGCCTTCATCTTCGTGCCTTTCGGGCGCGCGCATTTTCGGCGGCGCGGATTTTGTGCTCACGTCGGTCGGGGGTGCGCTCGTGCTTCTCGAAATCGTCGGTGCCGTACTTCCGCCATCGCTCGGAAATCGCGTACTTCGTCGGATGCCCCATGGCCCCGCGCTCGGCCACATCCAGGAAACCGACCTCGATGTTCTGGTCTAGTGCGTGGGTGAACTGCCGGTTCGTGATCCCATCTTTCTGCACCTGCTGATAGGTCATCGTGAGGCTGCCGTTGTTCGTCTGGCGAAAGGCGGCGCGGCCCTGCTGGCGCGGTAGCCTCTCGAATTGGCGCGCAGCATAGAACTTCAGCAAGATGTGTAGCGATTTCCCGGTCAGTTGAGCAGCAGCCTGACTGCCCAGCAATTCTCGCGGTATCCAGAAATTGGGCGATTTAGCCATCAGCGCGCCCCCCGCATCTGGTTCCATCGCTCACGCGGCGGTGCGCCGGCATCTATCCAGGCTTGAAGCTCATCGAACCGCCACAACGTGCGGCCCCCAACCTTCAGCGGCGCCGGAGTTCGGCCGGCATCAGTCCAGGCATACCAGGTGCTCTTGCTTACGCCGATCAGCGCGGCAGCCTCAACAGCAGAAACGGTCAGCGGTTCGAGGGTTCGACTACTCATTGCCGTCCCCCCTTCCGCGCGTTTCGCAGCCTCACCTCCAGCCGCACCCGTCGCACCGCATCGTCGTCGAACAGGCGCAGGTTCCCCGCTCGCGCAGTATGCGGAATGCCGTGGCGCCGAATTACGTAGTCAGCCTGCTCGCGCGTTATGCCCGCTTGCCGCGCCAGATCGCCGAGCGTGCGAAAGCGAATAGGTTCATCAAGCATGAAAAAAGCTCCTACTGAAAAGCCCTTGCTTCTCAATAGGAGCGTTATTGTTCACGCCACAACAGCTAAGTCGTTGCGGTGCAACGGTTATCCGTGTTCAAACCGTGTTCAAAGCATGTTCAAACCTCAAATGAACATCAGGTCAGCGCATCGGCATATTTTTCACTCGCCATGGCGGTGGCTACCAGTGCGCGCCGGCTCGCGAAGTCAGCCTGTTCCATGCTCTTGCGTTGCACGGGATCAGCCACAAGAGCCACAATCTTGCGGTAGTAAATTTCGACTTCGTCGTCAGGAACGAACGCAGTGGCGTCTTGAATAGTCCCCGCCATATCCTCGAACATGCCCTCTGGCAAGTCGGCTGCGGTGTGCACAAAAAACTTCTCCGGCGCCTTATGTCCAGGTGTCGTGTACCATCGGTTCAATGCCTCGGTAACCGGACATCGCTCCCTATCCAGGCCCAGCGCTTTGCGCAGCGTGTTGCGGGAGCAGCCCCCGGCCAGTCTGCAAAGAATTTTTTGCGTCTCATGCGCTCGCGGGTGTTCGTGTGCATAGACCAGGAGTTTCCCCGCCGCCTCTTGCCAGGTTGCGTGCCGCCGGCGCTCGTGGCTGTCTTTTGCAGCCGTCGGTGCAGCCGGTGGCGCCGTCTCCGGCGCAGCAGCGAGCAACACCAACTCCGCCCGCGCAGCCTCCACCGCCGCCCGCAGCCCGCCCGCGTCTTCAGCATCGCACACAGCCAGCCGCGCAAGCCCCGCGCAACCCTCCCCGCCAGCCAGCTCCACCGCCGCGCCGCACACCGCAGGCACCCGGCACGTCTCGTAGAACAATCGGTCGAAGAAGTTATACTGCGCCGCGCGCCCATCCACCCCCAAGAGCGGCAGCCAGACTGGATCGAACCGATAGTGCTGATACATCGCAAGCACCTTCTCCACCACCCCGTAGCACCGAGCGCGCCCCTCGTCCCCGCGCCGCAGCTTCAGCAGCATCCCGTCCGAAACAAGACCCCCCCGCTCCAACCCCGCCCGCAACTCCGCCAAGTTAGCAGCCATCGACCCGCTTTCATCGCTCAGCGCAAGTGTGGCGTCAGTGTCGTTCTGCAGATTCGTGAGTACGTCGAAAGACATGGCCGTAGCCTCCACGGTGCCCGAAGGTGAAAAAGGTGGCGGTGAGGGCCGGTGGGCTTACCAGCATTCGCGCCGTCGCGCTATCACCGCCACTCCCCATTATCCCACAAACACGCCGAAACCGCAAGCAAAAGTCGCCGGATCAATGCGATTCTGCGCACCCGGCCATGCCTACTCATTAGGCAGCCGCGGCCGGTGCTGAATCAGCCGAAAACTTTGCATGAAAATCCCGACGGCAGCAATATATTACAGCAACCCGGCATAGGGAACCGCCCGCCGCCCGCGCGGGAATTCCCTTGACGCGCCGCCCGTGCTATGCTATGCTTGCACGTATGGACAACTGGTCATACGACAACGGCAACCCGAAGCCGCGCCCCTGCCTTCGATGCGGCAAGCTCTTCGCCTCATGGGGAAGTGGGAACCGTCGTTGCCCCGCTTGCGAACGTTCGACAACCGCCCCCCAGCGGCAAGCCAGCCGCCCCGACCCGCACCCCGACGTATTTTCGTGCATAAGCGGCATTATACGCAAGAATCTGCCCCGATAACGCCCGAAACAGCCCCTAAACAGTCCCTTTATCGGCCATTAAAACTGCACCTAAAGAAACACGCGCAAGCTTTCCGGGTGCTGAATCGCCCGCAACCGCGCCGCCCCGCCCCCGCCAAAACCTACAGCGTCCCCTCAAGTGCAAGATATTGCACATTATACGCGGTTTCTTTGCTACTGTTCTACTGTCCATCAACGGTAGTATAACTCTACCGCGCGTAGGTCGATAGTGTTGCCTCAGCCTGCAATCTGCGCCCCGCATTGAATCCCTACCGTTTCGGTCAAGTATAAGTGGGTGTATAAGACGCGATTCGGCCATTTCGTAAGGTGTTGCGGCATCAGCAGTTACGACGATACCATTTCGGATTTCTAATCCGAATGCCGCAGGTTCGAGTCCTGCCGGGCGTGCCAGAAAAAACCCGCGTGGAATCCCAGATTATTCAGGATCCACGCGGGTTTTTTTGCTATATGGCAGTCAGGCCGATGCCCTATATCGACCGATAGAAACCGCCAAGTTAGGCGCGAAACCAGGCAAGATTCGCGCCAAGACATGATGGGCTGGGACATAGTAGTCCCCAACATGTGCTTTTTCCTCGGTTTTATTGCTTGACAAGCTCTCATTCCCGTGATATACTGCCCAGAGAAATCGCGGGGCTGGCATCTGGCGTTCTGCCTTGCCAGGTTCCGCTGGGGTCTCGAGCCGTCACAGATGGTTTCGTTGGGGAAGTGCGTCTTCCTTCCTTTGAAAAAGCAGTTCAACGGGGATAATCCGTCGTGCGCTTGGCGAGCGCTCACCGCAGGCCGCCTTATCATGTTGCGGCCGAGTAAACCCAGGCGGTGTGCCGCCAGCGAGTTAATGCGGTCGAAGCAGTTCCGCCTGTGCGGAACGCCACAACAAGAACCGATGCGCTGACGGCGATACAGGTGAAATGGTTGGTACAAATCTTCATGGCTTCTCCTTGTTTCGTTCTCCGAATTCTCGTCGATAGCCGCATCTACTGCTACGACTCCTCTCCCACGATCAGCAACTGCACGATCACCAACGGCCAGCGCGACGGCGGCGGCGGCATCTACTGCTCCTCCTCCTCCCCCACGATCAGCAACTGCACGATCACGGGTAATACGGCGTACTACGGCGGCGGCGGCATCTACTGCGACTCCTCCTCCCCGACGATCAGCAACTGCACGATCACGGGTAATACTGCGTCCGGCTACTACGGCAGGGGCGGCGGCATCTCCTGCTATTCCTCCTCTCCCACGATCAGCAACTGCACGATCACCGGCAACACGGCGTCAGGCCTTTACGGCGGCGGCGGCATCTACTGCTCTTCCTCCTCCTCTCCCACGATCAGCAACTGCACGATCACGGGCAACACGGCGACAGGCACCTACGGCAGGGGCGGCGGCATCTACTGCTATGACTCGTCCTCTCCCACGATCAGCAACTGCACGATCACGGGCAACATGGCGTTGGACAACGGCGGCGGCATCGCCTGCTACTCCTCCTCCTCTCCGGCGATCAGCAACTGCACGATCACGGGCAACAGGGCGACATCCGGTGGCGGCATCTACTGCTCTTCCTCCTCCTCCCCGACGATCAGCAACTGCACGATCACGGGCAACATGGCGTTGGACAACGGCGGCGGCATCTACTGCGACCACTCCTCTCCCACGATCAGCAACTGCACGATCACGGGCAACACGGCGAGATACGACGGCGGCGGCATCTACTGCTATGACGACTCCTCTTCCACGATCAGGAACAGCATCCTATGGGGCAACGAGGCAGAAGGAGACGGCCCGGAAATCGTCCTGGGAATATCACAGCCCTGGACCAGCACGCTCACCGTCCGCTACTGCGACGTGGCAGGCGGCGCCGCGGCAGCTTATGTGGCATCAGGCTGCACGCTCGACCTCGACGCCACGAACATCGACGCCGATCCGCTCTTCGCCGACCCCGGCCACTGGGACGATAACGGCACGCCCGAGGATTCTGCCGACGACGTCTGGGTAAACGGCGACTACCACCTGAAATCCAGATACGGCCGCTGGGATCCGGCAGCCAACGAGGGCGAGGGCGGCTGGACCTTCGATGACGTAACCAGCCCCTGCATCGATGCCGGCGACCCGGCGTCGGACTTCTCGAACGAACCGATGCCCAACTTCGGCCGCATCAATATGGGCGCCTACGGCAACACGCCGGAGGCATCCAAGAGCGGCCCGTGGTGGCCCACCGCGGGCGACGCCAACGGCGACTGCATCGTGAATATCCTCGACCTCCTCTTCGTGCGCAACCGGCTGAACAAGGATTCGAACACAGGCGATAACTGGCTGGCCGACGTGAACAACGACGGCAAGATCAACATCCTCGATCTCCTCGCCGTGCGGAATAATCTGAGTGCGAAGTGCGAAGAGTGATCTTGCGGTCGGTTTCCGCCGGGGCAGCGAGGGAACTCCTCCCGGGCATAGGGATCA
>Ga0210003_1003133_pt1 | contig 13617 bp, 13 predicted proteins | sample LantaG_FD_182804 | JGI IMG/M metagenome (GOLD analysis project Ga0210003, IMG submission 182804) | Deep subsurface microbial communities from Baltic Sea to uncover new lineages of life (NeLLi) - Landsort_02402 metaG (SPAdes) (version 2) | ecosystem: Environmental > Aquatic > Marine > Oceanic >... | reverse complement strand
ATTTTATTTAATGAAACTTACCTCATCTCTTCTCCCCCGGTGACATTGATCGCCTGACCGGTCATATAATCTGCTTTATCAGAGCACAGAAAGACAACAACATTGCCAACATCCTCTGCTGTAGCAGGCCTCTTTAAAGGAATCCTATTAACATAATATTCCTTAACCCTGTCCGGTGGTAAATTCAATTTCTTAGAGAAGGCTCTAGTTAGGTCATCCCAGAGAGGGGTAAAGACAATTCCAGGACAGACACAATTTACATTAATATTAAAGGAGGCTAACTCCCGAGCGATACTCTGGGTAAAACCGATTATGCCAAATTTGCTTGCACAATAGGGAGATAACCAAGTTCCACCTTTCTTGCCAGAGATAGAACTAATGTTGACGATCTTTCCCTTCCTTTGTTTCATCATATATGGGATTACAGCCTTGCAGCAGAGAAAGAAACTCTTTAAGTTGACCTTCATGGTTAAGTCCCAATTTTCTTCCGTAACTTCCCAGATGGGAGCAGGTTTATTAATACCAACATTATTAACCAGGATATCTATTTTGCTAAATCTCTTTATCGTCACCTCAACCATTCTTCTCACATCATCAGATTCACTTACATCTGCCTTTATTGCTAATCCTTTTCCATTGTTCCTTTTAATTTTCTCAATAACGCTCTTTGCAGACTCAAAATTTAGATCAGCAACGACAACATTCGCCCCTTCCTTAGAAAGTTTAAGGGCGATCCCTTTTCCTATTCCTCTACCCGCTCCTGTTACGATAGCCACTCTATCCTTAAGTTCTTTATCCATAATTTAAAGGTTGACTCCTACCTTGATTGAATCTTGAGCCTTTGCTTTCTTCATCGCTTCATTCAAATCATCAAGCTTATATTTGTGGGTAAGCAAAGGTTTTACCTGAACCATCTTCTTACCTAAAAGTTCAATTGCCTTTTCCATATAAAATGAACCAAAGATTACCCCGTGGATGAAGATCTCTTTGTCCACAATTAAAGATGGCTTAAGGATAACTTCCTGTTTCTTAGGCCAGATAGCCAAAAGGAGAATCTCCCCTTTTTCCCTCACCAATTCTAAAGCCATTTCAATCGTTTCCCTTGCCCCAGCACACTCGATAATGATATCAATACCTAAAGGGGCAAGTTGAGCTATCTCTTCAAAAAGATTCTCTTTTAAGGGATCAACGACTAAATCAGCACCTAAGTTCTTGGCCATCTCCCTTCTTATCTTTACTGGCTCACTGACAACAATCTTTCCTGCTCCTTTTAATCTACATAATTGGAGCGCGAGGAGTCCCATCGTTCCGCCCCCGAGAATTGCTACACTTGCCCCTGCCTCAATCTTGAGAGACTCCACCCCATGAAGACAGCAGGAAAGAGGCTCAACAAAGATAGCCTCCTCCTGAGAAAGAGTTAAAGGTACCTTATAGACCAACTTCTCAGCAATGGAGACGTATTCAGCAAATCCACCATTTGACTTTGTCTTAAAAACTCTTCTATTTTTACAAAATTCTATATCTCCCCGACGGCAGAAATAACAGAGGTCACAGTGATAATTCGGGTTTATTACCACCCGCTCACCAACAGAAATCCTCTTGACCTCCTTCCCTATCTCCACTACTTTTCCTATATATTCATGACCTAAATTATAATAAGGAATCTCAACAGGAAATCTTCCATCATAGACTAAAAGATCGGTACCGCATATTCCGCAAAGTTCCACCTTAATTAAGACCCTATCTTGCTCAACCTTTGGAATAGGTTTTTGCTCAATCTCTAAATTCGCAACTTTTGTAAGAACAGATGCTTTCATATAGTGATCACCACTCGATGAACTCTCTTTTCTTCCGTCATCCTGAAACCTTCTAAGATTCTCTCTAAGGGAAGGGTTGAAGAGATAAATCTCTTAGCATCAATCTTTCCTGTGGAAAAGAGCTCTAATGCTTTTCTGTGTTGTTTAGCCGTTGAACCATAAGAGCCATGGACAAAGATCTCCCGGTAATGAATGATATTACTGATAAACTTAGCTACTGGCTGCGTCTTTGGAAGGCCTCCAAAGAGGTTCAGCCTCCCTCTCTTAGCTACTATGGAAAGTCCATCCTCTTGAGCTTCGGCGCTTGGGGCGGCAACGATAACCACATCAGCGCCTCTATTCTGCGTAATTTTCATTACTACCCTTTTTATATCATTTTCTCCGGTATTAATAAAATAGTCAGCTGGAATGCCCTCTTTCTTAGCCAGATCTAATCTCATCTGAGACAGATCGCATAAAATTATCTTTTTCGCCTCATTTATCCTGGCAAGGGCTACATGCATACAGCCAATTGGTCCTGCCCCAATAACTACTACTGTATCATCTTCCTTAACATTTGAGAGCTCCTGACCATTGATGACACAGGCAAAAGGCTCTGAAATCGAGGCCTCTTCAAAGGAGAGATTCTCTGGAATTTTTAACAGATAACCAGCCTTTAGGGCCTCCTCAGGGACCCTCATATACTCAGCAAATCCACCTTGATATTCATAGCCAATGCCCTTCAAATTATCGCAGATATTGTAGAATCCCTTCTCACAGAAAGAACATTTCAGACAGGGGATGCTGGTGGCAATGGTCACTCTCTCTCCTTCTTTAAAATCCTTTGCCTCTTTCCCCACTTTAGCAATACTTCCAGATAATTCATGGCCGGTGATGGTAGGAGGAATAACTGAAGGATTACCGTGGTGATATATCCGAATATCTGTTCCGCAGATAGCGCAGCACTTTATCCTGACCAATATCTCCCTCTCGTTTATCTTGGGAATTGGGACATCTTTAATTACTATTCTCTCTATTCCTTCATATACCGCTGCTCTCATTCCTTTTCCTTTCTCTCTAATACTTTTCTTATTGCTCTGATAATTCCTGGCGAGGTAAGACCAAATTTTTCTAACAATTCATAGGGTTGACCAGATTCACCAAACTTATCCCTTATCCCTACCATCTCTATGGGCACAGGATAATTTTTTGATAGAACCTCTGCCACCGCTCCTCCAAGACCGCCAAAAATTTGATGTTCCTCTGCGGTAACAATTGCTCCAGTCTTTTTGGCGATATTGATGATTTTCTCCTCATCTATCGGCTTAATCGTATGTAGGTTAACCACACAGATATCTATCCCTTCCTTTTCCATCTCTTCAGCCGCTAAGAGTGCCTCAGAGACCTCTACTCCACAGGCAATGACCGCCACATCTTTTCCTTCTCGAATGATATTTGCCTTTCCCAGGATAAATGGAGAATCTTCATTTGTAACTATTGGGGTAGGTTCCCTCCCAAACCTGAGATAAATGGGTCCAGAAATATCTGCTGCCGCAATAGTTGCTTTCCTTGCCTCGACGCTATCTGCAGGAACCACTATCTTTAAATTTGGTATCGCTCTTATAGCTGCTATATCCTCGGTAGCCTGATGGGTTGCTCCATCAGGTCCTACCATGAGACCGCTATGTGTTCCTTGAATTTTGACATTACAATTATTGTAGCAAACACTAGTTCGCAGTTGTTCCCAGCATCTACCACTAGAGAAGACACCATAGGTGCAAACATAGGGAATATAACCAGTTAGACTCAATCCAGCCGCCACTCCCATCATATTCTGCTCAGCTACTCCAAATTCAAAGAACCTATCGGCAAACCTTTCTTTAAAAGGGTATGCCCGAGTGGACTTTGCCAAATCGGCACAAAGGACGACAATCTTTGAGTTTCTTTCTCCTAAAATTACCAAACCTTCACCAAAACCCTCCCGAGTTCCTCGCCAATTTTTTTTATCTCTATCCATTTTTTTCTAACTCCTTTAAGGCTTTCTCTGCCTCTTCTCTATTGGGGACCTTCCCATGCCAGTCGACCTTATTCTCCATAAAGGAAACACCCCTTCCTTTGATGGTGTGAGCAATAATCACAGTTGGCGCTTCCTTATTATTCCTTGCCCTTTGATAGGCATTGGAAATCTCTTTAAAGTTGTGGCCATCAATCTCTATTGTCTCCCAACGAAAATCTTGCCATTTTTTTACTAATGGCTCCAACCCCATCACCTCTTCCGTAGAACCATCAATCTGAAGCCCATTGTAGTCGATAATGGCACAAAGATTATCCAATTTATAATGACCCGCACTCATGACCGCCTCCCAGACCTGACCACAATCACATTCTCCATCACCGAGAAGAACATAAACCCGAAAATCCTTCTGGGAGAGTTTGCTTGCTAAAGCCATTCCTATACCAATGGATAAGCCTTGGCCAAGAGAGCCGGTCGATACCTCAAGCCCTGGCAATCCTTTATCCTTACTAGGATGGCCCTGAAGCCTTGAGCCAAACCGACGAAGAGTCAAAAGCTCTTCTTTGGGAAAATAGCCTAACTCCGCCAGGCACGCATAGAGCAGAGGACAACTATGGCCTTTTGAAAAAATTACTCTATCTCGATCTTCCCAGTTAGGCTCTTTTGGATTATGCCTTAACTGGTCAAAATAGAGTGCAGTCATTAACTCGGTAGCGGAGAGGGCTCCTCCTGGATGACCACTTCCAGCCTGGGAAAGCATCTTAATGATATCTATCCTAATTTCTTTTGCCTTCTTCTTTAACAACTCTATTTTCTTCATTACTCTCTCCTTAAACGTTTTTCAATATCTTTGTAGTGCTTTCTCGAAGATTAAAGGAATCGACATATCTCATAATGGCCTTCTTTACTGCCTCCATCACATAGGCTTCTGAATTTTCAAAAACCTTGTGCCTCTTTAGATTACTGTAGAGTCTGTTGATTGCTTCTCTAACCTTCTCCTCGTAGTAAACATAGTGACCACAGACAAGTGTTATAGCACGCAGCTCAGCAGATATATCTCGAAGCTCATCAGCAGTCCACTTGTCTTCCTTTCTCAACCATTTATTAAATGGCGCCCTTTTTAATACTGCCTCGCTCATAATCTTGTAGAGATTAGAACTACCCTTACCTATCTCCTTTTCCTCAATTTCTGATAACCTTAGCAATGCTCTCGTCTGTTCCGCTGCAAAGGCGGGGCCAACATTTACCGCAGTAATTCCATACCAAGGGTGCAATGAAAGAATGGGACCGCTTAAGTAATCCCCATTATGTTCCTTAAAACCTATGTGAAGCTTTTTGGCAACTTTCGGGAGAAAACTAGCAGCCCTATAGTCAAACCCCCCTACATTTTCCAACATCTTAACCTCTGCCCCTGTTCTTCCCACAACAAATGCCGGTTCAGGCAATCTTCTTTTTTTCATTTCTAAAAGCATCTTTTTGAGTAACCAACTAAAATGCTCCACTGAAATACTTCCCCCTGCTGTCTCCTCTGTGCCTATCTCATAACTTACAGGCGATCTTCCAAGAGCTATCCTTTCTCTCTCAGTAAATTCAATTAAATCAAGGGTTAATTTAATGATTTTCTCCTCGTTCATCTCAACCGAGGGTGGTGGTTTGAAGGAACAATCAATATGAAATCCGGAATAACCTGCTTTCAGACAGGTAATAAGAGTGTATTTAGCTGATCCCATCGCCTCTTCTTCGCTCATTTTCTTTTCTTTCTCTCTATACCAGGGACCACAGTGATCAACGCTTATAAAGCGTATATAGTCAGGGGATGAATCACTGTTTAGCCCAAGCGACTTCTCTATATTGACAATTTTCTGAACAAATCCTTGAGGAGTTAATCCCATTACATAGCCTCCTCCTTCTTCCTCACTAATCTGATTTCTACTTGCTACAAAGAGAAGGGGAAATTTATATTCCAATGCCAACTCAATGGGTGCCCTAATGAGCTCCTCCGACATCGGGCAAATACAAAGGTGGGTTATTCTGTCCTTTTTTTCGGCTAATCGGTGGGTTGCCTTTACTAAATCAACCAACGATATATTATTCCTTAATGACATTTTTTCTCCTTATTTTAAAAGTTCTTTAACCTCGAAGATAATCTTTTGGATATCGGGAAGAACTGCCCCTTCAAGATTTCTATTAAAAGGAATGGGAATATCTCTGGAGGCAAGTCTCCTTGGAGGTGCATCCAAGTAATCAAAAGTTTTTTCTAACACCCTCGAAACAATCTCAGCTCCAACTCCAACACTTTTATTCCCCTCCTCTACCGTTAAAAGATGTCCTGTTTTTTTAACCGAATCCGAGATGACATCCATATCCAGCGGACTTAAGGTACGTAAGTCGATTACCTCTAAACTTATTCCCTCTTTCTCCAAAATATTAGCAGCCTCTAAGGCAAAAAGAACCATTCTGGAATAAGTAACAATGGTAACATCGTTTCCCTCTCTTTTAATATCGGCCTTACCTATAGGGATGGTATAATCGCCGTCGGGGATTTCTCCCTTGGTATTGTAAAGAAGCTTATGTTCTATGAACATTATGGGATTATCCTCTCTAATACAAGATTTAAGCAAACCTTTTACATCGTAAGGAGTAGAAGGCATAACTACCTTTATACCAGGGGTATGGACAAACCAGGATTCAAGACTCTGGGAGTGTTGAGCAGCGTTACTTTTTCCTGCTCCTCCCTGTGTCCTTATCAACAAGGGCACCCTAACTTGTCCTCCCAGCATATATCTTATCTTGGCTACTTGATTGACAATTTGATCCATGCAGACACAGGTAAAATCAATAAACATTATCTCGGCTACTGGCCGCAGTCCAGTCAGGGCGCATCCTAAGGCAGAGCCAATGATAACTGACTCTGAAATAGGCATATCCATAATTCTTTTTGGTCCGAACTTCTCGTAAAGTCCCTTGGTGACAGCCATAGCTCCTCCAAAGGCTCCTACATCCTCTCCAAGAAGAAATACCTTATCATCCCTTTCCATTTCCTCGCTTAAGGCTTCATTTATGGCCTCACGATAGGTTACTATCCTCATCTCTTCTAGCTCCTTTTAGATATCTTTAAATATATAAGTATTTTTCTACATCATTTGTATCCGGTTCTGGACTACTTAAGCCGTATTCCGCCGCTTCTTCTACTTCCCTTTTTGCCTCTTGTTCCATCATCTCTATTTCTTCCTCTCTTATAACTCCCTCTTCGATTAACCTCTTTTTGAATCTCACAATTGGTCCTTTTTTCTTCCATTCCCTCTCCTCTTCTCTTGTCCTGTAGGAGCGGTTATCGCTTGCCCCATGTCCCAAGAAGCGGTAGGTCTTAGCCTCAATTATTGAGGGCCCATCTCCCTTTCTCGCTCGCTGTACTGCTTTTACTGCCTGTTCATATATGGCAATTGGGTCCATTCCATCAACGATTACTCCTGGTATATCGTAACCTTTTGCTCGGTCAGCGACATTAGGAGTAGCAGAGACCTTGCTAATGGAGGTAGATAGAGCATAAATGTTGTTCTCACAGACAAAGATGACGGGAAGTTTAAAGGCAGCGCATAAATTAACCGATTCATGAAATGTCCCCTGATTTGAGGCCCCATCGCCGAAGAAAGAAGTACAAACCTGATCCGTTCCCCTATATTTTATGGAGATCCCAACTCCAGCAGCAATGGGAAGCCCTCCTCCAACAATTCCATTGGCACCTAAAATTCCATTATTAACATCAGCGATGTGCATGGTGCCACCTCGACCCTTACAGTAGCCTGTTTCCTTTCCCAATATCTCCGCTATCATAAACTTCATATCTGCACCCTTGCTTAAGCAGTGACCATGTCCCCTATGAGTACTAACAATGTAGTCCTCTTTTCTTAATGCCTTACATACTCCAGTAGGCACAGCCTCCTGTCCAATGGATAAATGAGGAGACATACCATATAATTTGTCTGTTGTTAGATAAAGTTGGTAGACTTTCTCCTCAAAATGCCTTATTCTGAGCATCGTTTTGAGGAAATCTTTCTTATCCTTATCGGTTAATTCTACTTTCATTATGACCTTTCCTTACTCGCATATTTTTTCTGAAGGAGTCTCCTTATAATATCACACCAAATATGAATTAAGCTAAAGTGGACATCCTCAATAAACGATATATTGTTGCTGGGAACGATAAAGCAAACATCGGCTACATCCTTTATCCTTCCACCATGGTACCCAGTAAGAGCAATGGTTATCGCTCCTGATTTTTTGGCTACCTCAAAGGCCTTTAATACATTTTCTGAATTTCCGCTTCCACTTATGCCAATGACCACATCACCTTCCTCAACCCAGTTAGCTAACTGTTCGGAAAAGCAGTATTCGTAACCTACATCATTAGCCCAACTGGTTAAAGTAGCTATATTATCATTTAGGCATAAGGTCTTAAACCGTTTACCTTTTATGATGACTTTATCCTTTTTATCGGAGACTACTGTGTGTTTGGCAAGGTCATTTATAAGGTGAGAAGCGGTTGAAGCATGTCCTCCATTTCCCATGGTGATAACCTTCTTACCATGCTCATAAGCCTCTAGTAAAACCTTGATAATCTCCTCAATGGTCTCTATGGGAAGTCTGTCAAATACTTCCCTTAATCCAGAGGTATAGTTCTTAATCTCGTCTCGAATATTCATCCTTTTCCTCCTCCTTAATAAAGATTTTGGCAGCGTATACGATTTTGGCTGCTATTTAGTTCTTTTTCACTAATAGTTTAGTTTTTCTAAAATATCATTTATTGCGATTGGTACAAATGAAGAAACTGTAAAATTCATCAACAACCATTCCTTTTATATCTACTCCTGAATCCTTCAAACTATCAATAAGATTCCCCCCCTCCAAAAAAAACTTATCACTTCCAACTTTTCCAACCATACAAACACTGCTACCAAGTCTACTCATTGCCACTGCTTGATTTACGCCCTTCCCCTCGCCGGCAATCTTCATTTCTTCTGCAATTTTAGTCTCTCCTACTTTTGGAATTTCATCGATCTTTCATATGACATCCATATTTATACTTCCAGCAACTACAGCTTTTTTCATTTTAATTTTTTATAATCACTTGCCTTTCTTCTTGATATGTTCAACGTGTTGTTAGCTTACTAAATAAAATCATTTTTAATAATCTTTCAAACACGCTTTTGTGTATATTTTTAAACTAGATTTTCTTTGGTCCTCGCTTATATAGCATAGGCAACTTGCCAGAATATACATTACATTCTTTTTAGTTTCCCTTTCGGATTACTTTTTCCTTCTGATATATTACCGCTCGAGTATTAAAGGCCTTTTGAGCCTAATCCCATCAGTCATATATTCAATTGTGGGCCAATCGGCTGTTTGCGTAATTAATTCAGGTTCCTTCTCATTCACAATAATAGTGTCTTCAGATTTTGTATTCTGGATGGTAGGATTCCAGGTGAAAGCCTGGTGATTATGAATCACTTCGTTCATATCAGGCTTGCCAATATAGTCACGATTTTCATACCCAATTGCACCACCCTGGTGCTGAAAGTTCCACTCATCTGGGAAGCCAGTTTTTTCATAAGCATCTTGAGCTGCCTTGATTACTTCCTTGACTGTAACACCCGGACGAGTCCTAGCCATCATTACAGCATCTACGTAAGTGACTGCTCTTTGTTTAGCTTCTAGCTCTCCTGGTACTTTACCAAAATAGACTGAGCGAGAACGGGAAGCGACTAAACCCCAACGCCGACAGCAGCAAACAAGTAAAGCGTATTTTTCGAGTTTTTTCTCGGTTGGTATCGGATGGTGATAGAGAGAATTGCGCTCATCCACCGCAACAAGCAATACGGTGGGGGTCATATAATCACTGAGCAAATTTCTCGCCATAACAGCTTCTATCTCGAATTCGGTCATCCCAGGTTGGATTTCTATTGCAGCTCTTTCGATTGCCTGTGAACTATGTAATCCTACCCAGCGATAGCGTTCGATTTCAGACTGCATTAACACATAACGTATTGATTTGAATTCATTTCCTATAAACTTCATCCCAGGCATCACATTATCAGAACCACACGTTATGCCCTTAGTCAATTTCGAGAATATGGAGGCTTCTTCTTTATCATCATGCCATTTAGAAACTACGAATTCAAAACCCAAATTTGCCATTTCTTCGGTTTCGATACGTGGTGCCTCAATATTGTTTGCTATAGTATAAACTTTGTCATGAGTTATAAATAATGATACGCCACCATATTTATTATCAATATCTATATGTGAATCTCCCCCTGCAGTTAACCAAGCAAAGTTGGCCAAACTGCTTAGTAAAATACCGTCTAGTTGCTTTTCACGCAAAAAGATACGAACTCTATCTAGTTTTTCAGTGACTTCTTCTTTCCTGTTCATAGAATAATTCCTCCACAATTTACTTTATTATTTTAAACATATAGTCTCTGCCCATTTCTTTTAATTTTAATTTTAATTTTAGAGTTTTTTTAACAGTGCAATGTGATTAACCATCAACTGCTAAAGCTATTCCTTATAAACCTGGTTTTTTACCATCTTATCTTGCATAGCGTTAGAGATATTCCTCCGATATCTATCAACAATTACTGCAATTATAAGTACCAATCCTACGATCATTTGTCTGATGAAGGGGCTTACTCCCCTTAAGATAAGGCCGTTGTTTAAAATCCCAATCAAGCAAGCACCAAGAAAAGTACCGGTCATTGATCCTTTACCTCCACTGAAGCTAGTGCCACCGATGATTACTGCTGCAATTGCATTCAGTTCATAACCAACCCCTATACCTGCATTTGCAACCGACATGCGAGCTATATATATTACTCCAGCAATACCTGCCATTAAGCCGCAAATAGCAAATGCGCTAACCTTGTAGATAGCGGTGTTATGGCCAGAAAGACGGACGGCTTCCTCATTATTACCTATAGTATAGATAAATCGGCCAAATACTGTCCTTGTTAATATAAAATGACCTACGATAATCAAAATAAGAGCTACAATAAAGATAGCCGGGATGAATCCTAAAATTTGTATGCTTCCAAATTTTACAAATACTTTTGGAAGTTGATAGATCGTTGTTGCGTGTGTGTACTCCAGAGCTGCCCCTCTTGCAATATTCATCATCCCTAAAGTGATGACGAAAGAATGTATCTTCCATCTTTCAGTTATGGCACCATTTAGAAAACCAATAATTATACCTATCCCAAGGCTAGCCAATATACTTAGAGGGATTGCTGCTGAGGTAGGTATTGACTTACTAACAAGAATAGTGGCAGCTACTACTGCACTTAATGCTACGACCGATCCTACCGAAAGGTCAATACCACCTATCAATATAACAAAGGTCATTCCGACCGCAATAATGTTATTGAGAGTAATTTGAGTTAAGATATTACTCCAGTTACTCGTTGTGCCAAAATTTGGACTGAATATTAGAAAAAATACAATAAGAAATATTAATGCAATACCAATTCCAGCTTCTCTAAAGAGATTCCGTAGGAGTCTTTGGATTTTTATGATTGTTCTCCTTTCTTAGATGTAATTTTGATAAGCTAATGATAATATCTCTTCCTGATTAAAATTGTCCCGTTCTACCTCTCCGGAAACTTTTCCATTAGAAAAGACGATAATTCGGTGACAAATACCGATTAATTCTGGTAGATTGGAAGAGACAATGATTATCCCTTTGCCTTGGGCAGCTATTCGCCAAAGCAAAAGATAGATTTCATATTTAGCACCGACATCGATACCGCAAGTTGGTTCATCAAAAATTAGAATATCTGCTTTACGAAACATCCATTTTGCTATTACCACTTTTTGTTGATTACCACCAGAGAGATATTTGACTAGTTGTGAATCTGAAGGAGTCTGAATAGCTAATTCTTTGATGGATTCCTTCGAAACCTTATGCTCTTTTCCATAATTCAATAAGCCTAATTTAGCAATCTGGGCCAAGTCAGTAATTGTGATATTCACAGAACAAGACATTTCTAAAATCAGTCCCTGCGTCTTTTTATCTTCTGTAATTAGGCAGATTCCATGTTTTACTGCATCTTTGGGACTTTTAATGGTGATTTTTTTGTTGCGTAGGTATATTTTCCCTTGTATTCTTTTATCGGCACCAAAAATAGCACGCATAGTCTCTGTTCGCCCCGAACCGACCAGGCCAGCAATACCAAGCAGTTCACCTCTGTTTAAGGAGAGTGAAATGGTATTCTTTCCACCATGATATTTGAGCTCTTCTACCCGAAAAACTTCTTTACCGGTTTTAATATCTGGATCAAATGGATATTCTGTCTCTATATCACGACCGATCATCATTTTCACAATTCCTGGGATTGTAATGTCCTTCACCGCCTGCGTGTCAATTTTCTTCCCGTTTCTCAACACGGTGACTCGGTCTCCAATTTCAAGGATTTCTTGCAGTCGATGAGAAATATAAATAACCGTTACACCTTTTTTCTTTAGCTGGCGAACAATGTCAAACAGACGTTGAGTCTCTCTTGGGGTGAGTGCAGCAGTTGGTTCATCTAGGATTATGATCTTGGCCTCAAGGGAAATCGCTTTTGCAATCTGAACAAGCTCTTTTTGGGCAACCCCCAAGAATTCGACTGGATCCTGAGGGGATCCTTGCAATCCAACTTCCTTCATGATCTTTTCTGTATTCTGGTATAGAGTGCGATAATCCAATAATCCTCTTTTAGATGGAAATTTTTCAAAATAGATATTTTCTGCTATAGATAGAAAAGGGAGCATGTTGAATTCCTGGTAGACAATGCGAATGCCTGCTTGTATTGCATCTAAAGGTCGTTGGGGTTTAAAACGTTTCCCACCCAGATACATTTCTCCTTCATTGGGAGTATAAACTCCACAAAGAATTTTAACCAATGTTGATTTTCCAGCACCATTTTCCCCTACAAGAACATGAACCTCACCTTCTCTAATATCAAGGCTGACATTCTTCAAGGCAGTCACTCCTGAAAATTTCATCGTGATATTTCTAAATGTTAAAAGATTTTTGAAGTTTGACATAATTATATTCTTCCACTGATTTTGTCGTTTAATAAAAAATATAAGATTTCTAATTTCGTTTGAAGATGATAAAAGAAAGCGGATGATGACCTAAGATCACCATCCGCCATACTCCATCAGAATTTATGGTAAGTTCTTTATGGTGATCAAATCGACTTTCATCGGTACAAAACTAGAAAATATGGCACCCTGCAGAGTCGCGACAGCAGCATCGATTCCCCAACTGACTACTTGTCCACCATACTGTTCGATAGTGGCGAGCATCTTGCCATCCTTAATCATTTGCTGGGCAGCAGAATCGTTATCAAAGCCAACGACTAAGATCGTGCCAGTCTTCCCTGCGGCATCAATCGCCTGCAAAGCTCCCAGCGCCATGTTATCATTATCTGCCATAACACCCTTTATATCGGGATTAGCGGTCAATAGGTCACCCATAAGCGTGAAGGCTGGATCAACTTGCCAGTGTGCGGTCTCGGAAGCAACCAGGTTCAAGTTGTATTCTTTTACGGCGTCCTTAAAGCCTAGTGTACGTTGTTGAGCATTCTCTGCACCGGGTTCCCCTTCAAGAATAACAACTTTATCACCAGCGCTAAGTGCTTTAGCGAGCTCATCACCTGAAAGTTTGGCGGCTGCTCTATTATCAGGGCCAATATATGGAACCATTACGCCTTCATCCTTCAATAAAGCCTGGTCAAGCATCGAGTCAACGTTAATCACTACTATCCC
>Ga0210003_1003132_pt1 | contig 13618 bp, 11 predicted proteins | sample LantaG_FD_182804 | JGI IMG/M metagenome (GOLD analysis project Ga0210003, IMG submission 182804) | Deep subsurface microbial communities from Baltic Sea to uncover new lineages of life (NeLLi) - Landsort_02402 metaG (SPAdes) (version 2) | ecosystem: Environmental > Aquatic > Marine > Oceanic >... | reverse complement strand
AGACGGTCTCTCACGATTCCGCCCTTGCCTTCGACTAATACTTCTGTTAAATTATTAAAACTTTAACAGGGTTCACGTATAGGGGACTTTCACCCCATAAGTTCACGCCCATGCCGGGCGTACACCATTCATTCCAACCGACCGCTAAAAGCGGCGGCTGAATTCAAATGTTAGGTGTAATTAAGGAAAAAATTAGACAAATGTTTATTGGGCCTTTCCAACTTTCAGGAAAAGAAACATCCTATTTAGGGTGGTTTATATTTACTTTGCTTACTTGCGCGTTAAGTTACCCTATATTTTTAGTGGCGGCACTTATCAAATTTCGTAGTGAAAAAGGCTCATACATCAAAGAGAGTTTAAGAGAAGCATTAAAGTCACTTGGCCCAATGTTGGCTGGAGTCTACTTTGTTGGATTCTTCGTTGTGGGCTTAACTGTGGCTATAGGCTCAAATATTTTAAAAGTAGCTGGTGTACCAGAGGAATATTTTAATCTAAATATGCATCCTTGGTTCTTTTATGGGTTGCTCCTGGGAGTATATGGCCTGTGGTATTTGGTCTGTGTTATTTACGTAATACGTAACATGCCATGGACACGCTAGTTACCATACAAAAGGTGTCCGGTCTTGACAGGATATTTGCCCAAGGAAATCCTTTTGAGCGGACATTTAAACGTTTTTTTGCAAATACATCTTGGCGAAGCAAAAGGAGAAGCGATCCCTCCTGAGCTTGAAGGGCGAATAGGGATCGCCCTGAAGCGAGCCTTAGATGTATCAAAAAACGTTTTCGGTTAGAGAAAGGATTCGGGCAAATACCTTGTTGACTTTTGACATAAGGAAGAAATGGGGTCAACCCAATACTGTTCGGCATAATTATTGCTGAGTTTCACAGTGTTACTAAAGTAGAGTAAAGGAACCCTTGCTTTTTACAGTCTGAGAGGTTATTCCCAGAATTTTTATCCATGGCTATAAGCTACTACACATTTTCTGACTAAAGCTTCGCTCAGAAAAATGGGGCCCTACGGGCGGTTGTAAATCAAATAACGGACTCGATAAATCCCCCCTCGAGGGCGGAGGGGGTGTTACATTCAATGACATCCCCCTGCCCCCTTCAAAGGGGGAATTTCTCCTGCCCCCCTTCAGAGTTAGCAAGCTCTCTATGGGCCAAAATTAAGGATTTCCTTAATTTCGTTCGTGGCAAAGCAAATTTCATGCCGAACAGTATGGGGTCAGCCATTGACGTTGGAAACTGATCAGTTTCCAATTCAGAAATGACCATTTCAGGATGGAAACTATCTAATGAGATTTGGAAGAAATAGTGCAATCTGAGGAAAAGGGATGAGAAGAAAGGTAGCAATAATCATTGCAATCAGCAGGGGAATCACGCCTTTGAAGATTACGCCAAGCGGCACGTCCCGGGCAACACCACTGACAACGTAGACATTCACCCCAACCGGTGGTGTAATGACACCTATCTGGGTGATAAGCACGATTACCACACCAAACCAGATTGGATCATAGCCGAATTCAATCACTACCGGGTAAAATATCGGAATTGTAAGCATGATAAGCGCCAGGGCATCGATAAAGCATCCACCGATGAAATACACCAAGACAATAAAGCACATAACAATGGCAGGGGAGAGCTGAAATGAGGAAATCCAGTTGGCAATGTCATACGGGATGCGGGAAATCGCGAGAAAGTGCCCGAAGATGGTGGCACCTGCAACGATGACCAGGATCATGCAACTGATCCGGGTGGTCTCAAACAGGGCTTTGATGAATCCATCCCATGAGAGGTTCCGCCTGATTACAGCAACCACAAGGGTGGTAAAGGCGCCTATTGCCCCGGCTTCTGTGGGAGTAAAAATCCCTCCGAAGAGCCCACCCATCACGAGGATAAAGATAATAATGGTCTCAAAAACCCCTGAAAGGGATACAATCTTTTCTTTAAATGACGTCTTTGGCCCTCTGGGGCCCAGATCCGGCTTCAAGGTGGCCCATATCAGGATGGTGAGAACAAAAAGGATGGTGAGAAGAATGCCAGGGAGCAACCCGGCCATAAAGAGCTTTCCGATCGACTGCTCTGTTAATATCCCGTACACAATAAAGATAACACTGGGGGGGATGAGGATTCCGAGACTCCCTCCTGCTGCAACCACGCCTGTGGCAAGTGCGGGTTTGTAGTTGTAGCGCTTCATCTCGGGCAATGCCACTGCTCCCATGGTAGCTGCGGTTGCATTTGTCGAACCACAGATGGCAGAAAAGCCGGCACATGCTCCGATGGTCGCAATGGCAAGGCCTCCTGGAAGATGTCCTATGAATTTATACGCAGAATCAAACAGCCGCGAAGAGATGCCTGAGTGAAAGGCCAATTGTCCCATAAACACAAACAGAGGTATCACGGTAAGACTATATGAACCGAATACGGAAAAGATATCTTTGGCCAGAAGGTTGAGAGAGGCATCAAAAGAAACGATGTAACCGAAACCGATGAACCCGACCAAGGCCATGAGGAAACCGACCGGCATCCCGGAAAAAAGCAGTACAAACAGCACAATAATCCCGATTATACCAATAGTTGTGGGGCTCATTCGATTTCCGCCCCCCTCAATTGTCTAAAGAGCTCTACAAGCAGGACCACGCAGAGCAGAAAACATCCGAGCGCTACACCATAGACAAACGGATATGTGGACATCTGAAGCGTTGAAGAGACCTCGCCTGTTATCCTCAGGCCCTGCGCATATTTCACAGACTGCCATGCAATAAGGGCAAATAACACTATTGCAATAGAGACATTGATAATATTGATGATAACCCGCGCCCTCCATGGAAATCGCTGCACGACAAATTCAACAGCAATATGCCCCTTTTGGATGGAGGTATACGGGAGCGAAAATGCAATCACCGCTGAACCAATAAACCCGACAATTTCATATGTGCCAGGTATGGGACACCTGAAAAAACGAAGTACCACATCTGCTGTTGTAAGAAGCATGATAAAGACCACTGCCGCGGCAGCAACCCAGTTTGCTTTATCAGCGAGATGTTCAACAAATCTTTCTATCCGTAAAAATGATATCATTCAAATTCTATCCCTGTAGGGCATATTTCCCCTTAAGCGGGCCGATGAGGGCATCGGCCCCTACAGCTGAATGCTGATCGCTGAAAGCTGATTGCTATTTTCATATAAAACCCAAAAAGGATTTGAGGCGGCCCCAAGGGCATATAACGATGTGCCGCCTCTTCATAATGAGATTGAACACATCCCTTATTTTGAGTACTTGCTTATCAATTCTTTCAAAAGTGCCACAGACTTGGCGCCATCTATCCCCTTGGTCTTGGCAGTCTCCACATAATTATTGATCACCTTATCAACTGCCTTTTTCCATTTCAGCCCTTCTTTTTCCGTAAGAGTGATAATGCTGTTCCCAAGTTCTTCAGTAAAGGCGCGACCTTTTTTGTCGGCATCGTCCCAGACATCACCATGGACAGAGATCCACTCATTACTGACCTCTGTAAAGATCTTCTGAATATGTTCGGGAAGTTTATTCCACTTATCCTTATTCATGACCACAAACATGGTTGTCGTATAACCAATCACATTGCAATCGGTCGTATAGTCAACAACTTCAGCCTGTCTCCAACCCTTGAGTGTTTCAATCGGTGCAAATGTTCCCTCAACCACCCCCTTCTGGAGGGCTTCATATGTGCCTCCCTGAGGCATTGCTACAGGAACACCACCCAGGGCTTCAACAACCTTTGCGCTAAGCCCGGTGGATCGAATTTTCATGCCTTTAAGATCCTCGAGGGTCTTTACCGGCTTTTTGGTATGCAGCAAGCCCGGCCCATGCGCATGAAAATAGAGTGCATGAACATCATCAAGTTCTTTGGGCTTCATTCGAGCGTAAAATTCATTTGCAGTTGAGGTGGCCACCTTTCCGTTTGGGTAGCCAAAGGGCAGGTCTGCAGCTTCCATAACAGGGAAACGACCCCTCGTATAGGCAAAACAGGACATCCCTATATCGGATATACCGCTTACCACTCCATCATAGCATTCATTTGCATTTGTCAGTGTGCCGCCCGGAAACACATTGATCTTCACAGCCCCGTTTGAACGTTTCTCAATCTCACCAGCCCATGACATCCCGGCCTTGCACTGGGCATGGGCTGGCGGGAAGAAGATACTATAAGAGAGCTCTATCGGGGCATCCTCTTTGACTACCTTGGTTTTTTCTTCTGCTTTTTTGGTGCAGGAAACACAAAGCAGTCCCACAATGAGACCACACAAAATAATGTTAATTGCCTTTTTCATTTTACCTCCCCTTCATCATTTTTTCCATCATTTATCTTATCCAATATCCTGGTGTATACCCTTACTAAACACAATTGAGTATAGATAAAATATATATCTTCCCTCAATTTAACACCCCTGAGGTTAGAGCGTATACACCTTCTCACCAGGTAACACGGCGAAACCGTTTTTCAGTAGCACACCTATTGCCTTCTCTACAGAATCAAACCTGAATATTATCACCGCATTCTCACCGCTTCTTTCCACAAAGGCATACATATATTCAACATTTACGCCCTCTTTAGTCAACACGTCCAAAATACTATATAAACCTCCCGGATGATCCGGCACCTCTACCGCAATTACTGTTGTACGGCCTACAGTAAAACCATTTTCTTTAAGTACCTCTCTTGCGCTATCCACTTTGTCCACAATAAGCCTTAAGATACCAAAATCCGATGTATCTGCTAAAGACAGTGCCCTGATATTTATATTGGCATCCTTTAGCACCTTTGTTACATAGGAAAGCCCCCCTGGTTTGTTTTCCAAAAATACGGATATCTGCTCCACCTGCATATCCTCACCTCCTTTCTTAGATATCTCTTTTGTCTATAACTCTTTGGGCCTTACCTTCAAAACGCTTTAGGGTGTTTGGCTCTACCAACTTCACCTTTGCTGTTACACCCAGATAATCCTTTATATCCTTTGCAATCCCTCTTTCCATCTCTTGAAGAGCCCTTATCTCATCTGAGAATGCATCCTCACTTACCTCTATCCGGACTTCCAATGTATCCAACGCCCCTTGCCTGTCCACTACAAGTTGATAATGAGGCTCAAGCCCTTCTATGCCAACAAATACACTCTCAACCTGAGACGGAAATACATTCACCCCCCTTATGATAAGCATATCATCGCTCCTGCCGGATACCCTTGCCATCTTTGCGTATGTCCTGCCGCACTTACATGGTTCTACCATCAACCTTGATATATCCCTTGTGCGATATCGAATCAAAGGGAATGCCTCTTTTGTAAGGGTAGTAAAGACCAGTTCTCCTTCCTGGCCATATGGTAAGACCTCTCCTGTCTTGGGATCTATAATCTCTACGATAAAGTGATCTTCAAATATATGTAAGCCATGGCGACCATCAGCGCACTCCATTGCCACCCCCGGGCCCATAACCTCAGAAAGGCCATATATATCCAGTGCCATAATACCTAACTTATCCTCTATCTCCTGCCTCATCTTTTCACTCCATGGTTCTGCCCCAAGAATCCCTACCCGCAGTCTTAAAGACCTCATATCAATTCCCATCTCTTCACCTTTTTTTGCAAGATAGAGTAAATAAGAGGGAGTACAGCATATAGCTGTCGGACCAAAGTCCTGCAGGATCATGATCTGCTTCTTGGTATTCCCGCCTGACATAGGAATCACGCTTGCACCAAGCCTTTCAGCTCCGTAATGAACACCAAGCCCCCCGGTAAAAAGACCATATCCATAGGCATTATGTATGATATCATTCTTTGTGAGCCCTGCAGCAACAAGGGATCTGGCCATGAGTTCTGCCCATGTCTCAATGTCTCTTTTTGTATACCCCACTACCGTAGACTTGCCTGTGGTCCCTGATGATGCATGAAGCCTTACAATATTGCTCATAGGAACTGTAAACAGACCAAATGGATAGTTATCTCTTAAATCCTGCTTTGTAGTAAATGGGAGACGTCTAATGTCATCCAACGACTTTATGTCACCAGGACTCACCCCTGCCTCGCTAAAGGATTTTTTATAGAAACCAACCGTATGATACACACGGTTAATCACCCGCTCCAATCTCTTTAGCTGTAATGCCTGTAGCACTTCTCTAGGAAGTGATTCAAACTCCTCATTAAACAGCATATTAAACCCCCCTCTCAATTGGCTTTGGCTGCCCTTCCCGCCTTAAACGCCCGGATATTTACATCCCTTATACGCCCTTTCAGCATGGTTTGAAAACATTCTTCCCAGATAGATTCATCCGGCTCTAGTAGTGTTGATAAGACACCAAGCAGTATCGTGTTCACAACCCTTTGGTTGCTTAATGATCTGGCAATATCATTCCCATCAATAAAGCATACGTGTGAAGTCTTCTCCAGTATAAGATCAGATATATCCGGATATTCATCTACCCCCAAGGCAACCGATGGTGGGGACAGCCTGTATCGATTTACAATAACCCTTGCATCGGGTTTTAGAAAATCCAGATAACGCGCTGTCTCGACCTCTTCGGATGACACAAGGATGTCACACTGGGCCTTTGAAATAATGGGTGAAAACACCTTGTCAGAAAATCGTATGTGGGACATCACACTGCCTCCCCTCTGTGCCATGCCATGGATCTCTGATTTCTTTACATCATACCCATATATTAACATGACCTGGGCTAATATATCAGACGCAAGTATTATGCCCTGGCCTCCAACACCAGCCATCAATATATTCATACCGTACCTCCAATCGCATCAAAGGCGCATAGATCCTTGCACATCCCACAGCCTGAACAGACCTCTGTGATAAATGCCTTGCCATCTCTGAATTCTATAGCGGGACAACCCAGACCAAGGCACACCTTGCACCCATTACATTTATCTATATCTATCTTCAAAGGTATGCCAGAGACCTTTCTTGACTTTAATAGGACACACGGTGCGGATGATATAATCACTGCAGGACCTTTATGTTCAAGGGCCTTTTTCACCATTTTGCGGGCATCCTTTAAATCATATGGATCTATGGTCTCTACCCACTCTATCCCAAGAGACCTTACTAGTGTCTCCATATCTATATCTATTGTATGATCGCCTTCCAGGGTTATACCTGTGCCCGGGTGATCCTGCGCACCTGTCATAGCAGTAGTACGGTTGTCCAAAATGACTACTAAGGCAGTGCCATTATTATATGCAAGGTTTAAAAGTCCTGTAAGGCCTGAGTGGAAAAAGGTTGAATCGCCTATTACTGCTGCAATTTTGGCTTTTCCAGGGCCAAGGGCCTTTGAGATGCCATGCGCATGATTTATCCCGGCACCCATGCATAAACATGTATCTATAGCCTCTAAAGGTGGCAAAAATCCTAATGTATAGCAGCCAATATCTCCTGCAATAAAGCACTTGTTTCTCTTGAGTGCCCATAAAATCCCCCTGTGCGGACATCCCGGACACATATTGGGAGGCCGAGCAGGGAGATTATACTGAACGCTTTCTTCATCCTTAGTATTTAATATGGCATTCCTTACTATATCAGGGGTAAGCTCCCCACACATTGGGAGATGGTCCTTACCATGGCAGGTAATACCAAGGGCCTTAACCTCCTGCTCTATAAACGGATCTAATTCCTCAACAACCCACAGCTCATCTACTTTAGATGCAAACTCCCTTATCATCTTATCAGGCAATGGATATGAAAGCCCCAGCTTTAAGAATGATGCATCTGGTAACACTTCTTTTGCATATTGATACGCAACACCAGAAGATATAATGCCAATGGATGTATTATTCATCTCCATAACATTGTATTTATGTGTATTTGAGAATACCTTAAGCCTTTGCATTCTCTCCTCTATGATAGGGTGACGTACCCTCGCAATTGCAGGCAGCATCACCCACTGAGCAGAATGTTTCTCCAAAGTGGGCGTGGCTTGATCCTTAATATCACCAACCTCCACAATACATAACGAATGGGAGATCCTTGTTGTGGTACGCACCATCACAGGCGTACCGAACTCCTCACTGATTTCAAATGCCTCTATGGTGAAATCCTTTGCCTCTTGAGATGATGATGGCTCCAACATAGGTATCTTTGCAAATCTTGCATAATTTCGATTATCCTGCTCATTCTGGGACGAGAAGAGTTCGGGGTCATCTGCGCTCACCAGGACTAGTCCTCCCCTTATATAGGTATACGGCAAGGTCAAAAGAGGATCAGCTGCCACGTTTACCCCCACATGCTTCATTACAGCAATAACCCTGGCCCCTGCATATGAGGCCCCTGCTGCAACCTCAAGGGCAACCTTCTCATTCGGCGTCCATTCAGCATGTATCCTTGGAAACTTTTTTGCAATCGTTTCCAAGATCTCTGTGCTAGGTGTGCCGGGATATGCAGTTGCAATATGCACCCCTGCCTCCATTGCCCCCCTAGCTATCGCTTCATTACCGCTTAATATCTTTTTCATATCCACCCCTTAAAAATAAACCATACGCAATAAAAAAAGAGGCCGCAAGCTTTAAGCCCATGGCCTCTTTTGTTTACCCCTTAAGGAGTAAGCCTATGGGCTCACTTGCCTCTTGTAAAAATAAAGATAACTATAACTAAAAAATAAACCGTTTATACTCATAACTGGTATAGAATTATTAATACTAACCCAGATGTCAAGTGTTTTCTGCAACTTGTCCATTTTTTACAGGGTATTGCCCTTGGGCAAACACCTTGTTTGCACTTGACATCCATACTCCATGTTGTCTAACAAGGCTCAGTTACTAAAAATTGGAGCGCGGGATGGATTCGCACACATTAGAGAGGATGAAACAATCATTTAACCCCAAGCACATAGCGGTGGTCGGGGCCTCAACAAGAAATGCATGGTTCAAACACATTGCGCTGTACTGTAACCGAGTGGGGTTTAAAGGTGGTATCTACCCTGTTAACCCTAATCATAGCGAGATATGTGGTATAAAAACTTGTAAGTCCATAGCTAAGCTTCCTTTTGATATCGATTTTGGTGTGGTTATTGTAAATCACAAAGTTGCATTAAATGCCGTCAAAAACCTAAATAAGAGAGGAATAAAAAATATAGTCCTAATATCATCCGGTTATGCGGAAACAGGTCGAGAAGGAAGGGCTGAACAAGGTCTGCTCCAAAAATATTGCAAGGAGAATGATATCTTCCTGATTGGACCAAACTGCATTGGATTCATCAATCCCGATAAAAAGACCAGTGTGTTCGCAGGTAGGGCTGTAGAAGAAAAAATAATCCCTGGCAAGATCGGTGTAATCGGCCAAAGCGGCGCAGGAAGCGAATTGACTGCAAACGCACTCTTAGGAAAATCCCTGGGGATTTCTCTGTATGTCTCTACCGGTAATGAGGCTGTGCTCACTATAGAAGATTTTATGGAATATCTTATCCTTGATAACACCACAGAGGTGATAACCGGTTTTGTAGAAGGTTTCAGGGATATTCCCAGATTAAGAAAATTGGCACTCATGGCAGCAAAGAGAAAAATTCCCCTCATCTTTATAAAGGTAGGACGGTCTAAAGAAGGCGTGAGAGTAGCAGGGTCCCACACAGGGGCGCTTACAGGAAATGATATGGTGATAGATGGATTCTTCAAACAGTTTGGGATCATACGTGTGGATACTATAGAAGAACTTGTAGACACAGCAGGCATCTTTACACACTGTCCTATACCAAAAGGAGATGGCCTTGGAATATATACGATTTCAGGTGGCATGTGTGGCATTTTTGCTGATCTGTGCTCAAAATACAAAATAAAACTCCCATCTCTTGCCAGCGAAACCGTGACAAAGCTTAAATCCATCTTGCCTGAGTTTGCTATTCCTGATAATCCATTGGATATAACAGGGGCAGGGCCTCAAACAAAGATTGATGAGGCAATAGAAATATTCATACGGGATAAAAATATCGATATAATCTCACCACTGTGTATCCCACCAAAGGATAGTAACGATACATTTGCAAATAATATTAATAAGTTATTCATAGACAATCATACTAGAGCAGTCAAACCTATGGTCCCAAATACCTTTACGGAGATGAATGACTACGCCCGAAATTATTTTAAAGAGAACAACGTATATTATATAGAGCAACCAGAAGAAAAGTTTAAGGCTATTTCGCATCTTATAACTTATGGAAAATTTTTGAGAAGATTAAATAATCAGCAAACAGAAAGGGGTTAAATCATGTTTTCTAAAAGCGTGCTCGACCAGATAGGTAATACTCCTATTGTATGCCTTAAGACAATGACCGGGGCAAATATATTTGTCAAGGCAGAACACCTCAATCCAGGTGGAAGTATAAAAGATAGAGTAGCCCAATTCATGTTAGAAGAGGCGATAAGAAGAGGCAAAATAAAACCCGGTGATACAATAGTGGAGCCCTCTTCGGGAAACACCGGCATAGGGTTTGCCCTCGTTGGGGGTCTCCTGGGCTTCAAGGTAATCGTTGTAATGCCGGAAAATACGAGTGAAGAAAGGAAAAAGATCATAAAGGCCTTTGGAGGAGATACTATATTAACACCAGCCAAGAAAAGCCTTGAAGGCGCTGTTGAGAAGGTAAGAGAGATACAAAAGGGCAATAATAATATTTATGTCCCCCAACAGTTTGAAAATCCGAATAATCCACTCACACACTATCTTACAACCGGCCCGGAAATATGGACTCAACTAGACCACCACGTTGATATATTTGTGTCAGGGTTAGGTAGTGGCGGAACACTCGGAGGCGTAGGCAAATTCTTGAAAGAGCGGGATAGTAAAACCATTCTTGTTGCTGTTGAACCAAAAAATGTGTCTGCACTCTTGGGTCATGAGCCGGGTCTGCATCGTATAGAGGGTATTGGGGATGGCTTTATACCCCCTGTATTAGATACATCCCTTGTCGATGAGGTGATTGAAGTTACGGACGAAGATGCAATTGAAACATGCAGAAGGCTGGCAAAAAAGGCAGGGCTCCTTGTAGGCACATCCTCAGGTGCAAATGTATGGGCATGTATAGAGATGGCAAAGAAACATGGCAAAGAAAAAATTATAGCAACCGTGCTGCCTGACAGGGCAGAAAGATACTTCAGCACCGCTCTGATATAATTAAAAATAATTAAAAAGTAAAAAACAGGGAAAGAAATTACCTAAAGAGTGAAATATTTTTCTCATATATAATGCCGTAGCATTATCTTATGATTAATATACAACAAAATCAGGAGCTTACAATTTACAACTCCTGGCATTTTAGTTGCATTGAGCACACTATTGTAAAAAGTAAAGATTGTGAGGGGACTAATTTCATGAATAGACGTTATTTTATCTATATAGTAATCTTTATATCCTTATCTATCATGCTTATGGGAATGAATGTGTGTCAACCCGACATTAAGTTAGTCACCAATAATGAAAATGCAGAGGCTAGGGTGACAGTAACACTCTTCACCATAAATGGTATACCTGTACCATTATATTATTATATCCCTGATGAAGTTAATGGTTATGTATTTGAAGAAAGTAATGGGCTTTATGTAGCAACCATACCTGATGCCTACCCTGGTGAATATGAAGTAACCTTTGAGAACCTCGGTGATGGGACTACACCGCATGTTCCCATTACGTTTACGGGCACAGGCGGCCAGGTTATAGAGATATATTCACCATACAGATATGCGGATGCATGGCCACCACTTGCAGTCTGGGCACTTGATGAAGATGGGCTCAACTATGCCGAGGATGCAATTGGATCTGATATATATGCCCTTCAATACGATACAGGGGGCATAGAGTGGACAGAACCTAATCCAAGAAGTGCTTACCAGTCTGAAGAGAGGGACCACTGGGCCATGAAACTTCTTGAGGTGGCTACTACTACTGGCCCTCCTCATGCAACGCTGGATTTTACTGATGCTGCCGAAGGCACCACAATAGAGCTGTGGGTCAATGTGGAAAGCCTGAGTCAAAACACGCCTCCCCTATTCCAGGCGGGGGAAAATATACGTGCTGATGTAGGTATGAATGGTGTTCTTGCCTTCACAGTAGGCACAACAGGTATATCATCCGAACAGACTTATAGCCAAATCTCATCGAACAAATGGTGGCACACGTGTTTTGTGTATGATAATAATAACATGAAGATATACATGGATGGTCGGGAAGTGGCAACAGCCGGCGGCGAGATACCGATACCTCAGGATATGACCCCTTTAGGTGCTACCAACATATATGTGGGCGGTGACAGCGCTGGCTCAGGCAAATTTCTCAGTATAGACGAGGTGCGGGTCTTCGATTATGCAAGCTGGCCAATAGATATCAGCCACGACGCAATGATTGTGCCCTTTGATACAGACAACGATGGTGTAGCCAATAGTATAGACAACTGTCCCAATTTGCCTAATCCGGATCAGAAGGATAACGACGGCGAGGGTGAGGGAGATGTATGTGATAAGGATGACGACAATGACACTATATTAGATGAAGAAGATAATTGCCAATTCATATGGAATGTATATCAAGAAGATGAAGATGGAGACGCTGTAGGGGATAGGTGCGACAACTGCCCGGACACCCCTAATTCTGACCAGATGGACTCTGACAAGGATGGTTTTGGTGATGCATGTGACAACTGTCCTGGTTCATGGAATCCAGATCAAAGAGATTCTGATGGTGACGGCATTGGAGATGCATGCGACCCTGATTAATTGGCTCTAATGCCAATGAAGTAATTAGCCCATTTTCCATAATTTTAGGAAGGGATTTATATACTAAAGATCCCTTCCCTCCTATTTTCCCCATTTATATGAAAAAAATATTTACATTGTTTTGTTGGTTTCATTGGTTTTATTAGTTTGGTTGGTTTATGTGAAAACAGGCATAAAGCTTTGTAGGAGCCGATGCCCTCATCGGCCCGCTTAAGGGAAACGGGCCCTACAGTATAGTGATAAGCACGATTGTTGTTCTTTTTCACCTTTGGTTGTGCCTGCCGCGCAGGCATGGGGGTTTATAACAAGGATACCTGCTTTCCACAGAGGCAGAGTTTTCAGGGCGGAAGCGACTTAATCGTCGTGTATAGTGATGACACGGGAACAATTTTGTAAATTGTTAATTCACAATGCAATGTAACATTCCACCATCCACAAATGGTCTAAGCCAATCAACCTGGAGGGCCAACTGTCAATAGTGTAGATCCACTTATAGCATCTTGAGTGGCAGTGATAGTTGTTGTTCCCTCGCTAATAGAAGCCGCAAGACCTTTACTGCCAATAGCATTACTTATGGTCGCCACACCGGTATCAGACGAACTCCATGTCACTGATGTGGTGATATCCTGTGTAGTACTGTCACTATAGGTGCCTGTTGCTGTAAACTGCTGGGCATTTCCTAAGGGTATCTCCGGACCTGCAGGCGTTACCCCTATGGACTCCAGTACCGCTGCTGTGATTGTAAGAACCGTATCACCACCGATCCCCGTCCCAGGATCAGTTGCTGTAATGGTAGTGGAGCCCATATAAAGACTTGCCGCAAGACCTTTACTGCCAATAGCATTACTTATGGTCGCCACACCGGTATCAGATGAACTCC
>Ga0210003_1003131_pt1 | contig 13620 bp, 16 predicted proteins | sample LantaG_FD_182804 | JGI IMG/M metagenome (GOLD analysis project Ga0210003, IMG submission 182804) | Deep subsurface microbial communities from Baltic Sea to uncover new lineages of life (NeLLi) - Landsort_02402 metaG (SPAdes) (version 2) | ecosystem: Environmental > Aquatic > Marine > Oceanic >... | reverse complement strand
TTAATATCGAAAAACTTTCTCTACTTTTCTTGTTCCATTTGGTTCCTTTGTTAGTACAATAACCTCTTCGATAACCTTCGTGTTGACACTTTTCATTACAAAACTGCTTCACCATCCATTTGTGTGGGCTCCACTCTTTTAATCTAATTATTTCTTTATTACAAGTCCAACATTTTTTTGAGTCCATTTTAAATAATAAAAAAAGAAAAAAAAAGATTCTTAAAGAATCACTGCGTCTTCAATCTCGGCCTCTCCATCCTCTACGGAAACAGTGTATTGAACTTTGTACTTGTCGTCAGTTTCGTCATCATCAATTTTTACATCGATTTTGAACTTGTACTCTTCTCTGTCAAAGTTGGACTTAACAACATCGATTTCGTCAAAGTCATCATAAACTCTAACTACTTCTAAGTCATCTTCATCTTCAAATAGACCTTCGTCTTCTAAGAAGTCAAATCCGTTGTCTTCAATTTCTGCTAATGCAAGAGCGATAGCTTCGTTCTCTGCTTCAACTTCCTTTTCACATTCTGCAATGTCTTCGTACATTAACTTTTCACAAACTAAACTTAGTGCTACTTCGTCCTGTACCTCAACAATTTTCTCTACAGTAACATTAACAGGGACCTCTTTGATGACCTCTACTTCAGTTATCACATCTTGATACTCGATAACGTGTATCGGTTCTGGTTGATTCAAGTAACCAATACCAGCACCTGCTAATCCACTAACTGCCACTAGGCCAATTGCACAGGCAGCCAATACTTTCTTACTCATTTGTTTTTTCATTTTATATTCCTCCAATAAAGGTATTTACCCTTATAAGTATGATATTCTTTTTAAACTATTTCCTATTCCTTTATAAAGCTAGATTTATCGATCACTAGGCTGTTTTGGGCCCAAGAATACTCTTCGTTGAATGTGAACCACATCGTTCCGTAAACTGGGTTAAGTTTGATAGGTTTCTTTCTAAAGTTTCTGATAGCGTCACTTCTATAATAAGTGGATTCCATACAATACCAGTTACAATCTTCGGCTAACCAAATCAGGTAGAAGTGTCCACCTGCTGAACTAGGCACTCCATAAGGTCTGTTAACGTTCCCACAAACACACTTTAATCTGTGACGCACTTTCTCCCATATTTTAAGCTGTTGAAATATTTCTCTTGCAATGTAATATTCCAAAATCCCAATATCGTCGCAATCATTTTGAATGTCCTTATCTTTTAAAATCTGGCTAGGTTCTTTCCAAACTTCACCAACATCATTTCCATACTTGAACTTCTTACTTTCAACCCACTGCATTACTGCTAAGAGAACGCTGCTTTCACTGTCGCTAAAACTGCCACAATCATAAATAATGCTTTTAGCAATCTTAACAACGTCTTCTGGGACAGGTTTGTTAAGGTAAGATTGTACTTTATTCTTTTTAGGAGCGGCATAATATATCACCCGTTGTATCCATTTATTGTTCCAATAGTCTGCATCGTTAACATCGTGAACTTTAGTTTGTGCTGCAATCTTGGCAGATAACTCTCCGTTCCTCTGGACCAGTTCAGTAATTGTATGTTGTAAATCTTTATTCTCTTGAGCTACAATCTCCACGTTCTTATCACACTCTACAAGGTTGTAGGAAATCTTTTCCCACTCATCCCTCTTAACTATTGTCCATTGAGACAACCAATCAATTAGTTTCATTGTCAAACTCTACTTCCCTGTAGACTATTTCGTTGCACTCTGGACATTCATATTCCACTCTTCTTTTTACTGTTCTAATCCTTTCCACATCACAAACATCACATTTCATTTTTATCACCTACGACAATGTCAGATATTGCATTGTCCCATCTCCGTACCTAATTCCAATTACCACTACTTTGTATAATGAAACTGTACCTGACACAGTAATTGTATAATCAAATGATGTTTCATCTACAGAGAACCATTCCCCAATTTCTCCACTGCCAGAAACCACGGATCTATTTAATGAAAGTGAACAACTAGAAGTGTCCCCTTCTCCGATCAACATAATCTTGTAGTACCCATATGCTTTATCTGAAGTTACAGTGGTGGCTCCAATGGTCCCAGTAGTTACTGGGGCCCCACCCAATGTTTCAACAAACATATTATCAAATGTGCTAGTGGAAAAGAAAAGTCTATCCATCAGTACTACTCGTTGTAATGCCCATTGTTCTTCTTCCACATCTTCAACAAAGATTGGATAATTGTTAACTTTTGAAACGCTTATTCTCATTATGCTGTCCTCCCTGCAACTGTATCATTAAAGTTTATTGCAACAAACCCTTCTAATATAGGTTTAATTCTTAATGCTTGTTCAGAAACTGTGAACTTTAGTTTAGTTGTAGAATAAGCACTAATGTCTGTTATCTCAAATAAGTTAAACTCAACATACTGGGATCCGTCCCAGTAATATGCAGTAACATAACTTAGATAAGAATAATAGTTCATCAATAATCCACAGTATAGTTTATTGTGAGGAGTAGCAAACACAGTAGTTTCTAAACTTAATGAACTGTAAGTTTTCTTTGCTAAACAGATAGTTGCGTCTGCATTAACTTCCGCATCGTTAGTCATTGAATAACCTGTCCTTTCCATCTTAAAATACAAAGGTACAGCAATATCACTACCAACTGGTCTAGAAACCCAGGAAGTCCCATCTGATGCCCAACTATCAGTTGAAGTGCTAACATCTGTCCAACTAGCTGCTGTTTCATTAGTACTATAACTTAGTTTGTAACTAACAGAGTTCCCTCCTTCACCACCGTCCCAATCTACCAACACTAACCATTGGTTAACTTTGTCATCATCTTGGAACCTTAACTCTCGTCTTGATGTGCTTCTAGTATTATACACTGCTTGAACTCCACCTTGAATACCTTCATCTATCGCACCAGTCTTATAAATAACCTCAACTTCTGCAGAATCTAATCCCCAAGTTCCAACTTCCGCAGAAGAACATAATGAGTATGATGGAGATGCGTGGTAATACCAATCATCACTAGCACTATAAGTAAATGTAGTTGAACTTACTTTTGTTGAACCAATAAAGAAACTTCCAAAAGTGTGCATTAAGTTACCTTGAGGGAAATATTCCTCTTGATCTGCTACTGCTGTTGCTCTTGCAGTTTTCATATAATCCCACATTTCTTCTTGTTTCATCATATTAGCTTCACTTAAATCTTCAAACTGTTGAGTAAAACTATCAGATGTACTCTCGTCCACTGTGTCTGTATCTTCTAAGAATACTACTGACTCAGGAATTCCTACCATTGCAAACCTGTTAACTGCACAAGAAGTTCCAGCAGCTCCAGCTAAAGTTAATCTGATATAAACATCGTTTGCAGCAGAGAACGAAGCAGAATATAAAAAGTCTGGGTCTGCATCAATCTCTTCAGTCATTGTTGCCTCTTCACCAGCAAATGCACCCGTTGTAGAAAATTCTACAGTTAATGCACCACCAGTAGTGTCAACATTAACATAAGCATATGCTCTGTCAAGATTAGTTCCAGACACTTTGTAAATAATGTTTCCTGTTGTTAGAGTTCTTACTTTTGAAGGATAAGATGCCGGGGCCCCAACTCCTCCATTTCTATACAAACATATCCAATCAATAGTGTTTGTTTTAGTGTAAAGTGCATAAGCTGGACTTGAAACTCCATTAGAACTGTAAGCAATTAACCTTTTCATTACTCCATCGCCAACACTTGAATTGTTTACTGCATATGAAGAACTGACAGGACTACTATTAAATAGGCTAATTGTATTACCTGAACCGCTAGTAAACCCTACTCCTTGAAGAATAGTGTAAATAAAAGGGTTTGAACCTGCATTTACATCTCCCTTGTTTCTTCCTGCACACCTATAAGTGTCACTCATCACACACATAAATGTAGATAATTCTGCAGTAGAAGCAGCTCTATAATTGGCAGCTTCTCTATAAACTGGCTCGTCATCAGCATTAGCAAAATTATAAATCATTGTGCTTACAAGCTCTGTTGTCCCTGTAAAAGCACCACTGTGAGTAGCAATATATTTATAAGCTTCATCATACAACTCACTCAGTGCTGGGAATGTATCCCATAAAGGAATAGTGTCTGGTGCAATAACAATGTCACAATCTGTATCAGATGTGAAGTCAAACCAAGTATTACTGTGAGAAGTGTAATCAAAGCTAAATGGGTTAAATGCTTTAAATAGTGAATTCTGCTCACTTAATGTTCTAAGAGGAATAGTGGTATAAAGGTCTGTATCAAACACTTCGTCTGCCTTCCTTTTTAATATGTCCATATAAAGCTGCATATCACACTCATCGTGTGTTTCACAATCTAATAAGTCTTGTTGATCACAGTCATCTACTGTGTCTGTTTTTCCTAATGTGAATCTGTCTACCATTTTGTTTACCTCATAATACTTTTACTGTGTCTGTTGCTTGAATACTTATTGTATCTGTTTTATCAATTGCTGGGAACTTCTGTTCAAATAACATTGTCCCTACTGCGGCAGCATTAAATATTCCAGACTTGTAAATAATAGTCCCGTTTGCTTCTGCTGTAGTTAATAATGAAGTGTAAACTACAATGTTTGCTGCCCTCGCTGCAATAATGAATGCATTTCTCTCTTGTTCTCCTTCTAAAGTAGTATCTGCTGCAGTAATAGCTGTAGTTCCAGTACCCCAAGCGTTATGTGTTGGTGCAGTTGCCGCATCTCCTGCCACAAAGTCTCGAATAACATTAAGTCCTGCAGTAGTAATCAACCCTCGTCCCGGACCAATATCTTCAAGTTTGACTGTAACTTCAACATTGTATATTTTACCTGTATCAAATGCAAAAGGCAATACTGGTTTGTATCTAGTGTACATCACCCCATCAGTTGCTGTAGTAAACAATCCAAACTCATTGAAATCAATCGCATCATAATTTGCACCTGTAACTTGGAATTTGAATACAATTTGTCCATCGGTTTTAGTGGTTGAAACTACTGCTGTCCTAGTATAAAATGGATATGTTCTCCCTGCTCCAGCATAATAAAGTGCATCTCGTTCAGCTTCAATAACTGGCCTTGTCCAAATTCCACACTCACAAATTAATCCTTCATAAGGTAAAGTTGCATCAGGTTTACGTGCAAAGTTTAATCCTGTATCTGCTGGGCCTAATGGATTAGTTCCATAAATTCCATAAGTTGCATCTCCTAAAATAAAAGTATTTCCAGAACCACCACCAGAAATTGAAGTGAAATCAATAGTGCCTAAGTCTGTACTGGTATCTGTACCTTGAGAAACATTGTCAACATAAACTGTCATTAAATCCCCAGAAGATCTGTCAAGAGTAACAATCAAATGATTCCAAGACCCTGAAGTAAACATTGCACCTGTAACTGTAGCACTATCTGTAGTGCCTTCAATAGTCACACTATCATTTGCACCATTAACTACAATCTCAATCTTTGAACTTCCATTGTTCCAACTAAACACGTGCTGTTCAGTATCATCAGCAGGTTTGAACCATAAACTAATTGTCATTCCGCCTGGAAATACATAAGCCGCATCTGCACTGAAATCTACAAAGTCATTAACTCCATCAAAGTCCCAAGCATTGCCTAATATACCTGCAACTTCATCTCCTGCACCCATACTTCCACCTGAAGTTCCATCATTTCCTGTAGCAGTTTGGTCAGTAAGTTGAGGAGGAGCTCCCCCAGGATTCTGGTCAAAGTTCCAATACCCAACACATCCATCTTTTAATTGTGAAATGTCTGTATCATTTGTTGAGAATGAACCTGTACCAAAGCCAAAATCTACATACGCAATCTCAGTAGCCGCTTCACCTTTAAGGAACTTTGCAATCTCATCTCTTCCAACTTTAGTTAATCCCTGGTTGAAATTAACATCAAAATAAGTTATTGGTGCACCTGTCCCAATTGGTGTAGTCCCATAAGTTGCCGCACCAAGAATAAATGATTGATCTTCATAAACAAAAAATCTAGTTGTCCTTACTTGTAATATGTAAGAACCGTTTCTCATACCATTATTAGCATTACCTGGCTGACAATACTCTGTCTTCATTGACTTCTGTTCAGCCAAACCTGTTCCAATTAATTTACCAAACTGATCAACTGTCAAGTGTCACCTCGTCTTCTTCTAAAGTAAGAGTAGTAGTGTTAAGTTCATAATCAATTTGTTGGACTCTAAGTAATTTGTTTGTTAGTCCAAAACTAGGAACTGTGCAAGTGTAAACATCTCCAAGAACATAAACAGTAGAATCATTTCCATAATCAATTGTAAATTTTAATGAGTTCTTTGGATCTTTCATAACATCCACTATCGCTTTTGCAGTGCTCCACCCTTCCCATTTAGCTTCAGTCCAAATTGCATCGTTAAAATCAGAATCATTTGCAGGAGTAATTGGATTACCCGTAACTGCCCCAGCACCATCCCGTTCTAAAAACTGCATAGTGTAAGCAGCATAACTAGTAGGATAATTTATCGTTCTGACTTCACCATCAGTTAGGGTTTGTTTTGCCCAATTACTCCTATTATTACTAAACTCGTTGTTTATTAGAGCTTCTGCAATGGTGTTAGTTTGAGAGATATACTTCCACTTAGACGCACCACCAGAAGAAAAGTCAAAGTAATGAAACTCCATTGAATTTCCGTTACAATCAAACCCAGTATTATATATGGCAGAATTTATCACTCCATCATTATTCTTAGAAGGAGTTATCTGTGTAATGTAATCTGTGCCTTCAACCAATGTACCTGTTGGAACAGATGGTTTTGCTTTCCAATGAAATTCATACCGGGAATTAGTAGAATCATAAAGCATATAGTATATGTATTGGCCGTTTCCAGTATAATCATTAGTCGATAACTCATCAATTAGTTCAATTGCTGTCTTATAACTCATTGTATATTGTACTTCTAAAGAAGTTGTTGCGTTACCAATAGCTGTCCATTCACCAGCATCCTGTCCATAAATTGGCCTGTCTTGGTTAAACTCATTAATTTGTGCAATAATATCTTGAATGTATTGGTGAGCATAAGTTAAAGAGGGTGCAGGTCTAGCGAATGCTAATCCTTTAAATGCTTGAGTTAAGAAACTTTGTCCGTCAACATTTAATGATTTCTTATCAGCAGAGATACTACTTCCAACCGTAGTGATTGTTCCTTCATCAAGGATTCCAGCATCAGTAAAAAGAGTAGTGTTTCTTAATCTATAAATCCTAACTAAGTCATCTTCTTCAATCACCGGATACTTAATCACAATATTATCGTGACCAAGTGTAGGTGCAGTGGTAAATGAAATGGTTGTTCCATTATTAATTAATGTGTAGTCAAATATCTCAATATCATCAACATAAACAAAGAACTTCTTGAACGCACCATCACGTTGTTCTTCAGGAATTGGACCAAACTCTAAATTAAAGTCTGTCAATACTCCATCCCCAGAATGGTAAGTCTCAAAAAACCGATTGTTATTGTTAGAAACGTTAAATGAAAATGTATCTTTCTTCTTACCTAAGTTGTTTGAATACTTAATATCTTTAGCATCATTGATAATAATTCCATTATTTGCAGTTTCCCAAGTGTTAGTTGAAGTTAACTTCTTTCTAATAACTATCCTCATTATTGTAAAGTTCATTGTGTTTGTACGAAATTTATATTGTAATCCACTCTTTGTCCTTCAATTGAACCTTTAACTCCTGCACTCAAATCAAAAGATTTAATCACCACACTTAACGTGTCAACTAAAGTGTTTGCTCCTGCTGTGCTGTACCCTCCTGTAGGTCTTCCCCCAATAGATATTTGGTTCTGTCCTGTTTTAATAGTAAGAGTAATTGGAGTTGTTGACCTGACTGTAGCAAAATCAATTAGTAGTTTATGACAAATTATTTTATTGCCTACTGCTGGGGCAACCGCATATCCTACTGCTGGAGTGTTCAATACTGTTTGAGCATCAGCGTCCCATAATCCTCCCACAGTGATGATAGGGTTCTCAAACCCATTGTTTGTTTTTCCAACAGTATCATACTTACCAGGAATTGGATCTCCATTAATGAAGTTCTTCCAAGAGTATTTGAAATCTGCTCCATTAATTTCCACATCATTCCCGCTATTCACTAACGGGTGACTTAAAGTTATATCTACTACTGTCATTTTATCACCTAACTATATTGGTTTACTTCTTTCGTTAACTTACTTGCAATGTCATCAGCTAATTGTGCTAAAGTTGCATTATCAATATTTCCTGCACCAGTTGCATCCACATTAACTGTAAGGTCTATTACTTTCTCTACTGGGACTGTGTTGGTAGTCTCTAACTCCAACCCACCTATCTCATCTTCAACTTCACTAGCAAGTTCAGGTATTTTTAATTGGTCAACAATATTACCAAAACCCCACTTCTCTTTAAATGCTGCATCTGTGTTCTGAACATCAAAAGCTAATAACCTTAACTCTTTCCTAATGTCCATCATATCTCTTTCAGCATCAGCCATACCTTTTCTATCGCCCCATAAGGCCTTCCAAAGATATTTAATTCTGGCAAACTCTTTTTTGAATATTAAACTCCATCCCCTTAGTCCTTCTTTTAATTGCTCTCTAAATATGTATATACTTGCTAATAGTGCAACTAGAACTGCTACTAACGCAATTGGCCATAATCCAAATATTGCTGCAACTATGGCGGCTGCAACTGCAATAACCATTATACTAGCAAAAATCTTATCTGTTGCACTGGCTGAAGCTTTTGTCCATATGTGCCACAATGCAACAATTGCTGCAATAACAACTGCAACTGTTCCTAAACTTTTTAGCAATCCTGTTACTCCCATACTGCCTTTTTTGCCCATCTTCATAGTAGCAACCATAGCTTCCCACTTTGCAGTAACCTTAACTATCAATCCCTTCAAAGATGTTAATCCAAAGTTACCAACAATCAATTTCTTAAGTCCCTTGACCATCATTCCTATTCCTTTACCAAATGGACCTTTTGCAAATGATACAAAACTGTTCAGTGCCAGTGCAATAGAACCAAACACAAATAATAACATACCTATTGCTGCACCTAGAATAATTATCCATCCAACTAATTTAGGGTGTTTCTGTGACCACTCTGAAAAGCGAGTAATAAGTCTGGTGATCATTGGCATCAAAGGTCCCAGTGCATTGTTCATTACAGAACCAATTGTGAATTTTAGATACTCCCAATGGGCACCAAGTCGTTGGATTGCAGTCCCAGAAATATTAGAACTCTCTATAATTTTAGTGAATGTAGCAGTTGTAGATTTAATAATGCTAGTGAATAATCTTTGTAGTGCCATACCCGCAAACATAATACCTAAGAATTCCATACGGAAAGATTTCATTGCATTTTTTGCAACTTTAAGGCCCTGAGTAAATTTGGTTGTCCTTGTTGGATTCATTGCCTTTTTTAATTCAGCTTGAATATTACCTAATTTTGTTCTTCTAAGTTCCTTTAACTCTTTATTCATTGCACGGATAGTGGCACCCTTATCCCCCATACCTTTACCAAGTCCTTTTAATTTATCTTGTAAGACGGTTATTTTAGAGAGGCCTTCTAGCTCTACATCAAATAATAGTCCTAATCTTGTTTGGATTCCTCCACCGCCGCCTCTCATATTAATTCACCTTTTACGTTTATTCATTTCTGCTTCTTGCCTTTTTGCTTCCTTGTTTAATGATTCTACTGTTATTAGGAAAGTAGGTATTGGAGTTTCTACCATATCTTTGTAACTCCACCCCATTTCCTTCATAACCAATACTATTGTACTGATTAATTGATTGCTAGTGTTCTTCTTGCCCTTAAGCGCTTGTATCTTCTTTGATATTGGTATCAATCTGCCCACCCATATCTTCTGGTTTTAGACCATTAGCTTCCATAATCGCATTAGATATTTCAGTAAAATACTTCATAGAGAAGCAATCTAACTCTTCTGTAGTTGCGTCTGGAACTGCTTTCTTCAATGTTTTTTCAATCATTTGTCTAAACCCTTCAGCTTGACGATCTTCGTTCTTACTTGATAACTTCATTATCAAAGGTAAGTCTTTCATCTCAAGTGGGTGTATATCTAGTTCAACACCATCTAGTTCAATGGTGATTGGTTTTGCAATAAATCTATCTAACTTACTCATTTTTCCATTCCTCCTGAACCTAAAGTCTTAACCTTTGGTCCTTTCTTGTCTTCACTCTTTTCACTTTCTAATGCTACTACTCGGTCCCTTAATTCACAGTATTGTTCGTAAAGTACCACTTCTTTAACATTTACATCTCTAGAATCAATTAGCATTTTTAAACCAAATGCATAATTGTCGTTAGTTTCACTCTTACAGAACTCACTGAACAGCTTAAACACCTTCAATGGACATTTAGTAATACTGAAATTAATGGTTGTTAAATCCTCTACCCTCTCTTTCGCTTCACTCATTTTGTTGCCTCCAACGCATATAATGCTCTTTTATCTTCTTTATCACTAGACTTGTAAATTCTACATATCTTGAACTTGTCAATGAAAGGAACAAACAAATCCCCTAAACTATAAAATGAAAAGTACCTCAAATGTTGTGGACAATCAAATGCTTTTCCAACAGGAACTGTTATCAACAATTTCCCGCCTGGTGCTAACACTCTTAACATTTCTGCCACCATCTTTTCTGGGTTCTTCACGTGTTCTAACACTTCAAGTGCAGTAACTACGTGGAAGAAGTTGCTCGAGAAAGGGATCTCTTCGTCAGCGTGTGCCTTAACAAACTTCCCGCCTGGAACGTTCTTCACGCAACTTTCCAGCAGTTTATCACCTACTTCAATTCCGTGAGCTGTAAAGCCTTTACAACCCAACAAGTAAGCAAGAGCTCCGTTGTTACACCCTACGTCCAGAGAATTCCCTTTCTCAAGATTATCAACTTTATCTAGTACCCAACTGTATCTGTAAGGTACATCTTTAATTTGTTCGGAGAATGGGCTTAACTTTTCTAAACTAGTCATCCCATTATCATACATTGTACTCCAATCATCGCTACTTAAATTCATTAAATCTTTCAGTTCATCCATACTTTTCCCTTTCATTCTAACCACCATACATTTCCACACACGTGGAAGATAACATTGTTTTTCCTACAATACTCAATCACTGCATTTCTGACTGGATGTTCTCCTTCACTCGTCCATAACCAGTCATCTCCAACCACTTTTGCCATTGGGAAGTAACTTCTAACAGCGGTTAAGTCACTCATCACTCCATCATAATCGTGAGCAGCATCAACATAAATTAAGTCTGGATCAACATTATTAGCATAACATAAGCTTAAACCTTGTTTGGTTGTCATCCTAAGAGGTTTAACCTGACTCTTCCATTCCCATAGGTTAACCAAGAAAGTCTCGTACAAGGTAGGTAACTTGTCTTTAACGTCTGGTCTGCCTTGATGTTCAGGACTGCCTAACCAATGGTCAATGGCATAGATGGTAGCACAAGGTGCACAATCAGCAATGAACCTAGTTGACTTCCCTAACCAACTTCCTAACTCAATAACACATTTAGTGTTCATATCAAGTAAGGATTTAAGGATGTATTTGTTAGATTCTTGTAACCAGCCGTGGTCATCAGCAGGTACATCTGGTTTAGTTTCTGGCCATTTATCTACCCATTCATCTGATACCATTTGTGACCACCTCGCTTTACCGCTATATCTAGTGCTTCCAAGAATCGTTTCTTACTATTCTCATAATTGAACCATTCAACTTCTTCATATGCTTTAGCCATAATCTCTTTCATTTTCTCTGGCTGATTAAACACAATGTCAAAACATTTCATTGTTGCATTGAAGTCAAAAGGGTCACAACATAATTCAGGGAATAATTTTTGATAAGAGAACACTCTGTTACTTCCAACTACTGGAGTTCCCCAACAAGCTAACTCCACTCCGTTCCGACCATAAGTGTGGTAAGGGTTTGGATCATAAACTACCCTCTCTCCCATTATCCTTTCTGCATAATTTGGAAAATCGTCCAGCGGCATTTGTTTGTCCCAAGTTAATCCTAAGAACCTTTGCATTTTATCGTGTTGTGGTTTGTACCCATAAACGTGAGATTTAGCAATGTTAAATTTAGCTTTAACTTTCTCACACGTTCTGTAAGGTAAATAAGTTCCACCTTCCCACCAGTGAAATACATATCCAATAGAATCAGATTTAGTATCTGTAGTTTGTCTTTTAAGCCATTCAGTATTAGTCGGGTGTGGTATACAGAAAGCACCATTAACCATATTGGATACTTGGTGTGGTTCTGTACCAAATACCATATCTCCTAACTTTTGAACAGAATCATAATACGCGGGCATAGTTCCCCACTCTGACCAGCATTCACAAACATAATCATTATTGATAACCAGTTTAGTATGAGTGTTATTTGTTTTTGTAAGTTCTTCTCTAATCTCAATTACTGTTTGAAAGTCTAATGGTGACATATTAATCTGGACAACATCATACTCGTGCAACTTATGTTTAATAGATTTCCAAGTATTAACTTCTCCTTTAAATGCAAATATCCAATTGTACATTCCACTTCTTGCTGGTTGTTCACTCAAACAGTCTTTAATATAACTAGGTATTTCTACCGCTCCCATTATGTGTGTAAATTTCATTTCATTCTCCTCCTCTGTCAATCAATTAAAAAAATAAAAAAAAAGGCTGTTAAGCCTATCCAGTGTACCTGTAGTTCTCAGATGCAGTTGTGTTTGTTAACCACGCTGATGCAGTAGCAGATGTACTCCAGTCAAGATAACCTTTAGCTTCTCTAAGTAATCCTTTACCAGCAGTAGTGGTCATACTTGCTAAAGTTGTTCCAGGAGTTGTACCTATTCCAAGTCCATCTTCTTCAAAGTAGTTAGCAAATCCGTCAGAGTCTGTTGCTGAAAACTCAAAGGTTAATGTTCCTTTAAAGTATTCATCAGAGCTAAACTCTTTATCGAAAGTAACTGCTTTACAATCACAGAAAATCATCCTATAAGTGCTTACTATTTTACTTGGCACAATGATACTTGGTGTGGTTGCGTTTCTGATATGACTCGCTGCAGATTGGAAAAAGAATATTATTCTCCATCTACTTGGTGTCTGGTCAGATTTTACAACCATTCCTGTAGTTGTTCCAAATACTGCACCTGTAGTATCTGATCCGAATTGTACATAATCAAAGTCACTGGCGTTAATCATTACATCAAAACTTAATGTAAACTTTTCTCTAGGTTTTTGAAAGTTGAAAGTTTTACCCCCAAATGCAAAAACCTCGTCTGTTGAAGATGCTCCTCCACTTACATTCCAACTAAGAACTTTCCCTTCAAAATTTTTAACATAGGTTTTAGTTCCTTCTTCTTGTAAAGTGATAATTACATCTTCGCCTTCAAAATGGTCTGGTAATGCCATATTATTTTCCTCCGTTGTTTAATTTATTTGTATCTCTCATCTTCCAACAATCTTCCTCATACCTTTACTAAGTTCTTTTTCCATATCGTTTTCTCTGAACTGGTCCCAAGAATTCTTCCAAAAGTTAGTTGGTTTGTTCTTTGGGTGCATTCTGGTTAAAAACATTGGATT
>Ga0210003_1003129_pt1 | contig 13623 bp, 12 predicted proteins | sample LantaG_FD_182804 | JGI IMG/M metagenome (GOLD analysis project Ga0210003, IMG submission 182804) | Deep subsurface microbial communities from Baltic Sea to uncover new lineages of life (NeLLi) - Landsort_02402 metaG (SPAdes) (version 2) | ecosystem: Environmental > Aquatic > Marine > Oceanic >... | reverse complement strand
GGGGGGGGGGGTGAAAAAGCGACAGAAGGAAGGAGAACTTTCGAGTGAGGCTTCTCGTCTTCTCGAGAGGAAAGAAAGAAAGAAAAGAAAAAACCGCTCCCCCTTCTCCTCCGTCTCTCTTTACCTCCGACAGCCTCCCGCGGGGCTCGGCTTCGAGGTCTCCGTAGGCGACGGAAGAGACGCACTTCTCGAGCGCATCAAGATCGGTGGTGGCGGCCTGGAAGAGAAGAGAGGAGGGAGAGAAGAGGGAGGAGAACAGGAGAAGGTGGAGGAAGAAGGAAAGCAAAAGGTGAGCGAGAGAAAGGAGCGCGAGAGGGAAAGGAGCGCGCCTTGTCTTTGGGAAAACACTCCACCAACGACAACGAAAAAACGACGAACCATCCTTTCGACGTCGACGCCGTGGAGCGCGCCCCAGTCGATGCGGTCCCTGCGGGCGCCGAAGCGGAAGGCGGGCAGATACCGGGGAGAGGGTGGAGAGGGAGGAGGCGCGGGTTTTCGGCTCTTTGTCGTCATTTGTCTTTGGTCTCGGCTTTCTACTTCTTTTCTTCCTTTCTCGCGCGCGTGACTGGGGGTGGCCTTTTGATGAGAGCAGAGGAGAGACAGACAGGCAGACAGAGAGAGAGAGAGAGAGAGAGACAGAGCGGAGAAGAGACGCGGCGTTCTTCCGTCTTCTCTCTCTTGCCGTTGAGTCGAAGAAGAGGGGTCGGGGTCGAGAGAGAGCGAGCGAGCGCGAGAGCGAGCGAGAAAATGAAGTGAAATCACTTTTCGAAAGAAAAAAACTCAACAGCTCAACTCGAAAAAGAAACCCCATGGCCATGGTCGCTTCTCCTCACTATCAGGTACGACGAAAGCGCTGTCTCGCCCTCTCGCTGGCTTCCTCTTGCGCTTGAAAGAGAGGAAGCGAAAAGCGGCAGAATGGAAGGCGGAATAAAAGAGGAAGAGTGCTGACGAACGATGGCCTCGTCGCTCGCTTGCTCCGAGGAAGAAAAAAAGCGCCATCTCTCTCGCGCGCGCCCTCCCCCATCCGGCCGCTTCTCGCCCTTCTTTTTCGCCGTTCCTTGCTCAGGCGCGCGCTCTGCGACGTGCTTTAACCCTTACGCTTGCCTTCGAGTGGAAAAAAACGCAAATGCAAGGCGGAAACGAGGGAAGAAGACTGATTGCAAAACGGGGGCGCTCGCTCTCGCTCCCGCTCGCCTGTCAACTGGAGGATGGCTTCTTCCTCTTCTTCTTCTCCCGCTCATCTTCTCCGCTCCTCGCCCGCGTCGAGTCTCTCCGTCCCTGCGCCGGCAGGACGACGCCGCTCACCTGTTGCCGTGCCAGCGCGCTAAAAGAGTAGAGGAGAAGCCAGCAGCAGCGAGCGAGCGAGCGAGATCTCCGATCCCTTTTTTCTTTTCGAGCTTTTTTTTCTTCTTCCATTCTCAACCTCCTCTCTCTTCCTCTTTCCTTCCTTCTTTTTCCCTCTCCCCCCTTCTCAGACGTTCACCGGCGGCGAGCACCTGCTCGACCGCCTGGTCGAGGCCTGCCAGCCGGCGGGACCTCACCACCATCAAAACGGCAGCGCCCAGTCCTCTTCCTCCTCGCCCCCCACGGCGGGGCGCGACCTCGTCCCCTTTTTCTGCGACGGCGGCGGCGGCGCGGGGGAGCTCTCCGCTGCCGCCTCGACCTCGGGCTCGCTCACCGACCCGCCTCCTCGTGGGAGGAAGCAGCAGCAGCAGATGCAGCAGTATCAACAGAACAACAGCAACAGCAACAGCAACAGCAACAGCAACAACAACAACAACAACAACAACAACAACAACAACAACAACAACAACAACAACAACAACAACAACAACAACAACAACAACAACGGCAACAACAACAACGGCAACAAGAAGAACGCGGCGTATCCGAACCCGAAGAAGGAGAAAGTCGTTGTCGTCTCTCGCCCCAAGCAGCATTCGTCGAGCGCGCCCGCCTCCGCGACAGCTTCGACCTCGACCCCCTCTTCTTCTTCTTCTTCATCGCAGTTTGCCGGCCCGGGCTTTTACGTCTCCCCGGCCCCCGAGGAGCTGCCCCCTCCCCCCGCGTCGCTGCTCAAGCCTCGCACGTCGCCGATCAGGAAGGGCAACGCTGCTGCCGCTCCTCCTCCTCCTCCTCCTCCTCCTCCTCCTCCTCCTCCTCCGCAACAGCAACAGCAGCAGCAACAGCAACAGCAGCAGCAACAGCAGCAACAGCAAACGCCGGCGGCGACGGCGGCGGCCGCTGCCACCAGCGGCCTCAGACGCCTGCTCCGCATCTAAGAAAGGGAAGAAGAAGAAGAATCGGTTCTCTCCTTCTTCCCTCACCTCTTGTCCTTTTAGCAAAGCAAATAGCTAGCACAGCAATGCAGCAAAACGAAAAAAAACCTCTTTCTCTCCCCCCCTTCATTTCCGTTCATCTCTGTGCCACTAGAAACGTTTTTTCCTTTTCTTCTTCCTTGCCTTTTTACCGCCCCTCCTGCCTTTTTCTTCTTCTTCCCACCTCCACCCCACCACCCATCTCCTAGCCTCGCCCATTTTTTATAGAAAGCGAAAGAATTTAGGAAGCGAAAAAGCCTTCGTTCCCGTCGGCAAACCAACAAAACAAAAAGAAAACATACAAAGTCCTTTTTCCCCCTCCCCGCTCCTTCCTCCTCCTACCTCTTTTACTCTCTCTCTCTCTCTCTTCTTGTCTCCTCGTCTCCTCGCTCGCTCGCTTCAACAAGCGCGCGCGCGCGGGGAGGTGGAGAAGGAAAGTTGCGCGAAAAAAACGAAAAAGGTCGAGGCTTTTCGGAGGGGGGGAAAAAAACCCGCCACACCGTTCGGGCTCACGCTGCCGGTGGGTGGAGAGTGCCTCTCTCTTTCTTTCTTCTTTTTTTGAGAGAGAGAATGAGAGAGGCTTCCCCCCTCTGGCTTCGATAAAAAACAAAAACAAAACAAATCGCTGTAAACGACACGAGAAGGAAAAAAATGAGGATGAAAAAAAAGAGGTTTTCTTTCGTTTTTGGGTTTTTTCTTTTGCATTCTCTCTCTCTTTCTCTCTCTCATCCAACTCATTTTTCTCTCACACGACCCTCCCCCTCGCCCTCGCGGCCCTGCACAGGTGCCTCAGCGCCGCCTCGTTCTCCGCCAGCGCGTCCCTCGAGCCCTTGGCGGCCGCCCGCAGCGGTGCCCGCAGCCTCGAGAGCGCCGAGCGCGCGGCCCTCGAGCCAGAGAGCGCGGGGGCGTGCACGCGGACCAGCAGCGTCGCGGCGCGGACGAGGAGCTCCGGGGAAGAGGCAACAGCAGGGGCAGACTTTGACGGCTTCCCGCCATGACCGCTCTGCTGCTTCTGCAGCAGCGAGCGGACGCGGGCGAGCAGCCGCAGCGCGTCGGCGAGCGGCAGCGACAGGGCCGCGGCCTCCAGGTCGGCAGGCTTCACCCCCCGCAGCGCGCGGAGGACGTAGGCGTCAGGGGAGAGGCCCAGCATCAGGGGGTTGGGCTGGAAGGAGGGCGGGAGAGAAGGAGACGGCTCGGCAGCAGAAAGCGCTCCGCGCTGCCTCTTCTTCTTGCCGCTCCTCATCGCTTCGTCCTCGGCCTCCTTCTTCGCCGCGGCGCCGGCGATCGCGGCCTCCTGCCTCCTTTCTTCTTCGTCGGCCAGGTCCATCGCCTCGGCGAGCTCGTCGGCGGCGGTCAGGGCCTCCGCCGTCGGCCTCGCCGCCGTCGTCGCGTCCCCGGGGGCGCTGGCGTCGGCTTCGCCGTTCCCGGCGTTGGCGCGCGCGGCGGCCTGCGCGTCGTCGTCGTCGTCAAACATCGACTCGAGCCTCCTCTCGTTCTCTTCCTCGACGAAAAAAGGTTCGTCGCCGCGCCTCCACGCCCTCACCGCCCTGTCAGCACCCCCCGCCAGCAAGAGCGACCCGTCCTGGGACAGCGAAAGGCACCAGAGCTCGGCGCCGGAACCGCTCAGGCCACACCCTTCCAGCACCAGCAGATTGGTCCAAGCGTCGGCGTCCCAGTAGCGCACGCTTCCGTCTTTGGAAGCGGTGAACACATGGTGCGTGCCAGGAACAAAGGTCACCGCGGTCACCGAGTCCGAGTGGCCTCGCATCGAGCGGTGGCAGTCCCCGAAGTCGAGCCCCCACACGCGGACGCTCTTGTCCGCGCCGCCGGAGACCAGCAGGGCGCCGTCGCTGCTGATGTCGAAGGCCAGCGCCGGCAGCGCGTGGCCGTAGAGAGCCAGAGCAAACTTCAAAGAATCGGCGTGGAAGACCTGGATGGTGGAGTCGAGCAAAGCGACAGCTAAATATCTTCCGTCGGGGCTGACTTTCGTGCAGAGGGCGTCGTCAGCGAGGCGGAGGGAGCGGACGTGGCGGGCAGAGACCGCGGGGGAGGTCGAAGAAGAAGAAGAATTCGAAGTTGTCAAAACCTCCCACTCCCAAAACTTGACGTCTTTATCGGCCGAGGCGGACACGAACCCGGACCCGTCTGGCAGCGCAGCCAGCGACCACACCGGGCCCGCATGGCTCGACGACTCCAGCCTGGAGGCCGAGCCCGTGGCAGCGTCGACCAGCCAGAGGGAGCCCGCTTTCGTGCCCAGGACTGCGTGCCGGCCCCCGGGGGCCCACAGCGCCGCCAGAGCGCCGCCCTCGCCGTTGCCGCTCTTTCCGTTCCCGTCCCTATCTTTCTCGGCGGACCCCAGCGGCTCGACGCTGCGCACGTGCTGCATCGTCTCGATGTTCCAAAGCTTGGCCGAGCCGTCGCCCGAGGCGGCCAGCGCGAGCCTGCCGTCGGGGGCCAGCGCCAGGGCCCGGACGGGCGCGCGGTGCCCGGGGCCCTCGATCGACGAGGCGCGCTCCGAGGTAGGAAGAGGACAAGGAGAGTTTTCCGCCGAAGAGTTGCTCGTCGCCACGTCCCAGAACTCGATGACGTTGTTCGACAGAGCTAAGGCGAGGCGCGCGGAGCCGCTCTTTTTGCTTCCAGAGGAGGAGGAGGCGAAGGCGGAGAGCGCGGCGGGGCAGAGGGCTGCGGCGCGGACCCGGTGTTTCAGCCTCAGCGCCGGAAGGGCCTCGAGCGCGTCTGCTGCCTCGACCTCGACGACGGAAGAAGCCGAAGCCGCAGCCGCTTCTGCTCCCCCGTTCTCCCCTCCTGCTCCTGCTCCGTTCCCCGCCTTCGCGTCCTTGTCCCGCCTCCGCTTGGCCCTGCGCGCCGCGTGCTTCCTGGCGTCGGCGGCGCTGCGCCCTCTCCAGACGTCGACGATGCGACCGGAGGAGGCGCAGGCGAGGACGGGGACGTTCCCTCCGCTCGACCCCGCGTCTCCTCCACCGCCGCGCGCCACGGACCACGAGAGCGAGGTCGCGCGGTCCGGGGCGGAGCGGCGGAGCGTGCCGGCGGGCAAGAGAGCAGGCAAGGAGCGGGAAGTGGTGGTCTTCTTTCCTTCGTCTTCGTCGTCGTCATCATTGCCGATGCCGCTTCCTCCGACCGCGACTTGGCCGACTTTCCAAAGCAGCACCTCCCCTCCGACTCCCGCACCCGCCAGCAGCCCTCCGCCCAACAAAGAAGGGGCCGGGATGAGAGCCCAGAGCTCCCCGGAGCCCGTGGCTACCGTGCAGACGCAGGCCCCTCCCGCGGAGAGATGCCAGAGGCGCACACAGCCGTCCTTGGCCGCGGACGCGACGAGCAGCGCCGGGGAGAAAGAGGAAGAGAGGAGTTTCGACGAAGAGCTCTTCTTCTTCGCCGCCGAGGCGGCGGCGAGCAGCGCGGCAGACTCGCTGCTCGAGCTGCTGCTGCTGCTCACGACGAAGCACACAGCCGTGATTGGCGCGGCGTGGCCCCTCAGCCGGCACAGCCCCGACTCCGATCCGACGTCCCAGACGACGACGTCGGTGTCGGCGCCTCCGGAAGCGAGCAAATTCCCAACACCACCTCCTCCCTCTCCTCCTTCAATCCCCTCTTCTCCGCCTCCTCCTCCACCACAGTCGTCGTCGAAGGCCAGGCAGGTGACGGCGGAGGAGTGGCCGGCTAAGGAAGCGTCCATGCGGCGCTCGGAGACGTCCCAGAGGCGGACGCGGCCGTCGGCGTGGCCCGCGGCGAGCAGCGGCCGGGCGGCCAGACCGCTGCTGCTGTTTCCTCCAACTCCACCTCCACCTCCACCTCCGCCTCCAATCAACGAAGCCAGGCTCGTCACCTCGCGGGCGCGGGCGCCGGTCGCGGGCGAGGGGGGAGGGTCGAGCTTGGCGACGAGCTCGCCCGTGGCTGCGTCCCAGAGCGCGACGGCCTCGAGCGCGCCCGCGGCGATGAGCAGGCGGCGCTGGTGGTGCGTCGAAGAGGAGCTAGCCGCCGCCACCGCCGACGACGACGCCGACGACGACGAATGCGAATGATTGTTCGCGTTTCTCGCTCCGTCCAAGACGTAGGCGATCGCCGGCGCCGACGTAATGACTCCCAGCGCGCCCTCGGGCTCGTAGCGGAGGTAGGCCTTGACCATTCGGAGAGGAGGGGTCACGGGGATGCGAGGACGGGAGAGAGAAATGCAGAATGCTGGGCCGAGCCGTCAATGGAAAAAAGTTTCGAACGACGATGACGATTACTAAAGTCGAGAGAGCGAACAAACGCGAGTGCTTGTCGATCTTCGTTTAGCCTGTGCTCGTAGAAAACAGCAGAATCGCGCAGAAGAGCGGGAAGAGAGGATCAGAATCGCTCTCGACGCCAACGTAGAGAGAGTTTTTTTTCCCGGAAAAAAGTGCATGCCGCACGTAGCTCGATTTTTTTCCTTGTTTTTTTTCTTCCTTCGGTGCTGCTTCTTTTCTCCCACTCTCTCTCGCCTTTGCTCGCTCGCTCGCTCTCCTCCCTTTTCACCCATCGAAAGAGCCGCGCCGTTATGCCCCCCACGCGGCTCCTCCCGACCTCTCTGATCCTGATTTCAATCGTCGCAGTTCTCCTGATGTCGTCGACACATCTCCCCAAAGGACAGTCTCTCAGAGAGACAGCGGAGAGGGAGGCGACCGAGGGCCGGAGATCGACGACGTCGACGACGAACGACGATGCTCCTCCTTCGCCTTCGCTATTCCTCCCTCTCGCTCTTCTTTCAACCTCCTCCTCCTCCTCCTCCCCTTCCCGCGGCTCCACCCTCCGCCGCCACGCCGACCACCGCTCCTACTCCCCTCTCTGGCTCCACGCCAGAAACTTCTACGCCCTGGACGAGCGCGGGTCGTTTTCACCGGAGGAGGAAGGAGAAGACGACGCGTCGGTCCACGTGGCCGGCGCCGCGACGAGGGTCGAGGCGCTGCCGACCGGAAACGCCGCCGAGCTCGTCGCGGGCTCCCTCTCGTCGTCGCTCCCTTCGTCGTCGGCGTGGCTGGGGTCCGCTCCGGCCCTGCTGCTGGAGGTGCCCTGGCCCGCGCTCTCGGGCTCCACGGCGGTTTGGATGGAGGTGGTGGCCGGGGCCGCCGCGGCGGTGAGGGAGGCGATAGAGGTCGAGAGGGAGGAGGAAGAGGAGAAGAGGAAGAAAAAACGGCGACGGCCTTTCCTCTTCTTCTTCCTCGACCTCCTCCTCCTCCGCCGCCCCTCCTCCTCCTCCTCCTCCTCCTCGGCTCCAACTCCTCCTCCTCCCCCTCCTCCTCGCCTCTTCGACTTCTCCTCCTCCGCTCACCGAATGCCCCTGCCCCTCGTGATCCTGCTCCCCAATACCGACTCGGAGACCTGGGCCTCGACCCCGGCCGCGCGGTGGGCGAGGGAGGAGGCCCTGCCGCTGGCGCTCGAGGCCGCGGCCGAGGTCGCGCTCCGAGGAGCAGGAGAGGAGAGAGGAGAGGAGGGAGAGCAGCAGCAAAGGCGGCAGCTCCCCTTCTTCTCGCTCCACTTCCTGACCAAGGACGACCTGGAGAGCTCGTCGCGGACCTCGTGGGTTGGCTTTGAGGCGGTGATAGTCCCCCACGGCAGGTCCACGACCCCGAGGCGAGACGCCGGCTTCGGCTTCGGAGGAAGTAAAAAACGAGAAAAATCAAAAACGGAGGAGGAGGAGCCGAACGCGCTCGCGGTAGCATTCCGGCGCAGGGCCTGGCAGGCGGCGGGGCTGCCTCTGGATGCTCTCTCTGCTTCTGCTTCTGCTTCTGCGGCGATGCAGGTCGAGCGAGGGTGCGATCCGAGGGGAGACGGAAACGAAAACGGAGGAGCGAGAGGAGCTCGAGATCTCGTGCTCGTCTCCGAGCCCTCTTCCTCTCTCTCTCCTTCTTCTTCCTCTTCTCCAAACTCCAACAACAACGACAACAACAACAACAACGCCATCGCCAACTTCGAAGAGCTCTCCGCCGCCCTCGAGCGCGTGGCCCTCTCCCTGGGGCTCGGGGCGAGGCCGGCCCTGCTCACCCCTTCGACCACGCTGGCCTCCGCCGCGAGAACGGCGGCGAGGAGCAAGGTGGTCATCGGCAAGACGGGCCCGGCTCTGGCGGCGCTTGTCCCTCTCTTGGCACCGGGAACCGGCGTCGTCGAGCTGGTGCCACCAAACTGGGAGTGGGAAGGGTCCCACCTGCTGATCAGGAACCTGACCCGCGGGCTCTTTGGACGCGGAGCGGGCGAAGGAAGAGGAGGCGGCAAGGGCGTCCTCTACTCGTCGTGGCGCCCCGGGGAGCTCCCGAGCTGCCCCTCCCCCTTCCGCGCGCTCCTCTACGCCTCGCCGCTCGACGAGCGGCGCTTCGGGCGCTGGTCCGCGAGCGAGTGCGCCGCAGACAGGGAGTGCTCGGAGGCGACGGCGAGAGGATTTTTGAGGGTCGACGTCTCCGCAGTCGTCGACGAGGTCGCGCTGCTCGCCGGGGCGCTGCTGTCGTGCGAAAATAACGATTTCGATGATTCCGCGAGCGAGAGACAGGGGGGAGGCTGAAAAAGAAAAAAAGAAATGTAAAAAAAAAAAACCTGCCTTTTTATAACAATTTTTCGAAAGACGAAAAAAATAGAAAAATAGAAAAAAATCTCTCTCTCTCTCTCTCTCTCCAAATCTCGTCACGACCCTTCCTCCCCAAACTCGCTCGTAAACTTCTCCTGCACCTCGATGTCTTTCGAGGAGACAGTGGGCCTGGCTTTCAGCAGGGCCTTTTCGAAGTCGCGCATTGTGACACACGGGGTCGCGACTCTGCCCGCCAGGCCTTTGTCGGCGAGCTCCGCCAGCGTCGCGGCAAAGGCCCCCTGTTCCCCGGGGGAGCACGCCTCCAGCTGCTCCTCTCCCGTTTCTTTCGACTTGAAGGAACGGAAGTGCGTGGCGTCCTGCGTCTTGCGGACGGGTTCCATCAGAACGTCCTTGACGACGACGGCGATGTCTGATCCCGAGAAACCATCTGTCTTCGAGGCCAGAATGTCGTAATCGCCCGGTGCCTGCAGCGTGCTTGGCGTGTCCCCCAGGTGGACCTTGAACATGTGGCTCCTCGCCGGAACGTCGGGAAGCGGGATGTAGATCCTCTTGTCGAAGCGGCGCCGGATGGCGTTGTCGAGGGCGTAAGGGAGGTTTGTCGCTCCCAGGACCAGGACCCGCTTGTCCGCGGCGTCGGAGCCCGTGCCGACGCCCTGCATCTGGACCAGGAACTCGGTCTTGATCCGCCTGCGCGTGGTAGTTTGTTTTTTTTGGTGGTGGGAGGAAGAGAGGAGGAGAGAGAAGGAAGAGGAAGAGAAAATGTGAGAGTTCTTTTTTTCATTTCGCACGGGAAAAAAAAATCTCGAAAACTTTTCGAAAAACTTCAAGAAAAAAAACAATCTCCTCACCTCGCCGCCTCCGACTCTCCGTCACCACGCGAGGAGCACAGCGCGTCGATCTCGTCGATGAACACGATCGACGGCGCGCTCTCCCTGGCCATAGTAAAAAGCTGGTTGACTAGCTTCTCCGACTCTCCTAGCCATTTCGAGACCAGGTCGGAGGACGAGATCGAGAAGAAAGTCGAGGCCGCCTCCGTGGCCACCGCCTTCGCCAAGTAGGATTTTCCTGTTCCGGGGGGACCATAGAGTAAAATCCCGCTCCAGGGCTTGCGCTTGCCCGTGAAGAACTGCGGGAACTTGACGGGGAGGATGACGGCTTCTTTCAGGGCCTCCTTGGCCGCCTCGAGGCCCGCGACATCCTCCCATTTGACGTTTGGCCTCTCTGTTTTTAAGTGTTTTTTGGTTTTTTTTGATGAATCCGAGGCGTTAGATCGAGGAAAATGTCAAGAGCGTCGCGTTGGAGTTCGTCTCGAGCTCTCTCCCGACCCGCGAAAAGGGGGTCGAAAAAAAGAAAAAAGAAGAAGAAAAACTTCAAAACTCACCGGTCAAGATAGCGGAAGACAGCTGCCCCTTCAGCTTCGCGTTGTCTTCGTCCCCTCCGCCCCCTTTCTCGCCCTTCGCCTTCTGCGCCCCGGTACCCCCCGCGCTCGGCGAAGGCGCAGCGGCCTCGGCGGTCTGCCCGTCGACGATCCCCTTCAGGTACTCCGCCCTCTCCAGATATTCCTTGAACTTCGCGGTGATGGCTTCCTTGGCCTTTGGGTTCTTCTCGTACTTCAGGTGAGTGGAGAAGTATTCTAATGCTACCTTGTAGAGCTCGAGGGCCTTGGAGTAGTTGCCCGCGTTGTCCTCGGCGACGGCCTCCTTAACGTACTCTGATGATGGGAGAGGGATAGGGGTTTCGAGAGAGGAAGAGAGAGAGAGAGGTTGGAAGAAGGAGGTTGAGCGAAAAGAGACCCTCGCGGACGAAGCAAGTCGAGCGAAGATGATGATCGAAAGCCATCCCCCTCTCTCGTTCTCTACACTCTCTGTCTCCACAGCCTCTGCTCGCTTTGCCCATGAGCACGACATCCCACGACTCTCTTACCGATGGCCTTCTCCTTGAAGTTGGAGTACATGGCGATGACGAGCAACGAAGGAAGGAAGAAAGAGGCGAAAATCGATAGAGCCAGATGAAAAGAGAAAAAACGGCGGCGACGACGAGTTCTTGTCTCTCTCTGTCTCTCTCTCTTATCAGCCCTCTGCCTCTTTCTTCTGGGCTTCGCTGCTCTGCGGCTAGAGCTCGAGACAGCGGCCGAGAGACGACGCAGATAAAGAGGGAGCCAGGCGATTCCGTCCTCTCGAAGGGAGAGGAGAAGAGGGAAGAGGAGGTTCAGAGAGTGAAGCCATTCGTTTTTTCTTCCCCACTTTTTTTCTTCTTCGAAAAAAGAAAAAGAGAAGAAAAACAGAGAGAAAGAGAGAAAAACATCGCCCGGCTTCTCCTTCTTTTTCGCTTTCTCCACACGCTCTCTCCTTCTCCGCGCAAGCCATGGCGCACGCCGCGGTCCTCTACCTCGAAAACTTCGTCGAGAGTGCGTCGATTTAAAATTGAAAACTCGTCTTCTTCCGTCTTTTTTCCCCCGTCGTCGACGATTGCCGATCCCCATCTCACCTTTTCCCCTTCTCTCTCTTTCTTCACTTTCCAGGCATCGGCCATGTCCCTGCCGAGCTCACCAGGCTGCTGGCGACCATCCGCGACCTCGACGAACGGAGCGTCGGTGAGTTCCTGGTTGATTTCGAGGAAGAAAGTGAACGATGACGAGGTTGAGAGATCGACGCCGCCGCCGCTCGCTCGGCCGACCTCTTCCTTTTTCAACCTCTCAACTTCTCTTTCTCTCTCTCAACGCCCACCAAAACAAACAAACCAACCCAGCCCTCGCCGACGCCATCCGCGCCAACGTCGCCCTGTGCCTCGAGAAGCCCGCCCAGGCCAACAGAGGGATCGCTGCCGGCGATGGAGGAGGAGGAGGAACTCAACCTCAAGACCAGAAAGAAAACCCGACGAAGCGGGATGAGGTCCAGGAAGAAGTAGCCGAGCTCCGAGCGCGGATCGACGCCGACCAGCGCCTGCTGCTCCAGTGGGCCGACGAGAAGTGCTCGATCGCGGCGTGCGCGCTGGACATGATCGACCGCGCCGCGCTGGCGCTGGACGCCGACGCCGCGCCCTTGCTGGCCGACGCCGAGAAGGAGGCGATCGCGAACGCGGCCCTCGACGGAGGAGGAGGAGGGGGCAACGTCGTCCCGGGCCTCGGCGGCAACAACAACCAGGGCTCCGACGGGGGCTACAGTGGGTCGGACCTGCAGGACGACGGGATGGTTCTCGTTGGGAACCAGCAGCAGCAGCGATCGTCGCTTTCGCGCGGCAACAGCATGCGCCGCGACTCGGCGTCGGACTTTGCGCTGCAGGCCGCCGCCGCTTCGGCCTCCGCGTCTGCCGCTGCTGCCACCGCTGCCGCTCAACATCAGCAGCAGCAGCATCAGGAGATGATGATGAAGCAGCAGCAGCAGCAGCAGCAACAGGAGATGATGATGAGGCAGCAAGAGCTCATGAGGCAGCAGCAATTGCAGGCGCAGCAGGTGCAGGCGCAGCAGCAACAGCAGCAGCAACAGATGATGCTGATGAAGAAGAGGGAAGCTGAGGAGCGCGCCGCCGCCGTGGCTGCCGCTCAGGCGAGGGCGGCGGCGGCGGCGCAGGCCGCCGCCGCCGTCCCCGCTCCAGAGCCAGAAGCTGCGCCGCCGGTGGGCCCCGGGCTCGGCAAGCCGCAGCAAAAGGGGAAAGGGGCCAATGTCGCTGCTGCCAACGCGAACGCCGCTGTCGTCCCGAAGCAGGAGCCAGGAGGAGGTCCCGCTCCGGCGGCGGCAGAGGCGCCAAAGGCGGCGACGACGACAACAGCCGGCGGCGGCGGCGCGGTGGCGAACGAACAAAACGCCGCTGGCGCCGCCGCCGCCGGGGCTCCTCCTCCCGCCGCCAGCGACGCCGCCGCCGCCGCCGCCGCAGCAGCAGCAGCAGCAGCGGTCCCTCCGGTCTACCTCCCGACCCTCCCGCCGGGCATGAAGGCCTCCTCCCACGAGCCCCAGGCTCCGGGACGCCTCCTGACCTCGGCCGACATCACCGCGGACCTGAAAGGGCGCTGCGGGTCGCTGTTCTGGCCCGACGACGGCCTCTGGTACTTCGTCGAGATCAACGACGTCGACATCGCCGAGAGGAGGGCCGCGATCACCTATGCTACGGGTGAGACGGAGTCTCTGGATCTGGACGAGATCGTCAGGAACGCGCACCTGTCGCTGATCTCGAACGGGCTGGATATTTGAGTTGAGGATGGAGAGGAGGCGGCGGCGGCGGCGGCGGCGAGTGGGGTTTGTAAAAAAAAATGAAAAAAGAGGGAGACTCTCAGAGGTGGAAAAACTAGAAAAAAAACGCCGACTCTGCAATTTTTCCTCTCACTTTGGCATCAGGCCGTCGAAAGAGAGATCGAATCCCATCTGCTCTTTTTCCCGCTCCGGTTCCGCGTAGTTTCTGCTTCTTCCGCGCAGCTTAATACACAAAGAGCTTCGAGAACGTCTCTATCGCGGGGAGCAGAAGAGCAGCAAGCGGCGCAGACGCGAAGCGACACGCGCGCAAAAAAGCAAAAGAAGAGAGCTTTGATCCTTCTCGACCTCGACCTCTTCGACCTTTCTTCAAAGCAATGCCGACGAAGCTCTCGCACCTGCTCTACCGCCTGGTCGGGCGCGACCCCCCGGACCCCTGGGTCGACCGCAGCATGATGCAGCAGCATCTTAGGGGGCACCGGCAAGAGCATCGGAGCTGGAAGCAGTCGATTTTTCAGCCAAACAGCTCTGGAGGAGGAGGAGGAGGTGGAGGAGGAGGAGGAGG
>Ga0210003_1003128_pt1 | contig 13625 bp, 12 predicted proteins | sample LantaG_FD_182804 | JGI IMG/M metagenome (GOLD analysis project Ga0210003, IMG submission 182804) | Deep subsurface microbial communities from Baltic Sea to uncover new lineages of life (NeLLi) - Landsort_02402 metaG (SPAdes) (version 2) | ecosystem: Environmental > Aquatic > Marine > Oceanic >... | reverse complement strand
ATACCCTCCTAAAAACATGAAAATTATCCTCCTCGGTTCTATTCTTTAACTTATTCCCCGTTTTCTCTGATAAAAAAATTTAACTCTATCCTTGCTCAAATTACTTCTATAAATAATTATAAAAGTATATCTACATTTATACTTTCTCTTTAACTGTTTTAATCCTTTTAATAAACTCCTTTGCTGTTTTCGTTACCTCCTCATAATCTCCCCTTTTGGCTCCCGCCGTGAGGGCACCGCCAACACCAACGGCAAAACTTCCAGCCTTAATCCACTCTATTACATTATCAACACTTACACCACCGGTAGGTAAAAGAGGTGCCTGAGGAAGAGGACCTTTAATCGCTTTAATAATCTTGGGACCAAATAAGGCTGCAGGAAATATTTTAACAACATCTGCCCCTGCTTCCATAGCTTTTACTACTTCCGTTACGCTCATGGCACCAGGTATAACTATTTTCTGGTATCTGTTACATAACCTGATAACTTCTTCATTTAATGCCGGGCCGACTATATATTCCGCACCTGCTAAAATGCAACAACGAGCAGTCTCCGCGTCTAAAACAGATCCTGCACCAATTAAAATTTCTTTATTACTATAAGTTTCAGCTAGTTTTTTAATAACATCTATCGCACCGGGTACGGTCATAGTTATTTCAATAGCTTGAATACCACCAGCTTTAACAGCCTCTGCAATTTTAAGAGCCTGGTCCGGATTTTCAGCTCTAACTACAGCTATGATACCCGATTCTTCAATTCTTTTTAGATTTTCTATTTTTGAAATCATCTTTTTATCTCCCTTCTACTTAATATTGTTAATAAATTATCAAACTACTATATTTCTATTTCATTTCTATAACAATCTAGATATAATAAACATCACTTAATCTATGGATAAAAACACGAAAAAATAAAATTTACTTTCCTCTAGATAAAGATTTTTATCTCAATGCTTAACAACGTATTAATTAGAAATGACTTTGATAAATAAGCTCAACATTAAACTTTTTCATTAAATTGACAAGAATCAGCAAAGTTAAAGTCAAACCTATTTTTATAAGTCTGGTTGCTTAAATATTAACAATAGAATTTTAATTCCTTTCCTATTCAATTGTTATTTATCTTTTGTTAAAGTCTTTATTTATTATCTTTCTTCTTGGAAGATAAAATGTAAGATAACTCTCTAAAAAAATCTCTTCGGATTATAAATATAAAATTAACATATACTAATACTGATAAATCATTAAGCTAATGTAGTAGGTGCTGTAAATTTCAAGATATCAAAAAAATACTGGGTAAACTCCGCTAGCAAACAATTAGACATTTAATTCTTGCTATTAATTAACTTTTTATTAGTATATAAGTCTTTAAGTTTAGTTATATTTTCACTTTTTCTCATAATATTTCTCATATAATATTTTTAATATGTTTTAAATGCCTTTTATTTCAAGCAATCTATATTGTCTGTATTTAGTACCCATTTTTTATTTTACTACTTTCAATAATATTTCCAATTTCAGATAAATATTTTAATATACGGCAATATACGGAAAAATATATTTTATATTTTTCTACATTTTCAGCAATAGGCTTTATCGTTTCTTCTTTCCTGATAATTTCTTTAACTTTATTGTAATCTTTCCAAAGTCCCATACCTACTGCTGCAATAGTAGTAGCACCCAAAGAAGCGGCATCTTGATCTATATTTATTTTGATAAAAGAAATATTAAAAATATCAGCAAACACCTGCCTCCAACTAGGATTTTTACTACCTCCTCCTACAATAGTAATCTCTTTCTCCAAAGGACAAAGTTTTTCCAATTTTTTATACATAATACAAAGATCCATGGTAATACCTTCAATAACGGCTCGGATAATATCTGACTGAGAATGCATAAGTTCTAATCCTAAAAAAGCACCTTTTACATTTTCAGCAGCATAGGCAGCCGGAGCACCGGCTAAACTAGGATTAAATAAAACACCATTTGAACCAATTGGTGATTTCATAGCTTCTTCTATAAGTAATTCGTAGATATTTTTACCACTCCTTTTAGCTTCTTTTATATAATTAGAACAAACTATCTCTTTTAACCATTGAAGAGAACTACCGGCTGAAAAAATAGAAGTAGCAGAAGTATATAAACCAGGTATTACATGATCAAAAACAAAAGGTTTTATTTTTATATCAATTACCGGTCTTTTTGAAGAAATGGCTATCCAGGCAGAAGATCCTAAAGATAGATAAACCTTTCCTTCCGTAATATTTCCAGCTCCTAAAGCCATACAGGAATTATCAACACCACCTGCCATAACAGTTAAATCTTGAGATAGTCCTAGCCCATAAGCTACTTCCGGTAGAATAGTTCCTATCATTGTATGAGAAAACACAATTTCCGGAAATATCTTAGCAGGCAATCCACTGGCTTCTATAAATTCCCTTTTATATTTACGATTTTTTAGGTCATAAACTCCAGAACCTGAGGCATAAGAATTATCAGTTAAAATTCTTCCTGTTAATTTATAATTAATATAATCTTTGGTACCAATGACTTTAAAAATATTTTTAAATAAATTAGGCTCATTATCTTGATACCACATGATTTTAAAAACAGCATAGCATTCCTTAGAAAAACCGTTTCCTGTAATTTGATACCACTCTAAATAATTAATTCTATTAAAAAAATTTTCAGCCTGTTTTCTTGCTCTAGTATCAGACCAAATAGGAATACAAGATCTCAATAATCTTCCTTTTTTATCAATTGGGACTACCGCCATACTATGACCGGAAATAGCTAGACATCTAATGTTTTCTTTCTTAATTGCAGATTTTTTTAAAAGTTCTCCGGTACTGCAAACAACAGCTTTCCACCAATCTTCTGGCTGTTGCTCGTGCCAACCCGGACGAGGATAAAATGTTTTATAGCTCTTAAACGAACTGCCAAGACAATTTCCGTTGACATCATAAATGGAGGCTTTATTTCCTCCTGTTCCTAAATCAAACGCTAATATATATTGACCCATACTCACCTTCGCCTCTCAATTCGCTATTTAAGTATCTACTCAGTCATATTTATTGAATAAATTTACAATTTTAATTGCAGATTTTAAATTAATGCCAAACCGGCGGATACCAATTTCATAGAGTTTGAGAAATTCCACTTTTGTACGGATTCCACCGGCTGCTTTAATCTTAATGTCATCACCTATAAATTGTTTAATCATTTTTATTCTTTCAATATTTGCATCTCCCGGAATCCAACCAGTACCAGTTTTTATATAATTAGCTCCGCCTTTAATCACAAGTTTACATGCTTTTTTTATTTCATTATCCGTAAGGCAGTTAATCTCAATTATGACTTTAAGAGGTATAGAACCAGATATATCCACAATTTCTTTAATTTCATCTAGGACATAATTATATTCTCCGGACTTTAATTTCCCCACATTTATTACCATATCCATTTCCTGTACACCATCAATTATTAATCTTTTCGCTTCTTGAACTTTAATTTCTCTTGAATGGCCTCCGGATGGAAAACCTACTGGGGAACCTACAAGTATATCCTTTTCCTCTTTAAGTAAATCAGCTACTAAACTCACCCAAACAGGTAAAACATGAACATTTATAAATCTGTACTTTTTAGCATATTGGATTAAAGTTTTTATATCCTTAATTGAATGGTGAGTCCTAACGGCACTGATATCAATCATTCTTGCCACATTATAAGAGTTCAACAATACTCCTACCTCCTAAAAAACATAGACTTACAGTTTAATAACTCGCCAGTAGTTATATATATACTTAATTTAAAGGGCGAAATTCCTCCTCCATAGTTCTTAATATTTATTTATAATCAAAAACAACCTTTCCTAAGGGCAAGTAAAGATCTCCTTTTCCAAAAAAACCTCCTAATATCTTCTTGGGTTCTAACAAATATGTAGGATCTATCTCTGACCTTTCAAACTTTACTGATGCCGGTCCGCCGAAAAACTTGCCTTCATGGGCAGTAAACTTGCCGGCAGTCAGTACAAGCTCTCTGAGAGGCTCACCCTCTTCTTCGGCGCTTGGAATATACTTCAATGAATATACTCCACCGGTACTCCAGGGTACCTCATTCATATTAGCTTCATACTGCGGAACAACCAGTGCCTTAATAATTTCATGTCCTAACCGATTAGTCTGGGCACGTACAGCTTCCATTTCCGGAACAATTTCAATATCGGCCATTTTTTTTTGATATCCCCATATTTCACGACCTGCTGTAAGTGGTATATGGCTATTTACATACAGAAACGGTTCATAATCCCCTTCAATATCGTTAAATTCTACCTGAACATATATCGCAGTTTCTTTGAAACCTCCCTGAGTGGTCCCTAATTCAAATTGAGAGTGCCAGACAATAACTTTATTAGTTCTAACTTTTAATGGTTCCGGAACAACCTTTTCAATTCTTTCTTTATCTGTCTCATAGACAACCAAATGGATATCCATATCTCTCCACACCAGCGGCGGTCTGCCGTATAAATCCGAAACTACTGGATTGGTAAATCCCCAGTCTTCTTTTTTTATCATAATATATACCTCCTTAAATACGTAAAAGTGAAACTTAAACATAATAGCTCTCAAAAAACTTAGGCTCAAGCCGCTGGGATGGCTTTGCCCGTAACCTTATCGAAGAGCAAGACGCGCGACTGGTCTATGGAAACGGACACAGGCGTACGCGGGTTCGCTTTATAAGTTATCGGCATGACTATTTGGAATCGAACGTCCGTGAACTGCACCGTGACGACGTTCATATCCCCTTGTGACTCAGTCACGAAAATCTCGGCGGGAATACTTCCATTCCCGCTTCTTGCCGGAAGCACCTTCAAGTGATAGGGACGGATGCCGAGAACCACTTCTTCGGGAAGATTTTGACTGGTCAGATTATCAGGAAGCTCCAGTTTCGCAGACTGGTGTTGAACATAAGCTTTACCATTTTCCCTCAGAACCGTGCCGTTTAGAAAGTTCATGGGAAGATCACCGATGAAACTGGCGACGAAGAGATCGATAGGGTGATCGTAAATCTCGCGCGTTGAAGCGACCTGGTTCAAACGGCCCTCGTTCATAACCGCTATTCGATCCGCTAAAGCCATCGCGTCTTCCTGATCATGCGTCACCAAAACCATCGTATAACCTAATTCGATGTGCAGTCTCTTGATATACATACGCATTTGAAATCGTTGACTCGTGTCCAAATGCGAAATGGGTTCATCCAACAAAAAAACGTTCGGCTTACGGATTAGAGCCCGAGCTAATCCCACGGCTTGAGATTGGCCACTACCCAACTTTCTCGGTTTATGTTCCAGCAATTCGGTGATTCCAATATTCGCAGCGACTTCACGTACGCGTTGATCTACCTTAAGGCCCTTTTCCCCGGCGGACCGAAGGGGAAAGGCCAGGTTTTCATAGACCGTCATAGTGGGATACAAAGCATAGTTTTCAAAGGCCATCGAAACATTACGCTCAGATGGTTTACTTGCAATCACCGACGAGCCATCGAAGAGGATATCCCCTTTGGTGACTTCTTCCAATCCAGCGATCATCCGCATAGTTGATGATTTTCCGCAACCGGAGGGTCCCAGTAAGGCGATGAATTCCCCGTTAGCGATATCTATGGAAATACCGCGCACTGCATTGACTTTACCGTACCGTTTATGAACATCCTTCAATGATACCGATGACACTGTTACGCTCCTCCTTATTAAAACCTAATTTCACAACACTTGGGTGTCCGGGTGATAAATTGCTCTTCCATCGGCGAAAACATGTAAAAACTTGGAATGGATACTTAGCCATACTTGTTCTCCCACTTTCCATGTTTGGTCAGGGGCCGTGATGACTTGCGCCAAATTTTTACCAAATTTCACGGTGATCAGATTGCGATGTCCTTGCGATACGACCAAGTAAATGACAGTGGGAACGTTGTGCTGTTTATTTGCCGAACTCGACAACGACGGTTGACTGGCTCGCAACCCGACTTTGAGTCTTTCGACGCCTGAGACGCTAGCAGCCATCTCTGCATTGAAATCGCTCGCCGCGGGAATGATAAGTTCCGATTCTCCTAAACGGAAAGCAGGTTTGCCGTCCTTTGAGACAAGGTGCGCATCGATGAAACTCATGGGCGGATCTCCGACGAACTGAGCCACAAAGTCGTTTGCCGGTTTATAGTACACGTCTTCAGGGGATGCATTCTGCATCAACCTACCCTTATTGAGAACAATCACCCTGTCTGCCAATGCCATCGCTTCACGGTAATCGTGCGTAACATGAAGCACTGTTGTTTTTTTCTCAAGGCAAATATTTTTTAGCTCGGCCCGCATTTGGATTCGCAGCCGGGCATCAAGGTGAGATATCGGTTCATCAAGTAGATAAATGTCCGCTTGCCTGATCAAGCAGCGCCCTAACGCCACCCGCTGTCGTTGTCCTCCACTTAGAAACCCAGGCTTACGATCAAGCAGCTCTTCGATATGCAGCAGTTCCGCCATTTTAATCACTTGCCGCTTGATTTCGGCTTCCAGAATTTTACGCGCCCGTAAAGGAAAAGCCAGATTCTCAAAGTTCGTCAAATGCGAATAAAGAACGTAGTTCTCGAAAGCCATCGAAAAATTTCTCTTCTCCGGGGGAACCCCTTCCAGTGATTGATCACAAAAATACAAGTCGCCATAGGTCGGTTGAGTAATCCCTGCTATCATACGGAGAGTTGTTGATTTTCCGGCCCCTGCCGGGCCAAAAATTACGACGAATTCACGTTCCCTACACTTAAAAGAAAGATTTCGTACCGCCAAATTAGTGCCAAATCTTTTTGTTACTCCGTGAAGTTCAATCACCGAACCACATCCTTTCCGAACTCGGCGATCAGTTCTTCACGCGCCTTCCGTTCGATTTCCTCTTCACGACGTTTCATCCACAGCATCCGACGGATGCCGACGACGAAATATGCGGTGCCTATAGCGCCCGAAACGACGAAACCGACAGCAATATACGGAAATAATGGATCCACAAACTTCAACCAGATTAAGCCGATAAAAATCGTCAACATCGCCGACCACCATAAACGATCCCAAATCGCTGCTATCGACATTTCATACCCCCCTCCAAAATCATCCTCGAACCGCACCAAACGTCAAGCCACGAACAATCCATCGCTGCAACAACAGCGCAAAAAGAATCATCGGAGCGACACAAACCGTGGCTGCCGCCGACAATGGACCCCAGAGAATACCCCGCTGTGTCCAGAAATCTCCCACTCCGACTGTGATCGTCCTAGCGACATCGCGTGTAAGAATGGATGCAAAGAGAAATTCATTCCATGAAAACAAAAGGCAGAAAATTGCAGTGACGGCGATACCAGGAGCGGCCAAAGGCAATACAACCTTTATAAACACTTTAAAACGGCTGTAGCCGTCCAATCGGGCCGCATCTTCCAATTCCGTCGGAATATCCTGGAAAAAGGAGTGCATCAGCCAAATGGCAAACGGAAGATTGAAGATGGTGTAACAAACAATCAGGGTTCCAAGCCGATCCAGTCCCAATTGTAGAAATTGCCCGATAGCGGTATTTCCGGCCGTACGGAAAATCACGAAAAAAGGCATGACAACCGCGATGGCCGGCATCATGCGGGTGGTCAGGATAAAGAACATTAAGTTTCCGCCACCGGTGTTGTATCTCGCGAAAGCATATGACGCCAGCGAACCACAGACAATCACGATAAAAGTCGATCCCAACGCAACGATCAAAGTATTACTGATGTAGTGGGCGAAATTCGCCTGTTCAAAAGCGTACTTGTAATGTTCAAACGTAGGTTGAAAGAAAAAAGCCGGAGGAGTCATAAGAATAATATCCGTCGGCTTTACCGACGTCGTAATCATCCAATAAATCGGGAATAGCGTGATGATTAAAATGGCAATTACTATGGACATCCTCATGATATCGATGGCCGTAATTTTTTTAGAACGCACTTTACACACCTGCCTTAATTAAATCGCGCTCGCTCGCTCTGTTGCCGCATGAGCCGACGTAACATAAAACCCGCGAACACGATGATCACGAAAAGAATAATCAAAGCCATTGCACTGGCTTGATCTAACCGAAATTGCTTGAGGCCGACTCTGTAAAGGAAATATGTGATGGTTTCCGTTACCGCTCCAGGTCCACCGCGTGTCGTCGTGGCGATGGGATCGTATAAACGCGCCGCATCAATTGAGCGCAATACGAAGACCAAGATCAATACTGGTGACAGCAAGGGAAAAGTCAATCGACGCAAGACCTTGAAAGTGGAAGCCCCGTCCAGCTCAGCCGCCTCGAAGGGTTCCTTTGGCAAGGATTGAAGCCCCGCCAAAGTGATCAGTAAGACGAACGGCGTCCATTGCCAGACATCAAAGATGATGATGCTAAATAAGGCCACATTACTGTCACCCAACCAATTGAGCGGTTGGAGCCCGATAGCCTGGAGCGCCGCATTATAAACACCGAAATCCGCATCATACAAATACCGCCAAATCATTCCGACAGCAGCTGGGGCCGAGGCCAGCGGTAAAAGGAAAAGCGCCCGAATGATGCCCTTGAACCACCTCAATTGGTTGATTAAAAAAGCTAAAGAAATCCCTAGAACCATTTGAATACTGACCGACACAACCGCAAAGAAAGCTGTTCGCGCCGAAGCCGCGAAAAAAACATCACTGTTCAACGCGAACCTGAAGTTATTTAAACCTACGAATTGCCATTTTGCAGCCGGCCCCGCCGTCAAGTCCACATGCCTCAAGGAAAGATTGATGGCATAAAACAGGGGAACTAATCCGAAAAAAAACAAGACGATCAGGGCGGGAGTAACCAACAGTATACCATAAGCGCCATCCGACATGATTTTTTTTCTTTTTCGAATATCCGTTAAATCAATCATTGGATAATCCATTTTTTTCATAGGACGCTCCTCTTATAAACTTGAAGACAAAGGTGGAAAGAGTTGCGCTCCTTCCACCTTTGTTACGCACGTTATTTTTGCTTGCGCAACTGCACGCTCGGGTCAAAGACGTAAGGTTTGTTGGAAGCCGCCGGCTTCAGAAAGCCTTCATTGTAGATGGTCGCTTTTCCTCCGATGATTTGGTTGATGGCCTTCGTAAAGCCTGCCATCGCGGCTTCAATAGTCATCGTACCGCTCGCCGCGGCGGAAAGCCAAGCAGGAGCTTCTTCATAAATCTTGGCGGCCTGCGGAATATGAATGTAATTAGTGTACCAATTCTTGGCGGAATCCTCAAGAACATTCACAAGCACGGGGAAGTGACCCGCCTGCTCACGCCGGCTCATATAGAAAGACTTATCATTCAAAATACTCATTCTCGTTGTGCTTCCACCGCCCTCAGCAAACTTTCGCTGAGCTTCCTGTCCGGTAATCCACTTCAGGAACTGCCAAGCCTCTTCAACATTCTTGGTTGATTTAGCGATACCAAGAGAGAAAGCACCGGCCCATGTCTTGCCACCACCGGGGAGTCCGGCGATTCCAGCTTCGGAGCCGGGAATGTTTTTCTCGACTTTCACAGCGTTGGGCCACTGATCCAAGTACATTGGCCCGGTCATAGCGATAAGACCGGTGTTAAATTGGCCAATGACGAAGTCATATCCACCGCTGAGCGAACCTGGTGGAGCATAGGGCAGAAGCTCATTTACATATAGCGTTACGGCATCAAGAAAGGGCTTATCAGTTACGCCGGAAGTACCATCGTCATTAATGACATCTCCGCCCATAGTCCACGCTATTGTCATGATCTCATCGAAGATGTGATTATAACGACCTGCCATCAGACCAATCCCATAGAAGTCTTTGGTTAATACCTGCCCCATTAAGGTATCGCCTGGTTTGCGTCTGAAGAATTTAGCGATGTCCGCCATTTGATCATAAGTCTTGGGGATATCCAGCTCATAACCGAATTCGGCCTTGAACGCTGCTTTTTCCTCCGAATCCTCAAAAAGGTCCGCACGATAAAACTGACCGGGAGTAAAGGTATAGTAAGGAAGGCCGTATATCTTGCCTCTCCACAGGCCTGAGACATTCAATAAAGCGGGGGCGATGTCGTCGATCTGCACTTCTGCGGCGTCGCGCTTAATGAAGTCATCCAACGGGTAGATATAGCCCGCGTTGGCCCACTCACTCTTCCATGAAACATTCCAAGTAATGATATCGTAGGCACCGGTATTTCCTACGATGTCAAGTACTTCCTTTTCGTACATTGTCGGTAAATCCATTTCGATGATTCTAACATCAATCCCGGTCTTATCGGTGAATTCCTTTGCAAGGGTCTTTGCCCAATCGGTATAAAAGCCGGCCAAAGTGGCCCAAGTAACCGTCACCTTTTCGCTGGAAGCGGCTGATACGTTGGCAGTTAATACAACTAACAGTAATACCACTAAAAAAACTTTAAAAATAATTTTCATTAGTATATTCCTCCTTTTCAAAAAATATTTCTCTTTACTTTATTCCTCAATAAAAAACAATTCTTTAATATTACTTTAGATCAAGATACTCACCCCCCAAATATTTATTATTAGATGCCTTTCGGAAAACTCGGGAACCATTATCTTGCAAGGCTTTTAGGGTACATTTATTTTATTCTTCGCCTCCGCCCTTGAAACTCTTACCTTATAGGGATTTTAGGAAAAATATCGATTAATTTCTGCTCATTTTATAGATTTTTCAGGGGTTGGAGGTGAATTTTTTTAACCTTCTAAGGTTTCCTGAATCCTTCATCTCTTGGGTAAATAATATTTATTTATATTTTGGATTATTTTTTACTACAATTTTCTCGTTTTTTTCAATTACAATTTTAGACATGCCTTTTTTCTCAATAATTCCATAATTATGGCCTGCATCGCCTCTGTAAACCCCAAAAAACAAAAGAGGTTCTTTGCCTACATTCACTGTCCTATGGGCCCAAAACGGAGGTATATATGAAATGCTTCCTTTTGTCATTTTTATAACAAAACTTTTATTATCGGGTGTTTGCATTATTAATTTGCCTTCACCTTTTAAAGTTAAATATATTTCTGCCGTATCTTTAATTTTATGGAAATGCCCCTTGGTCATATAGTATTCGTTACCTATTTTTCCAGAGAATACTATGCTTATACAATGCTGTAGATGACTTTTTTCTTCCGGAATCCTTACATTAAAAAATTTGTAAATAACCGGATCTTCTTTTAATGCCTCTTTTACTGCTTCCTGATCTTTATACATATTTGCCATATCACTTAGTCGTCTGACTATAACTTTTCCTTCTGGCTTTAATTGCATTTTATCTAAATCAATATAACTACTAAATGGTCTAAAAAATTTCATAATTGCTATTTATTATACCCTTCTAATTATTTTTTCTTTAAAAAGTCTTAAGTAGAAGTCTATCATGAACATGTCTGAAGAGTTCTGTTGCAACCTATTAATGCATGTAAATTGTTTTGAAATCTCTGTTTATTTATATAGCTCAACTTGAACCCTTCCTTTGTCTCCTCTGAAATGCGATTCAAAATAATCCATTATCGCATTCTCTTTAGTATAAGTTATGTTCTTCATTAGGTGTACTGGGGCACTCTCTTTTATATTTAAAAGCTCTGAATCATACTCCGACGCTACAATGGCCTCCAACGTAACCCTCGCTTTATAAGCAACTAATCCATGTTTTTCAGCAAGAGTTTGATAAAGTGATTTATCTGTTAAGTCTTCGTTTATTAAATCAGGACACAATTTATATGGTATATGATTTGCAACATGTACAATAGGTCCATTCTCAATATATCTAACACGAAAAATATATATAATTTTTTCATTTTCTTCAATATTTAACTTTTTTGCTATCGCCTTACTTGCAGGTTTAATTTCCTGTTTCAGAATCTTTGTTCTCATCGTATAGCCTTTTTCAACCATATCATCATAAAAGGTGGTTAACTTCTGAATAAACCCGTAATTTATCTTAGGTTTGCATACAAATGTTCCTCTTCCCTTATCCCTATAAAGCAACCCCTCTCCAACAAGCTCTTTAATTGCCTGTCTAACAGTCATTCTGCTAATCTGGTATATTTCGCTTAATTTGTTTTCTGATGTAATTTTCTCCCCAATCTTTAATTCCCCATTTTCAATTTTTTCACGAATAATTTCTTTCAATTGGTAATACACAGGAATCGGAATATCTTTGTTAATTTCTTTAAAATTCATTACATAAATTCTCCGTATAGTCTTATAGTTGTATAGTTGTATATACATCTATATATACTCTATCAATCATCTTTCTAAATGTCAAGAAATATTTTGAATTTTAAATTATAATATTTTCTTGACTTTCGACTGACCAGTCAGTTATAATAAATTTTAGTCTAAAAAATTGAGAGGATAAAAGGGAAAGTAAAATGATGAAAAAAGTTGCCGATCTTATTACAAAATATGCCTGGCTAATCGTTATAGTAACCATTGTTATCACTATTTTGGCAGGTTCACAATTAAACAAGCTAACCATCGAAGATGACATTACCAAATATATGCCTGCGGATGACCCGGATATAGAATTTTATAGTGAAATAGTTGATAAATTTGGCGGCTCTCAGTCAGAAACAGCGGTAATCTCGCTGGAATATGATGACCTTTTCCGGGTAGAAAATTTAAGGAGCGTAAAAAATATTATTGATGAATTAAATGATACTTCTTATATTAAATCTGTAACTTCTTTCTTAAATATGCCTGAAATAATAAGCACAGAATTTGGTTTGGAAGTAAAAGATTTAGTAGAAATCTTCCCGGAAAACGATAAAGAAGCAAGAGAGCTTAAGGAAACTCTTTTAAAAAACAATATGGTAAAGGGCAAATTTATATCCGGAGATGGAAATGTTACTCTATTAATAATGGAATTAAAAAAAGGCTTTTCGGGAAGTGAACTAAAGAATGATTTAATAAAAATAATAGACCCCTTAAAAGGAGATGCTACAAAAATATATTACTCCGGTATGCCATTAATGAGTGCAGAAATATCAGAAAGTTCCCGGAGTACCATGGGCTTAAGTATTGCCGCCATCATTATCATGCTCTTTGTTCTTTTCTTCTGCTTTCGAAGTATTCGGGGAGTCATATTACCCCTTTTTGTCGCTTTTATGTCTTCGGTTTGGGTTTTGGGATTAATAGCTTCCACTGGTAGAAATGTGACCATGGTAGCTGCTATCCTGCCGGTTATTATGATATCTCTGGCAACTGCTTATGGAATACATTTTGTAAGCCGTTATTATGAAGAAAGATATCGCTTTGAACCGCTTAAAGCAGTTAAAATGACTTTCCGGCATACTTTTGTGCCTATATTAATGAGTGCTTTAACGACTATGGCCGGTTTTTTGTCGCTTTCTGCTGCCATCGTAAGACCCATTACCGAATTTGGTATTTTTTCTACCCTGGGAATATTCTTTGCTTTTATACTGGCAACTTTTTTTCTGGGTGCTTTTTACAAACTTTTCCCTCCTCCTAAAATACATAAAAAATTCTCTTCTAATTCTAAAGATTTAGTCAGTAAATTATTGAATCTTGTTTTTTATTTGGTTTCAGAAAAAAAGAAAATGG
>Ga0210003_1003127_pt1 | contig 13626 bp, 15 predicted proteins | sample LantaG_FD_182804 | JGI IMG/M metagenome (GOLD analysis project Ga0210003, IMG submission 182804) | Deep subsurface microbial communities from Baltic Sea to uncover new lineages of life (NeLLi) - Landsort_02402 metaG (SPAdes) (version 2) | ecosystem: Environmental > Aquatic > Marine > Oceanic >... | reverse complement strand
AATTTCGAATACCACGCCGACAAGCCCGACAACGACATTAACCTTTTCGGCGTGGTAAACGCGCCGGATATCCCCCCGGAAGTAGTCCTGGCCGAGTATATCGAAACCCTGAACCACTCCCCTCTTTTCGACAGCGTCACGGTCAACAGGCATTACAAAAGTAAAACCGAGGCGGGTTTTGACCTCGATTTCCAGCTCAGCTTGAGGGGGAAAATATGAAAACCCGGCTGATGCTATATTACAGCCTGGCCATCGGCGCTCTCTGCCTGTGGTTTTTCCTCGTTAACACGCCGATGTCCGAGAAACACCGAGCTGTTAAAATCGAAATCGTTGAAAAAGAAAAACAACTGGTCGACTACAATAAAACCCTGGCGGAACTGAGCACTTATATCCAGACCAGCAGCAGCCTGAAATCGCACAAGGTCGAGTTAAGCTCCCGGTTATATTCTAAAAATGAAATTTTAAAACTGTTCGAGCAGTTCGACCGCGACGCCGCCCGAAACCAGCTGCAGATAACGGAGATAATTCCCCCGCTGGAAGAACTGCTGGCTTTGAATAAAACGATTCCCAATCCCGAGGAACCGCTGTTTTTGAATATTACTTTGAGACTCAACGGGTATTTTATAAATTTCGGAAAATATCTTTCCCGCCTGGAAAAAGCGCCCTATTTCCGGGGGATAAATTACAGTAAAATCGTCACCGACAAAGACAATCCCCGGAAGCTGGTATTCACGGTGAATTTCAAGGCCCTGCTGGGCCGAATCGGGGAGGACTCATGAACGAAAAAACCCGCAAAAAGATAGTTTTCGCCGCGTTGTTCATCGCCGTTATCTGGGGCCTGTTTAATTACGAATGGCCAACCCGGCCGGAGACGACCGACGTCGCTCCCGCCACCGCGCCCTCAGTCGCCAGGGTTACCCTGCAAAACGCTTTATCGCCGGAAATCGTGGAAGAAAAAACGAACCGGAACTGGGGACCCGATCCATTCCGCATCAATAACGGAAAACGTGTCAGCAAACAGGGAGGCAACTGGGTGGTGACCGGTATTCTATATAACACTACCGCCCCCCTGGCATATATCAACAGCACCCCGCTGCGAATCGGCGACACCATCGACAACGCCCGCGTGGTGGGTATCGAGCGTACTCACGTAGTATTGAAATATAACGGCCGTGACCATAAAATTTATTTTTCTGAAGGTTAGACGACATGAAAAAGATAATTATAATATGCTCGGTGATATTCCTGTTCTCCTGTAGCCTGCTCGGCCAGCAGGAACCGGGAGGGGATAAAATCTCCCTGAAACTGAAAGGCGTCCCCCTGGTCGAGGTGCTTAACATGATCGCCATGCAGTACAACCTTAACCTGGTGGTGTCCGGAAACGTCACGGGCGAGGTGACCATACATTTGGAAGACGTCGACATCTTCACCGCCCTGAACGCCATTTTAAACGCCAACGGTTACAATTATTTCGTAAAGGATGAGGTGGTGGTGGTTAAACCCCGGGACATCACCGTCGAGGGAGAATATCAGTCGCGCCTGTTTACCTTGAAGTATATCAATCCCGAAACCGCCCGCAAAGCCCTGGAACCGCGCCTGTCGGAAAAAGGACAGATTATCATTCTCGACCGCAACAATGATAATGTTCAGGGCAGCAGCAATTTCCAGCCCAACCGCATCCTGATCACCGAACGGTTGGCCCAGCTTAAAGAATTGGCGCAGGTCATCGAGGAAATCGACATCCAGGAGAGATTGATTCAAATCGAGGCCAAAATAATCGAGACTACCGTCGACAACTCCTCCAAGCTCGGCTTTTTATGGCCGTCGTCGGTCACGACCACCCTTGGCAACGCCGAGGGCTGGGCCTCGACCGGCTCCACCACGACCACAACTGAAGACTTCGATAGCAAGGCCGGCATTTACGATATCGAAAACGAATCCTGGAACTGGGGTAAACTCTCGGTGCAGCAACTCAACCTGGTGCTGGACCTATTGAAACAAAACGGCAACTCGAAACTCATCTCCGACCCGCATATAACAACCCTGGAAAACCACGAGGCCGAGATAAAAATTGAAACCGTCATTCCCATCCAGACCATCAACCGGTTTTCGGAAGGGGCGGTTATCCAGGATATCGTTACTTTTCAGGATGAAGAGGTGGGCATAACGCTGAAAGTCACGCCGCGGATAAACGTCCCCGGCCAGATTACCCTCGAGGTCAACCCCACGATCGAAGATATCATCGGCTACACCGGCACCGAGAACAACCGCAAACCGATAACCACCGCGCGCTCGATTAAAACCAGGATTACGGTCAACGACGGCGAGTCCATCGCCCTGGGCGGACTTTTAAAAGAGGATGAGATTCAAACCGAGCAGAGAGTGCCGGTTTTGGGTTATATTCCGATTTTGGGGAAGCTTTTGTTTACCCATAAATCAACGGAGAAATCAACGACCGATTTGATAATCCTGATTACGCCGCGTATTATAAAATAATCACTGCGCCAGCAGCCATCTTTTGGACCGGCTGAAGTACATCTGGACGGTAAAAATGAGCATCACCAGGTCGAACGCCAGCGCTTTCCAGGCCTTGTAGGCCGCCGCCCCGGAAGCCTTGAAACAACCGCAATCGATACTCAAACCGCGGTAAACCGTGGTATAAAGAGCAATAATAAAGATAATCGTCATGACATTGGCCCAGATAACCGCGCCGCGATAATGCACGCCGAAAATCAGAGCCAGCCCGCACAGAAGCTCCAGCCAGGGTAAAATCAGAGCCATCAGATTGATTAAATCACCCGGCACCAGATGGTAAAACCAGATGGAGCGGGCGAAAGAACCGGGGTCGATTACCTTGTAAAAAGAGGCGTAAATCAACACCACCCCGATAAAGAGCCGCGATATCATCGTCAGGAAATCGTTATCAATTAACCGTCGCAATCCTTCCTCCTTTCCAGCCCCAGGCCGAACCGCTCCCACTCGCGGGAGCCGCCGAAAAAGATGGTCACCCGGGTGTAGCCGTAATCGGCCAGATTGCGGGACAGGTGCAGCGACAGGTCGCATTCCTCCCCGGAACAAAACACCACAATCGGCTGGTCGAAAGCCACATGCCCCAGGCAGGAGTCGAAATACAATTTCAGGTCCCCTTCGGGCAGATATTCGAAGGGGATATTTATCGACCCGGGAATGGTGCCGCACTCGAACTCCTCTTTTTCGCGGGCGTCAATGAAAATCGTTCGCTGAGTGCTGTGCTCGAGGTGAGCGACGTTGATATCGATAAATGGTGGGTCGTTTTCCTCGGCGTCGGGGGGAATGATCGGGCCGTCGCTCCCGGAGAGGTTTCGGTAAGCGCCGACATATTCGATTTTATTGGGCGTAACCAGGTTGGCGCCCAAACCGAGGATTATCGCCAGTATCAGTAAAATAATTGCTTGCTTAATCGCCATGTCCGGTTGTTCTCAATTTTAATTATCCTTCAAATTTATTATACTATTTAATACGGTCAAGGGCTAAAATAATTTAGTACAAAAAAACAGGGCTCAACCAAACGTTGAGCCCTTAAAATCTAATTCTACACGGAATAGAGGACTATACTGACACTGACAATTCTAATTGATGTCGAAAACGGTATTTGCGGTGGCTTTCCTATTCAAACTTGAATTTATTAAAGTATATTGCCCGTTTAAAATCTTTCCGACAACAGCAGCAAATTTGTTCGGTGCTAACACCTGTAACCCATATAAGTGCCAGTAATCCTTTTCACCTACGGCTGCGAATTCTTCAGCCTCTCTTCTCTTTGGCATAACAACTCCCTATTTATGTTATCTCCCCTATTTCATTGGCGGTTGCGGGAGTATGTTGTTATCAAAAATATAGCAACCTCAAACATAAGTATCAAAAACAAAGTTGATACCAATTAGAGATAGATAACAACATAAAAGGGAACGCAAATAAAGACCTATCACCTCCTTTAGCCGGTTTGAAGGTTAGCAAGGTGCTACGGATTCAGTTCTATTACCCCATTAAATACTAATTATTTTACGTTTGCCTGTCAAGTGGAATTTGAAAATATTTTTGAAAAAATAAGTTTTTTTTGCCGTTAATCAACCAGGAGCTTGTTTAACTTCTTGATTGCCCGCTGCTTATAGATATTCACCACCTGCTGAGTGATTCCCAGGAGATTAGCTATTTCCCGTTCCTTTTTACCATTGAGATAGTACTTTATGACCTGTTCCTGACGTGGCGAGAGAGAATTGTCGATATGCCATTTTACGTTATTTCTCAGTTTCTCGATCGACAAATTTTCATCGGCGTATAATTTTAACAATATCTTTCCGATTAAAATCTCTGTGTTTTCAAATTCTTTCCTGGGCACCATGACTTTTTCTACCGCTTAGTATTTCAAATTATTTGTATCCCTGATTTTGTTTAATTCATCGGTCGAAATTGAAAATTTTTGCGCCGTCTCCTCCCTGATTTCCGACATCGCCACCCGTTTTTCGTAGGCGGTCAGGTCATTCGGTAACTGACTGAAACGTTTTTTGTAATAACTCAAGATCTGGGTGTGTTTGTCGCTGGTTTTACTCATGGTTGTGGTTGGCATAGGCGTGGAGCTGGTGTTATTTTCAAAAGCCGCTATCTTTTCGTCCTTGGTTGAAACCACGTTTTTCAGGGAGTCGATTTTACCCGTGAACGCCCGCTCGCTTTCCTCGAGTTGGCCCGAAAACTCAACCTCATGACTGTCAACAACTTGCCTGAGAGAATCAACCGCATCCGCAAGTTTCTCAACCTTTTCGGTTCCTTTCTGATAGCCGTTTTTATACAGCACCTGTTCTCTGCTTTCCTGTCTGTTCACCTGGAGATAACTAACCCCGACAATCAAAAGCAACAAAACGATGGCTATGGTGATTTTTTTCATAAAATTACACTCCTCACCTGTATATATCCGCCCGTAATTTTGAAGTCAAGTTTGAACTTTTTTTCAAAATCACATCGTTTAACGGAAAAAATTGCCAGAATAGGATAAAAATGAGTATAACCGGTCGCTTAAAAAAACTCAATCAGGCTGTTCGGCTGCCTTGTCCTCGAGGTTTTTCAGCGATAGATGTTCTTTTTTGAGGTAATAAAAACCCATTACTGTCACGACTACATACTGAACGGCATGAAGAACTATGGCAAATGAAAGGGCATCTTCCTTACCGATACCGTATATTGTCAAAGTCCATACCGTACCCGCATGATAAACACCGATAAAGCCCGGTGAAGAAGGTATAAGAATCGAAATGGAAACAATCACTAAAAGCACATACGAAGCTTCCAGGGGCAAATCAAAACCGAAAGCGACAAAAACAAAATAATTGGAAAAACCCATTATGAGCCAGATTACGATTGTCTGAAAACCCACCCAGGTAAGCGTCTTGAAATCAGTTATGAACTCCAACCCCCGGGAGAATTTCATCACTATCGATTGTATCTTTTCTTTGATTATATTAGGCAGGAAAAATAAGGTGCGCACTAAAAGTTTGCCGGTTTTATCCGGTTTGATGGCCAGGACAACGATAATAATTATACCCAGGAAAGTAACAATCATAGTCAGATAAGTCGCGAATTTAATGTTATCGGGGATTATGGCCTGGGATATAGCCAGGACCGCGCCGAAAATCAAAAGCAACGCGACCAGGTCGAACACCATTCGTTCGACGAAAATATTGGCCAGCGAGGCGGATTTGGAGATGTCCTTATCCTGGGCCGACAGCGAATAAGCGCGGACGAACTCCCCCAGACGCAGGGGCAGGATATTATTGGCCATAAAGCCGATACAGGTCGCCGCCAGGAGATTGTGAAAAGCTACTTTCTTAATCGGCTGGAGCATAAATCTCCAGCGGTAAGCCCGCAGGTACATGCTGAACGCCACCAGCAGGCCGTTGGGAATCAGCCAGAAATAATTAGCTCCCTTGAGGGCTGCCGTCAGTTCTTTGAAATCGATATTGTAAAACAGCACCCATAAGAGAATAATCGAAACCAGAAAACCGAACAGGATATAAATGTATTTTTTCTGTTTGATGGTCATTTTTCCGTTTCCAGTACTTCGAATAAAACCTTCTCGAATTTTTTCGCGGCCCGGTCCCAGTTGAACGTTTCGGCCCAGTCCAGCGCCTGCTTTTCCAGTTCCCGGCGCAGAGTCTCATCCTTCAGTATCAGCAAAAGCTTTTCCGCCAGCTGGTCGATTTGGCCGTATTCGTACAAAAAGCCGGTCTGGCCGTCCCTGACCGAGTCTTTCAGCCCCGGGACATTGGCCGCCACCACCGTTGTGCCGACCGAATTGGCCTCGATATTGGTCAATCCCCAGCCCTCTTTGAGCGACGGCAGTACCGCCACATGAGCGCGGCGCATCCGCTCCACCTTGTCCTCGGTCGTTACGAAACCGGGAAACTCAACGTCATCTTTCAAACCGAGCGAATCAGCCAGTTGTCTAAGTTGCGGCAGGTAATCCCCAGTCCCGACAATCATCAGCCGCGCCTCCGGCAGCGTTTCCTTTATTATTTTAAACGCCCGGATCAGGTGCTGAATCGATTTATATTTTTTAATCCGACCCAGATACAATATGGTCGGTTGTTCGTATTTTTCAACCGAGGCGTCGAAAGCGTACCTCTGCCGGTCTATGCCGCAGTGAATTACGGAAATATCTTCCCTGGGTACGCCCCGCGCGGCGATATCGTCGGCGGTGGATTCGGAGATAACGTTATATCTCTTTCCCCTATAGAATAACATCAGCGGTTTCTCCGCCAGATAAATATAAAACCCCAGCACGAAATTTATCTCCTGGAAAACGGTGGTGGCGAAAAGGTGCGGGATAACCACCAGCGTCTTGAGGTCCAGATACAGCGGGGTGTAAAAAGGAATTTTGTTGATGTCTTCGACCAGAATATCAAACCGGTTGTTTTTGACAATCTTTCTTAAATGAAAAGGCGCGATCAGGTTGAAATTATAGCGGTTCCCCCGACGGATGATTTTCACGCCCTCGACCGTCTCTTCGGGCAGGCAATCCTTAAAACCGCTGCAGAACAGGGTGATCTCATGGCCGTAGCCGACCAGGCGGCGAAGCAGCTCCTCGAGGTGTACCTCCGCCCCGCCGGCATAAGGATTTTTCAGGTCGTTCCAGTTGAGGGCCAGTATTCTCATTTTTTACGCCGTGTTGTCATTGTTTCTTATCTTTATTATCGGACAATTCCCTTGCTCTCTCCCGTAATTGCGAAAGAAATTGCCGGACCCGGCTATCATCGGGATTATGCTGAAGCCAGGTTTGAAGCAGGTCATCCAGACTGGCCGCCTGTTCGTTTTTTATATATATCCTGACCAGTTCCTCGAAAGGCTGGCGGTATGTGGGATACTCCGTCAAGAGGCCTTTGAGGATAATCTCCGCTTCGCTATCAAGGCCCATATTATATTTGGTGCTGCCCAGGAGATATCTCATGTACTTTTTATCGCCGGCCTGGGCCCACCCGATCAATCCGGAAAGTTTGTCCGTATCTCCCTGGGCGGCGTAAATCGAGGCCAGGGAATGCACCGGGTCCGTGGCGTGAGGAATTTTGCGGGCGGCTATCAACGCCACTTTCTCCGCTTCCTCGTACCGCCCGGCCCTTTTTAAGGTATCGGACACGATGGAGAAACTGCTGGCGATATTCAAGGTGGTGCGGCGGGTGGCTTCGTCCTTGTAAACGGTCGGGTCATCAAGGCCCCGCAATTTGACCTTCGTGGTGTCGGTCAAAAAGGCCATCGACTCTTCCACGTTTACCGTCATCCGCGGGCCGTGTTCCTTGATGTACCATTTAAAGCCGCTCAGCTCGAGCAGGGAGTCTATTCGGTAGCCGTGGTACTGACGCGATGACGAACTGGTGGTGATGCTGAAATTTATCGGGTAGCGGTCGGCGTCGTAATCGATGATGGCATCCACCAGTTGGTTGTTCAGCCGGAATGTTCGACCGTCCTGCAGCCGGTAGGGCCGCAGCGCCTTAATCTGTTCATCGTTCCAGGGCAGTTTAAGCCCCAGGTAATCCCGCACCTGTTTAATGTACCACTGGGTGTTGGACAGCGACAGGTTGACCATTTTAACATCGGTGCGCACCCCGTATACTAACTGCAGGCACCAGACCGGGAAGGTATCGTTATCGGCGTTGGTGAACAAAACCGCGTTTTGGTCGGCGGAGTTCAACAGGTTCCAGGCATAATCATAGGGGACGTAATTGTTCGAGCGGTCACAGCGGTAATAATTTTGCGCCAGCGGAAAAACCGGCGTCAAAAGAAGAATCAATAGCGAACCGGAAACAATTTTTCGGGGAACGGGGCTGAAACCGCTCACCATTTCCCGGACGGACTGTATCAACATGGTAACACCGAAACCGATCGCCAGACCGTAAAGGACGAACGCGGGCGTAAAGAAATAATCGCGGTCGCGGACCTCGATATAATCGGCGCCGGTAATCGGGTGCTGGCGGGTGCCGTCGGCAAAATTCATATACAGCACCAGCCCCACCGAAGATATCAGTATCAAGATCAGCAGGAACAAACCCGGTCGGGTTTTGCGCCTGATTATCTCCCACAGCCCGTAAAGGCCGATGACAAAAAGAACAAAAAACTTACCGTCCGGCAAGCCGTACTGTTCGTTGAAGAAGTTCCAGAAGCCCATTCGCCGGAAATCTCCGAACTGGTTGGCCCATTCCGCCCGACGGATGAACATCCGCGGTATCATCGACTGGGAGCCGTACTGCCGCCGCTCCAGGAAATTAATGGTGGTTTGAACGCTTTCCGAGGGATTGTTCTCGTTGATAAACGGGTCCTGGGCGCTGCGGATGGGAATAAACAGGTGCACCGAAAAACCGGCCGCCGTCACCAGCAGAATCATGAGGGCGGTTCGCCAGCCGGGCATTTTGAACATCAGGCCGAGAACCAGAATAATAATCAGTGCCACCACCAGGCCGTAGACAAACGGCATAATCCCGATGACCACCATGAAAGCGCCCGCAATGGCCGCCAGGATCGGCCAGCGGATATATTGGAAAGCGAATATACCCAATACAAAAAGCAGGAAAGCAGAAAGAATGATGAAATTGGTATAACCCCGAAAATCAATAACCAAAATACCCACCATAAAACCCGTGACGAGGATGAAAAGCGACGATATCAGCAGGTGCTTATCAGGTGGGGTCGCGCTTTTTTTCATTTTCAGGTACCTGTAGAGATTGAACAAAGCGTAAAATATCATAATTACAAAGACCACCGTCCCGAATACCGATAACCAGGCCGGCGCTCCGGCAGTCGCGGCCGTTTGTGCCCCAAGGCTGCTTTTGACGGTTCGGATGATGTAGATGTAAACGGGCGCGATAGACAGTAGGAAACCCAGCCCCACCAGCAACAGATAGCTCGGGATGCGCTCGAATGAAAAGACATAGAAGGCGAAAACGATAAAGGTGATGATTATCGGGATATAATACGGCACCTCTCCCGACCGCGAGGAAAGAGCGAATATCAGATAAAACTCCATAAAATAGAAAACGGCGACCAGAAACCAGAATTTTACGGGGGTTTCTTTTTTCAGGATAAAAAAGAGGGCGGCCACCGGCATGACCATCAGGACCGTCATGTGCACGCCGATACCGAGAAAAGTGAGATAGATAATAAGCAGCATGATGCGGTCGGCCAGCAGGGTTCCCCAGTTTTTGTAATAAATCAACGTCAACCAGATTATCACCAGCACCATCAGCATGGCCAGGCCGTAAACCTCGGCCTCGACTGAATTGTTCCATTGGGTCACGCCGAAAGCCAGGAAGAAAGCGCCGCAGGCGGAGCCGCCGTAAATCAAGATACGGTTGTAAAGGGATTTCGTCTCAGCAAACCAGAGCCTGAGAACCCGCACCGTCACCAGGTAGCCGAAAAGGGCGGTCAAGGCCGAGCTGAACGCTGAAAGAAAATTTATACGGGCGGAGAAATCGGCGAAAGTCGGCGCCAGGGCGAAAAGCCGCCCGATCAGTACGTACAGCGGGGTGCCCGGCGGGTGCGGTATGCCCAGGATATAACTGACCGTGATAAATTCCCCACAGTCCCAGAATGAAACCGTGGGCGCCATGGTTAAGAGGTATACGACCAGCGTTGTCAGCCAGACACCGAGCCCAACCCAGAAGTTGGTTAAATCAAAATCTTGAAGAATAATCTTTCGCATCGAACAAAAAAAAATAAAAATCGGCCTATTAAATTTATATCATCAGTTCAATACAGACCGATCCTTGAAATTAAGCCTCAAATATAACAATTAAAATTCCGATGTCCAATATCATTATACCCCGATACGGACGTATCTTGCCATATCCGAGACTTTAAAAATTATCGATATTCTTCAGAAAATTGTCCAAAATACCGTTGATAAACGACGGCGATTCTTCGGTCGAATATTTCTTGGCCAGCTCGATAGCCTCGTTGAGAGCCACTTTTTTCGGGATGTCGGGCATAAATTTCAACTCGACCATGGCCATGCGCAGAATAATCAGGTCGAGTTCGGCGATTCTCTTGATATCCCAGTTTTTCGCCAGGCCGGAGATTATTTTATCGGCCCAGTCTTTATTTTTGGCGACCAGGTTGATATAATTCCGGGCGAAATCGGTATTTTTTTCCGACAGCGACGCCTCGTTTAGAAGACTGTCAACACTTTCGTCCGAGTCGCTGTCGTTTATTTCACGGGCATAGAGAGCCCGCAAAACCGTTTCCCGGGCTTTACGGCGAGGTGATTCGGCCATTGTCACTCGATGACCCGATACAGGGTCACCATCTCGATTGCCGCTTCGGCGGCATGCCAGCCCTTGTTGCCGGCTTTAGTACCGGAGCGCTCAATCGCCTGCTCCAGGGTATTGGTCGTGACCAGCCCGTAAATCACCGGCTGGCCGGTCTCCAGGGCCAGGCGGGCGATGCCTTTGGAGGCCTCGTTGGCGATATAATCGAAATGCGGCGTTTCACCGCGAATAATCACGCCCAGGCAGATAATGGCGTCATACTTGCCAGATTGGGCCATTTTGGCCGCCGCGTAAGTGATCTCAAAAGCCCCCGGAACGTACGCCACCTCAAAGTTCTTTTCGTCCCCGCCGTGCCGCACCAGGCAGTCCAGGGCGCCGTCGAGAAGTTTATCGGTCAGAAAATTGTTAAACCGGCTCACCACCAAACCAAATTTCAACCCGGTGGCGTCCAGTTTGCCTTCCAGTTTTTTTACATTCATAGCCGCCTCAACTCGTTTTTTTAAGTTTCAAAAAATGTCCCATCTTATCCCGCTTCGTTTCCAGATAGCGCAGGTTAAATTTCGAGGGTTCCATCTGGATCGGGACCCGTTCGATAATCTCCAGACCGTAACCTTTCAGGCCGATTACTTTCTTGGGGTTGTTGGTCAAAAGCCGGATGGACGACAGGCCGAGGTCGACCAGAATCTGCGCCCCGATACCGTAATCGCGCAAATCGTCCTTGAAGCCGAGTTCCTCGTTGGCCTGGACCGTGTCCCGGCCGTTGTCCTGAAGATGATAAGCCAGGATTTTATTGGCCAGGCCTATGCCGCGGCCTTCCTGGCGCATATACAGGATTACCCCCACGCCTTCCTTCTCCACCATTTGCATCGCGGCCCGCAACTGGTCGCCGCAATCACAACGGCTGGAGCCGAAAACATCGCCGGTCAAACACTGGGAATGGACCCGTACCAGGACGTTGTCCTTGCCCGCGACCTCCCCCTTGACCAGCGCCAGGTGATGGTGATTGTCGATATCCGATTTATACATGTGCATCGTAAAGTCGCCGTGCCGGGTGGGCATGCTGACGGTCGTAACCCGGTGCACCAGTTTCTCGGTCTGGCGCCGGTAAGCGATCAAATCGTGCACGGTAATCAGTTTAAGGTCGTTCTTTTGGGCGAATTCGTAGAGCTTGGGTACGCGGGCCATGGTGCCGTCGTCGTCCAATATCTCGCACAAAACGCCCATCGGCTTGAGCCCGGCCAGCCGGGCCAGGTCCACCGAAGCCTCGGTGTGCCCGGCGCGGGAAAGCACGCCGCCTTTCAGAGCCCGCAGCGGGAAGATGTGCCCGGGCCGCCCCAGGTCCTCCGGCTCGGTGTTGTCGGCGACCAGTTTTTGAATCGTGAGCGCCCGGTCGAAAGCCGAGATGCCGGTGGTCGTTCCCTCCAGGGCGTCGACCGAAACGGTGAACCGCGTTCCCAGGCGAGCCGTGTTGACCTCTACCATCGGGTGCAGCTTCAGCTTTTCGATACGCTCCCCGGTCATCGGGACACAGACCAGCCCGCGGCCGTACTTAGCGAAAAAGTTGATGGCCTCCGGGGTGGCTTTCTCGGCGGCCATTATCAGGTCGCCCTCGTTCTCCCTGTCCTCATCGTCGACCACAACAATGAATTTACCCTGCCGGATGTCTTCCACTGCTTCGGGAATGGTGTTGAACTTTATATCCTCAGTCATAACTACCAACCACTTTCTTTAAGTAAGTCTCTCGTTAAACCTTTTTTCTCTCTATTTTCATTCAGTTTCGCGACATATTTGCCAATCAAATCGAATTCCAAATTCACCCGGCCCCCAGCTTTCAAAGCGCCGATGGCGGTAACTTTCATCGTATGCGGAATCAGGTTGACCGTCAGCCAGCCGGACCGGCATTTGTTTATCGTCAGCGACAGTCCGTTGATTGCAATCGAGCCTTTTTCGACCACGTAGATATCGTGTTGCTTGTCGAACTTGACCGCCAGCTCCCAGGATTCGCCGACCGGTTTGAAATAATCGACCGTGCCGGTATCGTCGATATGACCGCTGACGAAATGCCCGCCCAGGCGGTCGCCAACTCGCAGGGCGCGTTCCAAATTTATCCGGGCGCCGGTTTTGTATTTGTTCAGGATGGTCCGCTCGGTCGTCTCTTGCGAAGCCTCGACCACGAAACTGTTCTTATTGACCGCTACCACCGTCAGACAGGCGCCGTCGCAGGCGATCGACTCGCCGATTTTTATTTCCCCGGTCGGCAGCGAGGAACCGGTAGTGAGAATCTTATAATTCCCCCGCGTTTTCTGCTCTTCCAGAACACCGACCGTTTCAATCAACCCGGTAAACACGGTTATTTCTTCCTTTCCGGATAGCCGATAAAAATCATATCCCGGCCGCTTTTTATGAATTCTTCACGGTTAAAGGAAATCACTTTGGATAATTTTCTTATTTCCAGGTCCGCCACGGCCTCGATGCCCTGGCCGATTACGATGGGCGCCGTGACGACCACATATTTATCAAACAACCCGGCTTTCAAAAAGGACGTCACCAAGGTCGCCCCGCCTTCAATCAAGAGTGAGTGCAGGCCGAAAGCGGCGGCCTTGGCGACGAAATCGCGCAAATCGAGCCGGCCCCGGCGGTCTTTTTTCACCTCCCAGAAAATGGGCTTTTTAGATTTATGCTTTCGGGAGAAGCGGGCGATGGCGCTCGGGGTCGAGGCTATGATGGTTTTGTAATCACCGTTGTCATCCAGCAATCGACAGCGTCGGGGCAAATCAAGCGAGCCGGAGAGAATTATCCGGTAAGGATTGTTACCCTTGACGCGGCGGGCCGTCAGGGCGGGGTT
>Ga0210003_1003124_pt1 | contig 13645 bp, 8 predicted proteins | sample LantaG_FD_182804 | JGI IMG/M metagenome (GOLD analysis project Ga0210003, IMG submission 182804) | Deep subsurface microbial communities from Baltic Sea to uncover new lineages of life (NeLLi) - Landsort_02402 metaG (SPAdes) (version 2) | ecosystem: Environmental > Aquatic > Marine > Oceanic >... | reverse complement strand
ACGAACGTGCCGGAAAGCGCCAGCCCCGCAGCCGCACACACGCACAGCAAAACCAACGGATATTTGACCGTGTTCTTCATCTGACGTATCCGTACTTGCGCGGCTTGATGTAGCGATCTATCAGCGGCACCGCCGTGTTCATCAGGAGGATCGAATAGTTCACGCCCTCCGGGTAGCCGCCGTAGGCGCGGATCAGCGCAGTAAGGACTCCGCAGCCGATTGCGAAAAAGATCATCCCGCGCCGTGTTACCGGCGAGGTCACCATGTCGGTTGCCATGAAGAACGCGCCCAGCATGAGGCCGCCCGACATTACGGCGAACAGCGGATCGCCCGCGAACCACGCTGTGCCGCCGGGAAAACGAACCGGCAGCGCCCAGCCCAGCAGGGCAACCGTGCCTATGTAGAAAACCGGAATCTGCCAGCGGATGATGCCGCGAAACAGCAGGAACAGCCCGCCCAGCAGCAGCAGGATCGTGCTGCTTTCGCCTATGCAGCCGCCGCGTGTGCCGATCAGCAGGTCGATGTAGCTGGTCTTGTTGCGCTCGCGGATACGGCGGAGCCAGTCGGCCGGCCTGTCGCCCGCAGCCTTCAAATCCTGCCAGCCGGCCCAGTCGGCATCCTTGCCCAAGATGATTTCGTCCTTGACCGCCGCGCGCGGTGTTGCGGCGGTTGTGGCGTCTACCTTCGAAACATCCCGCCCCGAGCTGACCAGCGTAGTGCCCGAGCGCGACAGGTCGCCGAATATCTGCTGCTCGGTCGGATACACCCAGCTTGCCGTCATCCAGACTATCCACGAGGAGAGCACAAGCGCCCGAGCCGCCAGGGCCGGATTCCAGATGTTCATCCCCAGCCCGCCGAAGCAGAATTTCACAATAGCGATGGCAAACACCGAGCCGACCAGCGGCACGAACCACGGCACGCCGGGCGACAGGATATACGCCAGCAGAAGGCCGGTGACGACCGCCGAGCCGTCGCCGATTGTCATCTTGCGGCGGCGCAGCTTCTGAATGATCAGCTCCGTGAGAACCGCCGTGCCCACCGCGATCAGGATAATCACCACCGCCCGCAGGCCGTACAGCACGATCCCGAAAATTCCGGCCGGGACCAGCGCCGCAACCACCGCCCACATGATGCTCGGGATAGATTCGCGTGCGCGGATGTGAGGCGATGAGCTTACAAGCAGGTTGTTCATCGCGTTAGTGGTAGGCTGATTGGGCATTACTTCGACGCCTGCCTGGCCTTCTGCCGCGCAAGGGCGGCTTTGCCCAGCTTCACCCAGTGAACGATCGGCCGCCGCGCCGGGCAGACATACGCGCAGGTGCCGCATTCCTTGCAGTCCATTATGTTGTGGTCGAGCATTTCTTCCACGCGGCCCGCCTCGCACACGATGCTCAAGTCGCTCGGCACCAGGCCCATCGGGCAATGCTCGACGCAGCGCCCGCAGCGGATGCACGGGCCGTAGTCGTATTCCTCGGCATCCGTCAGCAGCACTATTCCCGACGTCCCCTTCGTCACCGTCGTCTCGGCGGTATACTGGGCAAGGCCCATCATCGGGCCGCCGATGATCAGCTTGTTGATGTTATCAGCCGCCTCGCAATGTGCAAGCAGCAGGTCGATGGGCGTGCCGAGCGGCACCAGCAGGTTGCCCGGCTTGCCCGCGCCCTCGCCGGTAACCGTCACCACAAGTTCGGTCAGCGGCAGATCGTATCGGCACGCTTCGTAAATGGCAACCGCGGTGGCCACGTTCTGCACCACCGCCCCGGCCGCCATCGGCAGCTCGCCCGACGGCACCTGGCGGTTCAGCACCGCCTCGATCAGTTGCAGCTCCGCACCCTGCGGATATTTCACCGCCAGCAGCTCCACGCTGATGTCGTCGAATTCCGCCGTTGCCTCGCAGAACTCCTCGTAGGCATCAAGCTTGTTCGCCTCGACCGCGATGTATCCCCGCTCCGCGCCCACCGCCGTCATTATCAGCCGCAGGCCGGCCACAACGTCAGCCGTCCGCTCGAGCATCAGCCGGTAATCGCGCGTCAGGTAAGGCTCGCACTCCACCGCGTTGATGATCACGCTGTCGATAGGCATATCGGGCGGCGGCGACAGCTTCACGTGTGTCGGGAACGTTGCGCCGCCAAGCCCCACAATGCCGGCCGCCTGCACCTTCGCGCGGATGTTTTCCGCAGACAGCGCCGAAACGTCGTTGTTGCCCGGCAGGCCGTCTGCCCATTCGTTCCGACCGTCGTTCTCGATCACTATCGCGTCTACCGGCTTGCCCAGTGCATGCGGACGGGCTTCGATGGCCTTGACCTTGCCCGAAACCGACGCATGCACACCGGCCGAAATGAAACCTCCCGGCTCCGCTATGAGCTGGCCCCTCCGGACGATGTCGCCCTTGGCGACGACGGGACGCGCCGGCGCGCCGATATGCTGGCGCAGCGGCAGGGCCACCTCAGCAGGCTGCGGGCCGGCCTCGATCGGGCGGTCCTTCGACAGCTCCTTGAAATCGTGCGTATGCATTCCGCGCGGGAATGTCTTATGTTTTTTCTTTCTTCCAAACATCTATTCTTGTCTATCTAAACCGGAAAGGCCCTTGCCCTCACCCGGATCATCTGTGGGTCAGTTGCTCCTCAGGCAGCGGCCGATCTGCCGCACGGCCTGCCGGAGGCGCTTGTCATTTTCCACCAGCGCGATTCGGACGTATCCCTCGCCCGACTCGCCGAACGCGCGCCCGGGCGCGACCGCCACCTCCGCCTCCTCCATCAGCTTCAGCGCGAAATTGGTCGAACCCATCGCGCGGAATTCCTCCGGAATCGGCGCCCATACGAACATCGTTGCCTTCGGCTTCGGAATGTGCCAGCCATAGCGGCCCAGGCCGTCGCACAGCACGTCGCGGCGGGCCTGATAAACCGCCCGCATCTGGTCGATCTCCTTCTGACACTTGCGAAACGCTATGATCGCCGCGATCTGGATCGGCGCGAAGATGCCGTAGTCGTAGTAGCCCTTGATCTTCGCAAGCGCCCGCACCATCTCGGGATGGCCGCTGCAGAAGCCTATCCGCCAGCCGGCCATGTTGTAGTTTTTCGACATCGTGGTGAACTCGACTCCCACCTCCTTGGCGCCCGCTGCCTGCAGGAAACTCGGCGCGCGCCAGCCGTCGAAGGTAGTTTCCGAATACGCGAAATCGTGCATCACCAGGAAATCGTGCTTCCTGGCGAGCGCCACGATCTCCTCAAAAAACGCAAGCTCGACCGTCGCCGTAGTCGGGTTGTGCGGGTAGTTCATAATCAGCACGCGCGGCCGCGGAAACAGGTTCTTGCACACGTATGCGATGTCGCGCAGCGTGTTTTCCTCGTCGCTGACCGAATAGCTCACCACGTTGCCGCCGGCCAGCGCCACCGCGTAGCCGTGGATTGGGAAGGTCGGATTCGGCACGAGAGCCGTCTGCCCCGGCCCCAGCAGCGCCAGGCACATGTGCGAAAAACCTTCCTTCGACCCGATTGTCGCGATCACCTCTGTGTCGGGATTCAGCTTAACGTCCCAGACCTGCTCGTAATGCTTGGCCGCGTCGCGCCGGAGGTTGAACAATCCGGTCGAAACCGAATACCGCTGGTTACGCTGGTCGCGCGCCGCCTCGCATAGCTTCTCGACAATCGGCTCGGGCGTGGGATCGTTCGGATTCCCCATCCCCAGGTCGATCACGTCAAGCCCTGCCTTCCGCTTCTGATACTTGATCTGATTCAGCTTGCCGAACAGGTACGGCGGAAGCCTCAGAAGCCGGTCCGCGACATTTATCGAATACTCGTCGGAAGTCTCGATTCCGATGGTGCGGGCGAGGTCTTGAAGCTCCTCAACATCTCGCCGTCGGATTGGTTTGCGGGGCATTTGACCCTCTGGCAGGCTGATTCCCGTGCCGGAAAAAACCCAGTAGAAAACGCGGCGGGCGCCGCCGAATCACGTCAATAGTCTGTACCCGAAGAATATCACATTCAGCGTTAATATTCAAGGGAAAAGGCCGCACATTAACACGAAATAAAGGCAGGATCGACAGGATTCGCCGGATTCAAACCTTCCTTCGTCGTCCTGTCTGCTGCGTTCCTGCAAGTCCTGAAAATCCTGTCCGAGTCTTGCTCCTTTTACCGTTGATTTCCCGCAAGATGTTTGGTTTAATCAAGGATACGTCGGACCCGGTTTCGAGCAGCCACGCCTGCCAGGTCCTTCGCATCTGCATTTCCGTCTTCCATTGAAAGGAGCGAGAGCGAGTGGACCATAAGTTCGTCGGAGACGGCATAACCTTCGATGATGTGCTGCTGGTGCCGGCCAAGTCGGAAATTGTTCCGTCGCAGGTCCAAACAGATACGAAGCTTACCAGGGGCACAACGCTGAACATTCCGATCTGCTCCGCCGCTATGGACACTGTGACCGAGTCGGCCTTGGCCATCGCGCTTGCGCAGGAGGGGGGCGTTGGAATCATCCACAAGAACCTAAGCCCGAAGCGCCAGGCACTCGAGGTGAGCAAGGTGAAGCGGTCGGAGGCGGGCATCATCTACGATCCCATCACGCTGCCGCCGGACCGCACGATAGCTGAAGCTCGCGAGGTGATGGAACAGCAGCATATCTCGGGCATTCCGATAGTCAACAGCGGCGAGCTGGTGGGCATCCTCACCAACCGCGACCTCCGCTTCCACCCCGATTCGACACGCAGAATTTCCGAAGTGATGACAACTAAGCTCATCACGGCGCCATTCGGCACCACGCTCGATCAGGCGAAGGAAATTCTGCACCGAAACAAGGTGGAGAAGCTGCTGCTGGTCGACGACAATCGCCGCCTCAAGGGGCTGATAACCATCAAGGATATCGAGAAGCTGGTGCAGTTTCCGGGCGCTTCGCGCGACGAGCGCGGCCGCCTGAAAGCGGGGGCGGCGGTCGGCCCCAACGATATGGAGCGAGTGCAGGCGCTGATCGACGCAGACGTTGACGTCATCTGCGTCGACACCGCTCACGGGCATTCGGCCAACGTGCTGCGGTGTGTCCGCGAAATTCGCAAAGATTTCGACATCCAGATAATAGCGGGCAACGTGGCAACAGCCGAGGGCGCGAAAGACCTGGTCGACGCCGGCGCCGACGCCGTGAAGGTGGGCATCGGGCCCGGGTCGATCTGCACCACGCGCATCGTTGCCGGCGTGGGAGTACCCCAGATCACGGCGATCATCGAGTGCGCGCGCGCCGTGGGCGACGAAGTGCCCATCATCGCCGACGGCGGCATACGCTTCTCGGGCGACATCAGCAAGGCGATCGCTGCGGGCGCATCATCGGTGATGATCGGCAGCCTGTTTGCCGGCCTGGCGGAAAGCCCGGGGCAGGTCATCTATTACCAGGGCCGCAGCTTCAAGCTGTGCCGCGGGATGGGATCGCTGGGGGCGATGGTGCAGGGCAGCAGCGACCGCTACAGCCAGCGCGGCACCCGGCCCGACAAGCTGGTGCCGGAGGGCGTGGAAGGGCGCGTGCCATACAAGGGCCTGCTGGCGGACTACGTTTATCAGCTTGTGGGCGGCCTGCGCGCCGCTATGGGATACTGCGGGGCAAGCTCGATCGCCGAGCTGCGGCGCAAGGGAAGATTCATCCGCGTATCGGGCGCGGCCCTGGCCGAAAGCCACCCGCACGACATCACCATCACGCAGGAAGCACCCAACTATTCCCCTCGCTGGAGCTTGACCACGCCCGACGCAGGGTGATGAAAGGCGGCGGGATTCTGTCGATACCGGACCATTGGCTAAGCGAGTGTTCAGACACATGGCACAGGTGAAAATTATCGCAGGCGACGACGAAGTCCGGCGGATGGAACGAGAGGTAGATCGCTTTTTCAAGACCCTGCACATCTCGAAGAATCCGCTCGGGCTGCTGTCGGAGAGCGTTTGGCAGCCGCCGACCGACGTTTTTGAGACATGCGACGAGATCGTCATCTGCATGGAAATCCCGTCCGTCCGCAAGGAAGACATCAGCGTCCTCCTGGTCGACGACGTCCTGACGATCCGCGGGCGCCGCAGCGACGGATGCACGAAGAAGAAGGTGCGCTACCTCCAGATGGAGGTGCACTACGGCTACTTCGAGCGCTCCTTCATACTGCCGGCGCATATCGATGCCAGGGCGGTTCACGAGGCGACATATTCGGACGGATTCCTGCGGGTGGCGATCCCCAAGAGCAGCGGATCGGGCGGCTCGAAAACGATCAACGTGAAGCTCGGCCTGTAAGCTGCGGCCGCAAGAAACCACCCGAACCCCCTGCACCAACACGGACCAGGCACCGAGACATAAATTCATGGACCAACGCGACGAAAAATTCGTATCCCAGGATGTGGACGAAGTACAGCTTCCGCAAGAACTGATCGTGCTGCCGATGACGGATACGGTCATCCCGCCCGGCATAATGGTGCCCCTGGTTTTCCAGGACGAAGACGCAATCGAAGCCATAGACGAAGTGGCGGTGGGCAACAAGCTGTTTGTGCTCGTAGCCCAGCGGCCTGACATCTCGGGAGCCGAACCGCCGCTCGAGCGCTTCTACACCGTGGGCACAGCCGTCGAAATCCTGCAGATGCTGCGGTATCCCGACAAGACGACCCGCCTGCTGGTTCGAGGCATCGCGCGCGTCAGGATCGAAGAATACACGCAGTTGTCGCCAAATCTCACCGCCAGCATCAGCCGCCTCCATGATGTGATGGAAGACACGCCCGAGGTCAAGGCGCTGATGCGGAATTCCGTCATCCTCTTCGAGAAGGTGGTGAGCCTCGTGCCGCACCTTCCCGAGGAGTTGAAGGTGGTGGCGCTAAACATCGACCACGCCGGCAAGCTCGCCGATTTCATCGCAACCAACATCGGCATCTCAACCGCCGAGAAGCAGGAGGTGCTCGAGACGCTCGACGTGACCACGCGGCTGCGCTCCGTGATGGCGCTCCTGCGCCGCGAGATCGACATCCTCCAGGTCAGCTCGCGAATACAGGAGAGCGTCCAGACCGAAATGAACAAGAGCCAGCGCGACTACTACCTCCGCGAGCAGCTCAAGGCGATCCAGCGCGAACTCGGCGAAGAAGACGAGCGAACCGTCGAGATAAACGAACTGAAGGAACGGCTCGACGAAGCAGACCTGCCCGCCGAGGCACGCAAAGAGGCCGACCGCGAACTCGACCGCCTCGGCAAGATGCCGCCCGCCGCCGCCGAATACACCGTCTCGCGCACTTACCTCGAGTGGCTCATCGCGCTGCCATGGAGCGAACGCACCGACGACAACCTCGACATCGCGCACGCCAGGAAGATTCTCGACGCCGACCATTACAACATGCAGAAGATCAAGGATCGCATCCTCGAGTACCTCGCGGTCCGCAAGCTCAAGAAGGACGTCAAAGGCCCCATCCTGTGCTTCGTCGGGCCGCCCGGCGTGGGCAAGACATCGCTGGGCCGCTCGATCGCGCGGGCCATGGGCCGCAACTTCATACGCATCTCACTGGGCGGAGTGCGCGACGAAGCCGAAATCCGCGGCCACCGGCGGACATATGTCGGCGCGCTCCCCGGCAGGATCATCCAAAGCCTGCGAAAAGCCGGAACAAACAACCCCATTTTCATGCTCGACGAGGTCGACAAACTCGGCACCGACTTCCGCGGCGACCCCGCCTCCGCGCTGCTCGAGGTGCTCGACCCCGAGCAGAACGTCTCCTTCGTAGACCACTACCTCGACGTCCCGTTCGACCTGTCCAGCGTCATGTTCATCACCACGGCAAACCTGCTCGACCCGATCCCGCCGCCGCTGCTTGACCGGATGGAAACGCTCGAGCTGCCCGGCTACACCGACACCGAAAAGCTGATCATCGCCAAACGCTACCTGATCCCGAAACAGACAGAAGCCAACGGCCTCAGGAAAAGCCAGGTGAGCTTCAACGACGATGCCATAATGAACATCATCAGCGAGCACACCCGCGAGGCCGGGCTGCGAAACCTCGAGCGCGAAATCGGCACCGTCTGCCGCAAGATCGCACGCGAAATCGCCGAAGGCAAAACGAGGCGAGTAACCGTCACGCGCAAGAAGGTCGAGCACTACCTCGGCCCACCTACGTTCCACCCCGACGTTGCCCAGCGGACGAGCAAGCCCGGCGTGGCCACCGGAATGGCGTGGACGGCCGCCGGCGGAACTATCCTATTCGTCGAAGCCACCAAGATGAAAGGCACCCGCGGGCTGATGCTGACCGGCCAGCTCGGCGACGTCATGAAGGAATCCGCGCAGGCCGCCCTCAGCTTCATAAGGTCCAACGCCCACGACCTCGGCGTCGACCCCGACGTATTCGACAAGATCGACATTCACGTGCACGTGCCGGCCGGCGCCACGCCCAAAGACGGCCCGTCGGCAGGCGTCACGATCGCCACATCGCTGCTGTCGCTGCTGCGCGGCGAGCCTGTCCGCAGCACCGTATCGATGACCGGCGAGATCACATTGCAGGGCAGGGTGCTGCCGGTGGGAGGCGTCAAGGAGAAGATTCTCGCGGCACATCGCGCCGGCATCAAGACCATCATCATCCCACAGGCCAACAAGGCCAGCCTGACCGACGTCCCGCCGGAAGTCAAGAAAGACCTCGAGATGGTCTTCGCCGGCGACCTGTCGGAAGTCTTCGCGACCGCGTTCGAATCGGCCCCGCAGGCCAAGCCCAAGAAGCGAACGAAGCGAACGAAGCGGACGCCGAAGAAGACGGCGGCGAAGGCATGAGCCGCCTGCCATCCAACAGCATTGGCTTAAAGGTTGTCGAGGCGTTGCCTGCATTGTCTATCATCGACGCGGAGTGGGCAATCCAAATCCCGCAGGGGCGAATGGCGTGAAATTAAGGCTGTCCGTCCGTTGTAGGGGCAGGGCGCGCGAGCCTTCGAGCGTGTTCCCTGCCCTCTTAAAGCCTTAATTTCATACCATTCTCCCGCAGGGGCGGTTTCCAAGACCTGCCCGCATTTGGTGGTCAGGGCGGGTTTGTAACCCGCCCATAGTGCGCCGCGTGGACCTTCCTTGCTGTTCGGTCATCCTCCGCCCACCTTCGATCCACGGTTTCGCAGATAGGACACATCTGTCCAATGTGACCTATTCGTGAGCTAACATGAGTATCAGGCGAACCTGCGATTCTATGATTTCGCCGGCCCATGAGCATGTATGCGATCGCGCGCTAACGAGCCACAATAAATGGCAGGGGTGCGTCTGCGGCGCGGAGGCCATCCGCCTGTAGGGGCGGGTCTCTGTGCCCGCCCTTGTTTTTCTTTATCTTTGCCCACCATCTTTTTCGCATACAAAGCTGCCTGACTTCACGCCATTCGCCTCCCGCCCCGGTCGCCGGAGCGGGTAGTGCGCAAGTCGGAATGATGACCATCGTGGCATTGCCGCGCCCGCGATCCCAGAAACACTCCAGAATAATCGCCTTGCAAACCGCCGGCGAGGAGCTATAATTTGGACAGGTAGAGGATAATGGGCGATCGATCATCATTACGCTCGAACGGCGAGCTCGAGGCATTTCGGAAGATGGATGTTGCGAGGAGAATGATCATGGAGAGATGCACTGCCGGGGTTTCTGCTGCGGTTCTGGCGCTTGCATGCGCAGTGTGCGTTCCGCACGCATCGGGTCAGGACGTTGACGCGGAGTTTGCGAGCCGTTTCGAGAAGGCGGCGCAGATGACGGACGAGGCGTACAAGGTCGCGCGCGATGCGCTGCTGGAGGCGGGGCGGGAAGTTCTGCCGTTTCTGCGGCAGAAGACTGAAGGCGAAAAATGGGCTGAGCGCGACCTCGCCAGGGCCATGATCATGCGGTTCGAGCAGCCGGAGTATGTCGAGCTGTGCAGGCGTGCCATCAAATGGAGGGCGACGCTGACCGAGAACGCTGACGGCACATTCACGGTGAAGCTGAACCGTGATGAGGCCACACTCGCGAAGCGGGATGGCCGCCCGATTCCGCCGATGGACGATTTCGTGCTGACTGCGGAATGCGTGCCCGCTTACGTGGAAATGCTGCGGGAGGACACACAGGTAGGAATCGGCACGCGCGTAAGCCCGGTATTGGAGCATTTTCCCAGTCTGAACTCTGTTCCGGCGCTGGTGAATCTCGTTGGGTCGCATGAAATGCTCAGGGACGCGGTGGCCGATGCAGTTGCTGCCGTGGGCAAGCCGGCGTTGCCGTTCCTTCGTGAAACCATCCGCAACTGTCCGACGGAATACGCACGCGGAGAACTCTCGGCGCTGCGGCCGCAGATGATTGTCGCAGGCGCGGCGGCTCAGGCGATTTCCAGAATTGGCGATCAGGAAGCGGTTCCGCTGCTGATCGGGAAGCTCATCGCTGCAACAGATGCGTTGCAGGTTGAACCTTACGCCGAAGCGCTGGGGCGCCTCGGCGATCCAGAAGCCGTCCGCATCGTGTTCGACCACCTGATAAGACCGGGTCTGGTTTTTCGCACAGGCAAATGGCGGCTCAAGAGATCTCCGGCTTATCATGCTCTTCGAGAGGCCATGTGTCTGTTCGGCCCGGCCGCCCGCGAGTTTCTGCGGGAGCGGACCGACCCCCTCCGTCCGATAGACGAGCAGATGATCGCGCGCGGCCTGCTGTTCGATATCGAGCATCCCGATGATGCGGTCAGGATTTACGTCGAGTATTACAGGCAGCATCCGCCGCTGGAACCTTCCCAGTTGCCGGGGAGGGGCCATTTTGCAGAGCAAACTCGGGTGGAGGAATTGGATATCTCAGTCGTCCGCAGCCGTTCCTGGGACAATTTGTTTGACAGATTCAGCGTCGAGTTACCAGCCGCTTTTGCCGGCGAAGTGGCAGTCATTGCACCTGTCGAGGACAACCTGAGGCGGCTTCTTCGTTTTCGCGACGAATTGCCGGTGTTTGATATAATTGCCGACGCTCTGCTGTCGGGTCATGTCAGCAACTGGAAGGCAAGCGCGCTGCTGCTTGCCGAACTGGGCGACGTGAGGGCGGTGGATGTTTTCCGTGAGCAGCTACGCGGCAAGGATGCGAGCTACCACGCCGCCGATCTCCTGGAACCACTGCTGTTGCTGGGCAAGAAGGAAGCGGTGCCGCTTGTTGAGGAGATAGCCGGCCTGGTGGTATGTGAACGTCCGCATTGCCAGGAGTTGCGGCGTGAAGGGAAGAAGGATGGACTATGCCGGGCATGCCAGCGTCAGGAAGCGACGCGCGAGATGGCGGAGGCGATCCTGCCGATTCTGCGGGATGTGAAGCCCGATGCGGATACCTCGGTGCCTGACGGTGACGGCCCGGCCGGCCACGGCAGGTTGAGTTCGCTGCCGGTGCTGATTCCGCTGGCCGCCGGCTCAACACGCGACCGGCACCTCCTTTTCAGAAAAGCGATCATGCGGCTCGGCCCTGCAGCGATCGATGCGCTAACCGCGTATGGCGAGGCTTCCGAGGACTGGCGCGAGAAACTCCTGTGCGAGGCGCTGGCCCTGCGGCTGCGCGAGCCGGCGCTCGCAGAAGCGTTCGATACCGCAGGGCGCCACAGGACGCCCGGCCTCGCGGACGATATGATTCCCAGCGTGAGCGATTTCCGCGACTGCGGAATCAAGCTCGCGGAGGCAGTTGGGGAGAAGAGCGTTGCACTGGCGGAAGCCGCTGTGGCATTCGAAGCAGACACAGCAGAATTCAGAATAGCGGTCTTCGCGCTGGGCCATCTGAAACAGGAGCGGTCGATACCAGTCATTACGGCGCCGCTGGACGATACGGGGTTGTTCCGCTCGGAGTGTGCGGTCACTGTGCTCGCTGAATACGGCGAAAAAGGCATTGACCATATTGTCAGGGCGCTTGAGCGACTGATTCCTGCAGAGGAAGTTGCCTCGTATAACGAGTGGCGGAAGAGTACAGAGTTTTACCTGAAAGCGGCTGGGAAATCTCACAATGGACGCCTGCTTGAGGCGGTAATCGAGTTTCACACAAAGGTGGCAGAAAAAGTCCCGCAGGAACTCCGGCCGTGGGCGAGTATCCTCCGCGTTCTTGCCGAGTACGAAGACGAGCGGGTCGTTCCGATCTGCATCGGATACCTGAGCCTCTACGAAACACACGGCATTATGGATGCCATCACCGATCCACTCCTGATACGGCTCGGCGAGGGTGCCGTGCGGGTTCTGGTGAAGACGCTCGCACAGCACGAGAGCGATAAGGTCCGTGCGGGGGCGGCCTACTGCCTGCTGAGTCTGGCAAGCGGCCACGGCTGGCGAAAAACAGCGGTTCTCCCGCAGCAACGGAAACAGGCCGCCGAAAAGACAAAGACGGCGGTAGAGCCGCTGATAGCAGCACTGGATGACAAGAGCCTCGAGGTGCAGAAAGCCGCCGCCATTGCACTGACACGCATCACAACGACACGTGACGGCACGATCACCGACGCCAGGCCGGTCGAACCGCTGATCGCGTGGCTGAAGCACAAGGCTGAGACGGAGCCGCATGTTTTCGACGTCCGTCGCCTGCCGAACGCCGACAATCCCAGCCTCCGCACCGAGCTTTCTCCGATAGCCGATTACCTGGTGAAATCCGGGAATCCCAACGTCGGACCGGCGCTCCACATGGCATACAGGGTATCCCGCGGCACCGACACGCCGCTGAAAGCACTGGCCAAGACTGGTTACACGGAAGCGCTGCCGGATATCATCAAGGCGCTGGATGCCCGATTGGAAGCGAAGGATTTCCGGTCGGGGATGCCCGAGCTGGAAGCCGCCGCCGCTATGGGCGGGAAGGGGCTTGCGAAGGTGTATGAAATCTTCAATTCAGACTTGCCGATGAGCGTTCGAATCAAGGCCGCCGAAGCACTCAGCAAGAATGGGTATCTTGAAGCATTCGATGCAATCGCCGACCTGATGAAGGACATTGCAGCCGCTGGCGTGAAGGACCCTCACGAGAAATCCATCTATGCCGAAGCGCGGATCGGCCGGTGGCAGCAGCAGATTATGTCGCTTGCACGCAGCCTGGTCGAGCTTGACCGCGAACGTGCCCGTCCGTTGATTGTGAAGATGATCCCCGAATGTGACAACAGCGACCTGGAACGCGCACTCGCCCGGCTGATCGAGAGATCGGTTCCGTAGGCGTTGTCATCGCAATAGAACCCATACAGATGGATTCCACAACCCCGAGGCGGCAGGGTCTTGGGGTTTTTCATGTCCCCCCGTCGGAAATTCCTGCGCCTTCTGATTTTCCGCCCGAAGCTATCTCAGGAAGTGCGATTCAGGCGTCTGAACCACGACGATGCGATGGGAGGGTTTGCTATGATCACGCCGGATGAAGCCATCCGTATCATTCTCGAACAGGCGCGGCCGCTGCGGACTGTGCTGCGGCCGCTGAACGAGGCGCTGGGCTATTGCCTGGCCGAAGATGTTGCAGCCGATCGCGACATGCCCGCGTCGGATCGCTCGGCGATGGACGGCTATGCGGTTCGCGCGGCCGACCTCGCCGGGTGCCCGTGCAGGCTGAGGCTGATCGGCGAGTCCGCTGCGGGCAAGCCTTTCCTGGGCGAGGTCGAAGCCGGCTCGTGCGTGCGCATACTGACGGGCGCCGTGGTGCCGGCGGGGGCCGACGCCGTGGCGATGGTCGAATATTCGGTCGAAACGGGCGACGCGGTGATCGTGCGGAAGGGC
>Ga0210003_1003121_pt1 | contig 13655 bp, 11 predicted proteins | sample LantaG_FD_182804 | JGI IMG/M metagenome (GOLD analysis project Ga0210003, IMG submission 182804) | Deep subsurface microbial communities from Baltic Sea to uncover new lineages of life (NeLLi) - Landsort_02402 metaG (SPAdes) (version 2) | ecosystem: Environmental > Aquatic > Marine > Oceanic >... | reverse complement strand
ATTCGTGTGCCTATGTATACGATATGGGAACCAGAATAGTTACTGAACTTTTACTGGAAGCTGAAGATTTACTTTTGGAAATGCCAAAAGATGAGATGTGTTAATTTATATTGTGCAAATTTAAAAAAGAATATCAAATTAATAAAAATATTATATTAAAATACAAACTTAGAATATTTTAAAGAATAAAGAGAAAGGAGTATTTAATTATGAAGGCAGCCGTATTAAAAGGGCCCAAAGATCTATACATTGAGGATGTTCAAAAACCCGTTCCAGGCGCTAAACAAGTAAAATGTTCTAGATTTGTAGATGAAATAATTAATAATCTCAATTTATTATTCAAATGACTTCAAATAAATATTTTTTAAATTCATAATAAATAAATTTTCATAGGAGTTATAATTATTTTGGATCAAATAAGTAGAAAGGTAAATCTTGATTTTTTTTTAAATAAAAATATAATACTAATTTATATTATTTCCTTTATCGTACCAATGGGCCTTAATATGATTGCTCCTGTTTTACCAAAAATTATGGTTGAACTAAACTTAAAAGAAGAAGAAGTAAGTTTAATTAATATTTTTTTTACTATGCCAGGGATAATTGTTACGCCATTTATAGGAATAATTATAGATAGATTTAGTTCAAAGAAACTATTAATAATATCCCTTTTAGTATTTGGTATATCCGGCCTTTTAAGTTGCTTCGTGAATTACTTTTCCATTTTACTAATTTTAAGATTTCTGCAAGGTATGTCCAATATATTTATAATCATTATAAATTTAATTGCTATTAGCGATCTATTTGATGGTGAAACTTTATTAAAGGTTATAGGCATTAATTCAAGTATGACGCATTTAGGTGGGATAATATGGCCAATGATCGGTGGATTTTTATCTAAAGGCAATTGGCGAAATGCTTTTTACCCATTTTTCATCTCATTAATTATTGCGTTATTTGTATATTTCAATTTATCTATAAAAACTTACAAAAAAGATTATAATAAAATTGAAGGATATTTCTCAAAAACATTCTCTATCTTAAATAATAATCGAGAAATATTTTCTTTATTTTTGATTATTACTACATCCTATCTTATTTTTTATGGTTGTTATATAACTTATTTTCCTTTATATATCAATAAAATATTTAATTTGTCAACACTTTTTATAGGTTTCTCTCTGTCGATAATGAGACTTACCGCTTTATTTGTATCTGCACAAATTAGTAAACTAAAAAGGGTATTTTCCTTTAAATGGTTATTTTCGATTGCTATTATTTTTTATATATTATCTTTGATTAGTATAATTTTTATTATTAATCGCAAATTTATTCTGTTGCCCTCAATTATTTGGGGAATTGCTCATGGCATTTTTCTTCCTTGCTCGCAAATATTTGTAATTAAAATCGCTCCAAGCTCCCATAAAGGAGAAATTATTTCCTTAAGTAGATTTTTTACAAGATTTGGCCAAACCATAGGTCCATTAATAATGGGGGCTGTTCTTGTTTATTATAATTTTCAAGCGGTTTTTTATTTTGGTATTTTTCTTTGGATTTTGGTTTTAATTTTATTGCTTTCAAAAAGAATAATGATTAACTAATTTTGCTTGAAGTATTATTATTCTAAATTAAAAAAATTATGAGGGGAGTATGCTTCGGGGAAGAGGCTTTAGGAAGATCCTTTATGAATGCCAATGGTCGTAAGGTTAGTCAGCAAACTTGATTTCGAAATAGAAAGATACTTTGCGGGATTATAAAAACTTAAAAGTAATTGCTTAGTCAAGTAAGTCAGGAGAAAATTAGAAATGAGTTATTGCAAAAATTGAGTTTACTCAAATATGTTCTTCCAAGATAGAAGAGGTTGCAATTTTCCGCAACTAGAGTATTGTCCTGCTAAAACCTGGCTGGAGCATATCTTGGAAATAATAGACCACCTTCCTCAAACTTTGGACCCGAGACTTTCTAACTTGTTTTTATGGGGCATTATATTCTTTATAGAAAAGAAAAAGAAACCACTTTATCTTCTTTTTGTCAGGCCAAAATAAAAAAATAGATTAAATATTATGCAGACTTAATTTTAAAAACTCTATAATCAAACAGGTGGATTGTTTAACCAAGGAAGATTGGAGCAGGATTGATCTCCTCTAGTGGAAAAATATAAGGTGGTTTATTTCCAAGATGTGAAAAAAAATATAGAAAGATATTATGTTTGAAAAAAGCAGATTTGAAATTCAAAACTAAGATAGTACGAGGAAAACTCAATTTTGAGAAGATTAAAGAAGCAAGGAAAAATAGAGGGATTTTTAAAGGAAGATTATCTATCCGCTTTCCTTTCAAGTTTACTGTAAACCAGGGAGATACATTCTTAATCCAACTTTAAGAGTTTATTGACTCTAAAACTCGTGCTTTGAGCTAAAAATTATTTTGAGGAGGAAAATAAGAAATGGATAAGAAAGTAAGGAATAGTATACTTAGAAAAAAGATTAGCTCAGCGGAACAAGCAGCAGAATTAATAAAAGACGGAATGATAGTAGCAACCAGTGGTTTTACTCCAGCAGGATATCCTAAAGCTGTTCCTTTAGCTTTGGCCAAGAGAATCAAAAAAGGTAAAGAAAAACTTCGAATTAGTTTGCTGACCGGTGCTTCAGTTGGAGAAGAGTTAGATGGGGCCCTAACAGAAGCAAGTATAATTGCTCGAAGGTATCCCTATCAGACCAATAAATTACTTAGAGATAATATCAACAGTGGTAAAATTGCTTATGCTGATATTCATCTTAGCCATTTTGCCCAGCAGATTCGCTACGGTTTTTTTGGCGAAATTGATTTAGCAATAATTGAAGCGATTGCCTTAGACGAAGAGGGAAATATTATTCCCAGTACTTCTGTGGGCGTCTCCCCTACCTTCATTGATAGAGCAAAATCCATAATAGTAGAAATAAATAATAGTCAGCCTTTAGAACTGGAAGGAATTCATGATATTTATCAACCTAAAGATCCTCCAAATCGTTATCCCATTCCTCTTATAAAACCAGGAGATAGAATTGGAACAACCTACATCCCTACTAATCCCAAAAAAATTAAGGCTATTGTTATCACAGATATTAAAGATCAGCCCAGTCCCCTAGCTCCCATAGATGAGAATAGTAAAAAGATAGCCAGCCATATAGTCGATTTTTTAAAAAACGAAGTTAAGCATAATAGATTACCTCAAAACCTTCTCCCTCTGCAGTCAGGAGTAGGGAGTGTAGCTAATGCAGTCTTGGCAGGATTATTAAATTCTCCTTTTGTAAATCTTGATTTTTATTCAGAGGTCATCCAGGATTCAGTTCTTGATTTAATCGATAGTGGTAAAATAAGAATAGCCTCCGGGACTTCTTTGACTTTTTCCGAAGAAGGGCAGCAAAGATTTTATAGTAATCTCAAAAGATATAAGGAGAAGATGATCTTACGCCCTCAGGAAATTAGCAATAACCCGGAGATTATTAGAAGGCTAGGTTCCATTGCCATGAATACAGCCATAGAAGTGGATATTTACGGTAATGTAAACTCTACCAATATTATGGGTTCCAAAATGATGAATGGTATAGGAGGTTCGGGAGATTTTACCAGGAACGCTTACCTTTCTATCTTTGTTACCCCCTCTATTGCTAAAAATGGAGATATTTCTTGTGTGGTTCCCATGGTCTCTCATACTGATCATACCGAACATGATGTACAGGTAATAGTAACTGAACAGGGATTAGCAGATTTGAGGGGATTATCTCCTCGGGAAAGGGCTAATTTAATAATTGAGAATTGTGCTCATCCAGAATACAGACCTAAATTAATAGATTACTACCAAAGGGCTTTAGAAAAGCGAGGACATACGCCTCACTTAATTGGAGAGGCTTTATCCTGGCATAAGAAATTTTTAGAAACAGGCTCGATGAAATAAGTACCGATTCCCACACCCTTTACAGGCGTGGTGCTCGCCTTAACGGACTAGGGTCTGTCCCGAATTGCCGGGAACTGGCTCTCATCCCACCTTTACAGATGGGGAGTTCCCGCTAAATTAAAGTGGAATATAATTATCCTTAGAACTATAGGAGAGCATAAAATGTTAAATAGACCATAAAATGAAAAGAGCATATTAAATGAGATATTTGAAAAAGAAATGGGAGGTTGGTATTTTTTTGCCCTTTTTTCATTTAACAGAAGGCTCTTTTTGTTAAATAACGAGTGTTCAATTTTATTCCTCACGTTGAAAATAAGTCCTAAAAAAATATGCCGAATTAGGGGCTATTTTTAAAAATTCAGTTTTCTAAGGGAATTATAGGGGCCTCTAAATTTTTGCGATGTGAGCGGTATTTGAGTGTCTTTTTAAAAGGTAAATTATCGAGTGGAGAACTTTGGAGCAATAAAAGTTTGACATAATTTTTTCATTGATGTATAATTTAAACATGATATGTTCATATATTCTGATTATAGGATGACTAAAATGATAAAAAGAAATCCAATAACAAAAATTAGTATATCTGAAAGTGTTCTGAAAAAGATTGTAGAATTAATTAGGAATGGGGATTTAAAACCAGGAGATAAACTTCCTTCAATACAATTATTTAGTGAAAAACTTCAAGTAGGAGCAAGTTCAGTAAGAGAAGCTTTAAAACAATAAAGGGTTTGACTTCGGTTTAGAAGTCAAACCCTTTTTAAATTAGATATACAAAAAAGTTAGAAATAGTGAGATTAATTTAGTTCACTTTTTAAAATATAACTAAAAGTAAAAAGGGTTCGAGATTCCCCAAAAAGTGTAGATACGCTTCTGAGTCCTTTGCCTTTACTATGATGTCTAGAGAGGTGATGCCTATAGCAATGAAAGAAAGGGGAAAGACTTATGGACATTCGAGAAAGACCGAAAATATAAAAAATTCCTTGAAAGGAGGTGAATAAATCGTAGAATTTGCATGTCGATTCGTAGATTTATCATGAAATTTATGAGGATTTTAAATGAATTTAGCAAAAAAAGGAGGTGTATTTATTGGCGTTAACTACTATTTTAACTCCTACCGAGATTAGAAAAAAATTTAAAGAACGCATAGCTAAGCCGTCACCTATTCTTGCAATAGGGGTTTTCAATCCCCTGTCGGCACGGCTTGTTGAAGACGCAGGCTTTGAATGTGTCTATGTCGGTGGGGCAAATATTGCTAACAGTGGTCTGGGATGGGCTGATCTGGGTTTAGTTTCAATGCACGAACATCTGACGGCGGTAAGCTATATTGTTTCGGTAGTGTCTATTCCTGTTTTTTGCGACATCGATACAGGATACGGCAATGTTTTGAACGTATGGCGAACGATCAGAGAATTTGAAAGGGCTGGTGTAGCAGGTGTTCATATTGAGGACCAGTTAACGCCTAAGCGGTGCGGCCACTTTGAAGGGAAAGAGCTTATATCTACGGAGGAGATGGTTCAAAAAATTAAGATAGCCGTCGATACAAGAATTGATCCCAACTTTGTGATTATTGCGCGTACTGATGCAAGGGTGGTGGAAGGATTCGACGCCGCAATTGAGAGGGCAAACAGATACGTAGAAGCTGGTGCGGATATGACTTTTTTTGAATCGCCGTTATCAATCGAGGAAATGCAGAAAATACCTAAATTAATTCCTGTACCTCAACAGATAAATATGGTTGAGGGTGGTAAAACACCCATATTACCCTTGAAAGACCTGGGAGACATGGGTTTTCGTATTGTACATTACGGCAATTCGCTGGCACGGGCGTGTATGAAGACTATCGGGAAATGTTGGAAATATTTAAACAGGATGGCACAACTTTAAATCATCTAAACTTAATGTATACTTGGGAAGAACGGCAAAACTTGGTTAGGCTTCCGGAATTAGAAAGCCTTGAGCGTAAGTACAGTGTTACTAAAACTAAAAAATAAGTAAGGAGGTATAGAAAATAGAAAAAAATCCGGAATTAGAAAGCCTTGAGCGTAAGTAAAAGATAGAAAACTGCCCGGAAAGAAGGTTCACGAAAATGGGGTTCCATACGCAGATTTCGGGTGTTAGTTGTGTTTTATTAAAAATATTAAAAAGAAGGAGAAAAAAAATGTTAAATAAAAAAAATCTTTTTTTGTTACTGAGCTTACTGTTAGTGATTTCTATTAGTATGGTAGGTTACGGTCAGGATGCGGTTGATGATTGGCCTAATAGGGTCGTAAGAATACTTGTCCCGACTGAGCCGGGTGGAGGATCAGATACGCTTTGCCGAGTTTTAGCTCCTTTTTTGGCAGAGGAACTAGACACCGACGTTATAATTGAGAATCGCCCCGGCGCAGGACACCAAGTTGCGCTTTCTCTTTTACTCAATGCCGTTCCTGACGGGTATGTTTTATCACAAGTAAATCAGCCCAATATGTCCATGACCATTTTGGTCCAAGATGCGCCTTACACCGTAGACGATTTTGCTTATTTGAATTTTCACCATATTGACCCGATAGCTTTTAATGTTTTAAATGACAAACCCTGGAGTAATTTTAAAGAATTAACTGACTATATATTAGAAAATCCAGGAGAAATAGCTATAGGTGCATCACAAGCAAGCGGTTCCTATATATTTATGGAATACCTCAAAGATAAAATGGGCTTAGATTTTATTTCAGTACCTTATGATGGAGGTGGGCCAGGGAGGGCTGCTTTGCTCGGTGGGCATATAGATGTTTATTGTGCAAACGCCTTTGCCAACTCAAGACTTGCAGAGCAATCAAAATGCTTGGGAGTAGTTTGGGAGGAAAGAAGTGTGATATGGCCGGAAGCTCCTACCTTTGCCGAAATGTTTAATGATGAGGAGATGTCTGAAATTGGTACTTACTTGGCTTCCTATAGAGCTTTAGTTATTCAAAAAGAATTCAAGGAACAATATCCTAAAAGATGGGAAAAGCTTGTTCAAGCTTATAAGGATGCATATTATTCTGAAGGGCACATGGCACAATCGGAAAAAATAGGTCAATTACCTGTTATGTTCTGGGTTGGCCCTGAAGAATCTGACAGAATAGCAGCAAAAATTCATGAAGTAATTAAAGGATATGCTCACCTTTTTAAATAGGTGGTGATATACGCAAGACCTTTTTTCTAAAACTTGGAAATAGGGCAATTATCAAAAGTCATGGCCTTTAGATGTAGGTGCAGGTGGGGAATTCAAGAATATTATTACTAAATTCCCTACCTGCTGTTTTGGATTAATACCCTTAAAAGAGGAGGGAGAGATTTGTGAAAATTGGAAGATACTATATTTCCCTAAGAATTAAAGGGAATTTGATATTTCCTTTAATTCTTATAATATTTGTGGCTTTTTTCCTAAGGGAAACGACGCACATTTTTTTTTCTAATTCAATGTTGATGGTTAGATTAATTTTATACTTAATCCCTGTGTTTTTTTTCTTTGCCATTAAAGAAGATTTAATAATAAGAAAGGATAAACCATCAGCCTCTAAAAAAAAGGAAAAAAAATTTACATTGCTCCAAAAAGACCGTATAAGTATTTTATTTGTAATATTAACACTTGCCAATCTATTATTATTAAATGTAGTTGGTTATATTGTTACCTTTTTTCTTTTTTCTCTATCATTGATGTTGATTTTAGGTGTTAGAAGCATAAAAATTCTTATGTTAGTACCCGTTTCGTTAATATTAGTTTTGTATTTAGTGTTCCAAAGGTGGTTATTAATTCCTTTACCCATGGGATTTTTTGGTTTTTAAAAAGCAATCCACTTGTAGAACGAACAGAAATATATTCAAATAATTAAACAGGAGGGTTTTGTTGTGGTTGAATGGTCAGCATTGCTGAATGGTGTAGCGGCATTAATAAGTTGGCAAATTATGTACGTACTGCTTAGTGGCGTTTTTTTTGGAGTATTATGCGGCGCCATACCAGGCTTTACCGCTTGCATGGCAGTAGCAGTTTTACTCCCGGTGACATACGGTATGAGTCCTTTAGTTGGGATGACATTATTGGTTTCAACTTATGCAGGTGCAATTTACGGCGGCTCTATAACAGCGATACTATTAAATTGTCCCGGTACTCCCGCAGCCGCGTGTACGGCCTTTGATGGTTATGAAATGACAAAACAGGGCAAACATAATGAAGCTCTTGGGTTGGCGATAGGATCTTCAGTTGTTGGCGGAAGCATTAGTTATTTTTTCTTACTGGTTCTTATGTACCCCATTGCTGCTTTTGCTATTAAGTTTGGATCCCCGGAAATGTTTATTTTAGCTATACTCGGCCTCACAATAATAGCAAGTATAGGGAAAGGTAATTTTGCAAAAAGCATTTTAGCTGGGCTGTTTGGCTTGTTAATTTCTACAGTGGGGATTTCTCCAACTGGTGCAATCAGAGCTAATTTCGGTTTAGTAGGGCTAATGGATGGCGTTCCTATAGTACCAGCCATAATTGGTTTTTTGGCCTTCTCTGAATTATTTTCTATGTTGCATACAGAGTTTATTGTTGAGGGTGGTGATAATAGTACAAAAAAGAAAAATATTTTTACTATAATCAAATATTCTTTCTACTGCTTTAAATATCCAATGACATTAATTAAATCTATCTTGATTGGCACATTTATTGGTGCGGTACCTGCTGCTGGTGCTAGCGTGGCCAGCTTTGTAAGTTATAATCAAGCAAAACAGTCATCAAAAAACGGCGATAATTTTGGTAAAGGGGAAATGGAAGGAATAGTCGCTTCGGAAAGTGCAAACAACGCGTCAACTGGGGGAGCTTTGTGTACTATGCTTGCTATAGGCATACCCGGCAGTGGAACTACGGCAATCTTGTTAGGTGCTCTCATGCTTCACGGGCTACAACCGGGGCCTAGACTTTTTATGTTTCAAATGGAACTTGTTTACGGTATTATAATCGCATTGTTTTTAAGCCAGATTATTTTATTTATTGCAGGTGTTACTTTCTCATACTATCTTTCTGGGATAGTAAATATCTCTACAAAAATATTAGTACCTACTATCGCCTTGCTCAGCATCGTAGGCTCTTTTGCTTTACAAAACAGTATTTTTGACGCTCAGCTTATGTTTGTATTTGGACTTATAGGATGGGTGATGAAAAAAAATGATTATCCTGTGATTGCCGCGGTTCTAGGTATTATTTTGGGTCCAATAGCAGATTCAAACTTAATTAGAACAGCAATAAGATACAGAAATGATTTTACAGTATTCTTTACCCGTCCAGTCAGCCTTGTATTAATTATTTTTATTGTGTTATCGATGGTGTTGCCTATTATTGTTAAAAAGATAGATATAAAAAAACAAAAAAAGACGTAAGGGCATAAGTTTTTGAAGGTAGAAAGACTATAATGATTTTACAGTATTCTTTACCCGTCCAGTCAGCCTTGTATTAATTATTTTTATTGTGTTATCGGTGGTGTTGCCTATTATTGTTAAAAAGATAGATATAAAAAAATAAAAAAAGACGTAAGGGCATAAGTTTTTGAAAGTAGAAAGACTATTAACAAAAAGTTTATTTGAGGCTCAAATAAGGAAGGAGAAATTTATATGAGCACATTAAGAAAAATGTTGAAAGAGAAGGATATTATAGTAGCTCCCGGATGTAATGATCCCTTATCTGCTAAAATCATAGAAAGTTTAGGGTTTGATGGTGTTTATTTGGGTGGATGGATCATAGGCGCCCAATACGGTATTACGGAGCCTGGGACAACATTAACAGAGATGGTCATGTTTAGTAAATATATAACGGACTTAGTGAACTGTCCCTTAATTGTTGATGCAGGAGCATGTTTTGGTGATGCTGTAATGGCTAGAAGAACTGTAAAAGAGTTTGAAAAAGCTGGTGTTTCAGCTATTCATATTGAGGATCAAGTAGTACCTAAAAGAGTTTCCTACCATAAAGGGGAATATAACCTTATTCCTGTTGACGAAATGCTGCGGAAAATAGATGTGTGTTGTAAAAGTAGACAAAATGAAGATTTTGTAATTATAGCAAGAACAGATGCGGGAAGGGCAAAAGGGGAAAGTTTTGACAATGCCATTAAAAGAGCCAACATTTATGCTGAAACAGATGTTGATTTGGTTGCTGTTTTCCCAAGAACGATAGAGGAAATTAAAAGAGCACCGAAGGAGATAAAAAAGGATTTAATGTTTGTGGCTGCAGAAGGTTTAGGCAGGCCCATACCTACGATAGAAGAAATAAAGTCATATGGGTATAAAGTCGTAATATACGGTCTATCGGCAATATTGGCAAAGTATAACGCAATCAAGGAGGTTTATACTAATTTAAAAGAAAATGGTCACACCGGGTTTACACCTGAAATTGCTTCAAAAGCTTCAAAAGAAATTATGAACCTCATTGCTTTGCCAAATTTACAGAATATTGAGGACAAATTCTACAAAAAGTAAGAAAAAATGATTTGTTTTTTTTGGGGGTGCTAGATAATTTATGGTACTGATGAAAGCTGCAGTATTACAGGGTATACGGGAAATAGCAATTTCCCGTATACCCATCCCTTCTATAAACGAAAACGAAATATTAGTAAAAGTAATGGCTTCTGGCATTTGTGGTACTGATAGTGCAGTGTTAAGAGGAGAACTATCTTCGTTTAGACCTGTCATTATGGGGCATGAGTATTCTGGCATTGTTTGGAAGACTGGGAAAAATGTTAGTTCTGTTAAAAAAGGCGACCGCGTTTTTCAGGGAGGAAGTTGGCCATGTGGATGTTGTGAGTATTGTAAACTTAATGAACCTGAAAAGTGTCTTAATCGAAATGCACTGGGCAGAACAGTTAATGGCTCTTTTGCCCAATATGTAAAAGTACCGGCTGACCGAATAAATGTTATTCCGGAATCTGTTGATTTTGCTGATGCTCAATCAGCATATTTGGTGGCATCAGGGATAAAGGCTATTAGAAGATCAGGAGGGGATTTGCATGGCAAAAAAGTAGCTGTAGTTGGATCGGGCCATGCTGGGCTATTAATTGCACAAACTGCAAAACAACACTATAATGCTAAAGTTTCGTTATTTGGTACAAGAGAAGACCGTCTTCAAGTTGGCCGTGGCTTAGGTTGCTTGGATTCAGTTATTAATGTAAATAAAATGGAAGATCAATATAATGATAAATATGATATGGTAATTGAGGCTGTAGGGAATTCATCAGCGGTAAATTTAGCAATACAAATTGCAAAACCTCATGGTAGTGTTATTATCTTCGGAGTTGCCAAAGAGAAGGCACTATTTCCTACTTATGATGTCTATTACAAACAGCTGAATATATTGGGTGTGCGTGGAGCTGGGAAAGAACACTGCAGGGAAGCTGCTTTGTTAATAGAAAAAAAAATAATTAATATTAAAAGCCTGATTACCCATACATTTCCAGTGGAAGAAACAAGTAAAGCCTTTGATCTAATTGAAAATAAAGAGAAAGGTACTTTACGGGTAATTATTGCTCCCAACGACTAGTTTCAAAGCTTCTAACTTTGTAGGTGGTTCGACTGTTTTGAACCACCTATGTTTTTTAACCTAAAAAATTTTGTAAGATTGGAGTCGATGCTACTTGCCTTGTAAAACTGAAGAAATAAAAATATTTTTTGTCGACGTTGCAGTTATTGGATTTGGCGGAGCAGGAGGTTGTGCTGCCATTGAAGCTTTCGATGAAGGGGCTGAAGTAGTTGTCCTAGAAAAACAAGCGGAAATATCTCATGTCTCAAATACTAGAATGTCTGGAGGAGCCTACCATAGCCCTAACCCTCAAGGAAATCAGGCGGCCCTAAAGAAGTATGCAAAGGCCATGTTTAGTGGAGAAAATTTACCTTGGAAACTTGAAGGTGAGCAGTCGGATTATTCTGATGAACTAGCACAATTGTGGGTTAAGTATGCAACGGAAAACGATGCTTTTATGCGAAACCTTGATCCACAATACAAACCAATTTTTATCAGAGGGGCTTCATTTCCCCACTTTCCGGGAGCTGAAGAATCGAAATATGAAGTTTTTATGAGTTCGTACACAGGGAAAAATGACAAAAATACATATAAATATTGCACAAAAGATTTACCGAAGGTGCAAAAAGATGCCGGGGAAGCCTTTCATGCATGTATCTTGCACGGAATCAAAAACCGGAATATACCCATTCATTATGAAACAAGAGCCATGGAATTGATAATTAACGAAGACGGAGAAGTGACTGGTGTAAAAGCAGTGAACGGAAACCGGAAAGTTATATATATGGCGAGAAAAGCAGTTATAATTGCTTCGGGGGGGTTTGAATATAACAAGCAGATGAGAAGCAGTTTTCTAGAGGGACCAGGAGAAAAGGGCTGGGCTTTCTATGGCAGCCCAGAGAATACAGGGGACGGAATTGTAATGGCCCTAAAGATTGGTGCAGGCCTTTCAAAAGTCGGGAAAGCTTCAGCAAGGATTATTACGGCTATTTCAATTGAAAAGGAGGGCCTAAAAATAGGTATGATGACCCCTGCTATAGGGAAGCCAAACGAATTAGTTGTAGATAACTATGGAAACAGGTATGCTTCAGAGAGGCGTATTACCAAAGATCCGAGTAAATATACTTTTTATAAAGAAGCAGTATTCTTTGATACTGTCAATTTGTTATATCCTCGCATCCCTTCTTGGATGGTCTTTGATGACTCTCTCCGTCGGAAAGGTCCCATCGTCAATTTGGTTCAGGCCAAATACAATAGCATACCTTGGGGAGAAGAAAATTTGGAGGCTATTCAGAAAGGATGGATCTTAATGGAGTCTACAATTGAAAAGCTAGGGGTCAAAATTAAAAGTCATCCAGAAAATAGGGAACTTATGAATCCCAAAAACTTAAAGCTTACAGTAGAAAAATACAATTCCTACTGTGAAATGGGAGAAGACAAAGAATTTGGCCGAGAACCCGATACTTTAGGAAAAATAAATGAGCCTCCTTTTTATGCTGTGCCCTTATATGCAGGAGGCCCTAATACACAAGGAGGACTTTTAACCAACGCCAAACGTCAGGTTCTTAATTGGGACTGTACTCCTATTCCCAGGCTTTATGCTGTTGGGGAAATATCTTCAGTTTTTAAGTTTGTTTATCAATCAGGAGGTAATCTTGCTGAGTGTATAGCTTTCGGACGAATAGCAGGTAGAAATGCCGCTATGGAAAGTTTATTTAGATAATTTCTGGGAATGTAAAATATTTCGTGTAAATGAATTTTACCTATAGAATTTGGTAATGCTATAACTGGCTCTTACTTGACAAGAGAATAGGGCACTGCTGAGGAGTAACCTGAGCGCCTGTTAAGGTTCTGCCGGGGATAGTCGGGGAGATTTATTATTTCCCCAACTATTACTTTTTATACTATCCTCGGGAGAACAAAAGCGATAAACCTCGGGGGTTCCGGGGGCAGAGCCCAGTTGGATTTATTTCACCTTAAAAAACCACTTTTTTTGAAGGTGGTAATGGCTAAGGGGTTTTACCATAAAAACCGATATATATGTTAAGATAAGATATGACTAAATGGAAAAAATTATCTCATACAATATATCAATGTAAATATCACATAGCATGGTGTCCAAAGTACAGATACAGGATACTAAAAGTTGTAGTGGTTGAATTTGTGGAGCAAACCCTAAGGATGCTATGTGAATAGAGGAATATAGAGATACTGGAA
>Ga0210003_1003119_pt1 | contig 13662 bp, 26 predicted proteins | sample LantaG_FD_182804 | JGI IMG/M metagenome (GOLD analysis project Ga0210003, IMG submission 182804) | Deep subsurface microbial communities from Baltic Sea to uncover new lineages of life (NeLLi) - Landsort_02402 metaG (SPAdes) (version 2) | ecosystem: Environmental > Aquatic > Marine > Oceanic >... | reverse complement strand
TATTTATTTTATAGGACTCCCGTTTACCTAGTAGTGATATTTTAAATGACCTCACATCATTCCTGTTTTATTTAAAAGGAACCAGACACCTTTTTCCCGTTTTTAGTTTTTGTTTCTTTTTGCAGAAACCATCTTTTTGGATAAATTTAAAACCTTAATGAACTATTTTCGTTTAATATATATGCAAAAGTACTATTAAATTAAACATATGTCAAGTAAAAAAAACATATTTTTTTCATTATTTACCTAACTCATTGATTACCAATCGTTATATTTTTAACTTTGATTGATGCTTCTTTAACAATTATGAAGATATCGTGTTTTTTGTTTATTCTATGAACGATATTTAATACTACATAATATGTGTTATCAACATAAATATATTCTTCTATTCTTGGCAAACTTGATAGGATGGTTAATCTATCTTTGACCACTTTCCATTTATCATCCAACAAAGTTACCATAAATTTTCTTTTAAACATATTTAAAAATACTAAATTATTTTTGTTTTGTCAAGTATTTATTTACATAACAAAGGAGTAACAAAATAAAAATGGAAACTATCACAAATGGTTGTGGTTGTAAAAAACCAAAGTCAACGACTACAACAACTACAACACCACCAACACCTAGTAAATAATTAGATTAACATTTTTTCTTGGTTTCAGATTCTATCTGGGCCGCTAATTCATCATCTGTTAAATCATCAGATGGTTCGTTATCGGATAATTCATCTTTATCTGTATGTTTTCTATTTGTAAACCCTTCTGATGCTGTAAATCCTAACCCACCTATTACAATCCATTCCATGGATTCATATATGTTGTTATCTATATCTAAATCCCAAAATAAATTTGCTATAAACCCTACCGCCATAAATAAGAAAGCTAGAAGAGTTATAAATCTTTTACTGGAAACTTTACCATTAGAAGAAAGACAATTATAAAGGAAGTTTTTCATGTTGGATATTTAATATAAATATCCAATCCTATAAAAAAGTAACCCCCGATAAAGCGAATTATCGGGGGTTTTTTATTTCTTACAATAAGGCAGAGTTATGTAAGAATCATTGATGAGTGGAGTGAAGGGGAATCGAACCCCTGTGTTGAGTATTCTTCAAAAGTTTTCTACATGTTTAGAACAGTATTATACAATACTTCGAACTAAGTTAATTCTAACGCTCACTAACCAAGAGCGAATGGTGTACCATTATGTAGTGGACTACCACAATTTGGTGAATTTATCACCATCAGAGTCGTTAGACCAACTCAAGCTCTCCGACTGAGCTACATGTAGCCTCGTCAAGGAAATTTTCAGAAACGATAAAATCGTTGTCAATTAAAAGTTCAATAGACAGATTTAAGTGCTTCCAATTTAGCACTACATGCTTACAGTTTACGACTATACCCAGTCGATACCTGAATCACCCCATATTTTAAAGAACTGTGAATTATAAATATATCGATATCTATAAAAAAACAATATTTATACAAATATACTACATTTATTTCTAAATGCAAGTGTATTATTAAATATTATTTAATTTATTTTCACCATTAAATTTATACCAATTAGATTCAACCCTTGATGGGTTTTCAATGTATTTACCCAAAACCCTCAATAAAGTTTCTTTTTCTTCTATAGCGACTGTTTGACAGCCAACTCTAAGAATAAAACCATAATCTAGTTGTTCTATGTTTATTTGTTTAATTCTGTTATCATTTGGACTAGATTCGTCTTGAAGTTCATGATTGTTAGTGCTTGATAACGAAGCAGCTAACATACTAGTAGGCATATATTGATTTTCAGTGTTTACTCTACTCATAATTATTTCTTATTTTTATTTATTATTATATCATCAATTAATCCATATTCTAATGCTTGTTCAGCAGTTAACCACAAATCTCTATCAGCATCTTTTTTTACTTGTTCTGGGTCTTTACCAGTATATTCACCTAGTAAACCAAACAAAGTTGTGTTATATTTTTTAGCTTCATTTAATGAAATTTCAATATCAGCTAACGTTCCTTGTGCTCCAGAAGAAACTTGATGGAGCATTACCTTGCTAAATCTAAGGCTACTTCTTTTTCCTTTGGTACCAGCACCTAAAAGGATACTACCCATACTTGCAGCCATTCCAGTATTTATGGTAACGATGTCTGAAGACACATAATCCATAACATCAACGATTGAGAGACCTGATTTGACGGAACCTCCCGGAGAGTCAACATGTAACGTAATATCTTTCTTTTCCAAGTTATCCAAAAACATAAGCTGTGCTTGAACAACTGTGCTCATTCTATCATTAACTGGACCAGCTAACCAAATTATTCTTTCCATCATTAATCTGGAAAAAATATCCATTTGAGTTACTCTTAATTCCCTTTCTTCTAAGATATACGGAGTTAAAGATGCTCCAACACCGTATATTCTATTTTGTAAAGCTTCCCAATGTATAAAATCTAATGGAGAAATACCCATATGTTTAATAGCATAATCTCTAAATTCATTATGTAAATTCATATCTTAAATATTAGTTGTCATAAAAATAGGTGTGAATTCTCCCATCCAAGCTCCAATAATATTGAAATCGAAAAATTCAGTAGCTTCTTCGTAGGTCATACCATCACGTTCTATCATTATATTTATTATTTTTTCAGTGTCATAAACAACGACTGGTCCTAGATTTATCCTTTCACCAACCCCCATTATTGCACCATCAAACCCGTCAATTACCAACGCATCTGGATTTATTTCAGCTATTTCTTCTCTGGTCATTATTTTACCCTGTAATAGCTTCAGTTTCGTCTTCTTCTTCTTTTTCTTTCTGGTAAAGAGACTTTACGGTTTCTCTAAGACGCTCAATAGTCTCAAAACTATATTTTCTTAATATTCCACTATGAGCCGTAAAATCTTCTTTGGTTATAGAAACCTTATCGTGTTCAGAATCATAACTAATTGATGAAATTGCTTCTTCAACTACAATCAATTTCAAATCATTTGGTAACTCTTCAAATATTCCTTCATTTAAAACAATAATGATATCATCACCAGCTCTAAATTTTAAAAGGTCGTTAGCTTTGGTGATTTTGTATAAGTCTTTAGCTCTATTGTTAACTAAAATTGTTATGTTAACAAATCTTTTTAAATCAGCCACTTCAATTATTTGATTGAATAGGTCGTTGGTGTCTTCGAATGGTTCTAGGTAATTTGCCATGTTTAATTTTTATTATTTTGTTATTTAAGCAAATATACTATTAACACATAAACCTTGCAAGTAAAATATTTATTTTATTTGAGTGCCAGAATTAATTCTTTTGTTTTTTCATCCAATTCTTTAGGGATATTAATGGATAAGGTTATAATTAAATCACCTCTATTGTTTTCTTTAAATTGTTTTAACCCTTTTGTGGGTACCCTAAGATTAGTCCCTACATCACTGTATTCTGGGATATTAACACGTATTTTACCACCATCAATTGTTTCTATTTCAACTTTATCACCCAACACAAGTTGTGAATAAGAAAGACTTAAATTCATTTTTAAATCATTCTTAATTCGTGTGAAAACTTTATGTTGTTTTTCAACAACTTTTAAAATTAAATCACCAGCCCTACCATTTTTAACTGAATTACCTTTTCCTTGGACCACGAACATATTATTGTTTTCAACACCAGATGGTATATCCACATCCACAGTTTCTTCAATTGATTGTAAACCACTACCTGAACATGATTCACACGCAGTTTTATAAGTCTCTCCAGAACCATTACAATCGTGACAAGTAGTTTGATTTTGAAAGGTACCTACAGATGTTTTTATTGTAGATATTATAGAACCATTTCCTTGACATGTAGGACACTCAGTTGAGTCTAGACCACCTTTACCTAGACAAGTGTTACAAGAATCGTTTCTATTGTACGTATAGGTCTTTTTAACACCACTATATATTTCTTCTAGTGTTAGTTTAATTAAAATAGATATTGTTTCACCAACTATTTCTGGTTTATGTCTTCGCCTAAAATATTCATAAAAAGGGTTTTGATTTTCTCTGTTATTACCATGACCAAATCTATCATAGTTAGATTTCTTATCTGAATTAGATAGAACTTCATATGCTTCTGAAATTTCTTTAAATTTATCAGTAGCTTCTTCAGACCCTTGGTTTTTATCAGGGTGATATTCTTTAGCTAATAAACGATAAGCTTTCTTAATCTCTTCAGGGCTAGCATTTTTTCCAACACCTAATACCTCATAATAATCTTTTTTTGCCATGTTTAAAATTTTACTTTCCAACAAAGGTACTTATTTTTAAATTAAAAAACAAATGACTTATAGGGTAATTTTATTGATGAATGGGGAGTATAAAAAAACTCTGACCAAATCAAAAACTAGAGAAACGGCATTTAAACACTTCCATAAACTAAAGGATGAGAATAAAAAAGTCTTATATCCTAGACGTTTCATAAATACAAACGCTATAATACCAGTTAAATATGAGTTATGTATTACAAAAATCACCGAAGATGGTGATACATTTAGAACTCTTAGAGATAAGTATGGTAAACTTTACATCGAAAAACCTTTGGGAGATTGGACCATCATACATACGGAAGAATATGATGTTGAAGAAACTTTTTGGATTTATGGAATGGATTCAAAAGCCGAAAGACCTAATATTTCTGAAATAGTTAAAAGACTTATGATTGGTGCTTACTCTAAAAATATGGTTAAGCAAGTGATTGTTTGTTACAACAAACTTATCATATATAATGAAGACCAATTTGATATGGTTATCTGTAAGAATCTATTAGATGCACAAAGACTTCACCATACATTGGGTAAATTAACTAGGAAACAGAGAATAAAAAGTCTAATATTTATGGGTACTGCAACTAGCAAAGCAATGATTAGTAATCTTTACGATTTAATAGTAGATAAAACAGGTTGGCCTTATACCAAGGTTAGAAGAATGACAACAAGACCTTAAAATAATAAAATAACTTCACCAACGCTAATAACTAATGTACATACTACTAAGTCATCTGAATCAGTTGATAATGAACCAAAGTCAATTGATTTAAAATTACAATTATTAACACACCATCTTTCAACAACAACACCCGTTGGGTCAAGCATCTCAATTTCTAAATTAAATACTTCTTTTACCTTATGGTTATTGTTTATATCTGGGTGAATTAACTCCATTAATTTTTGAGATGTTGAAGGACCTATTGGGTCTCTTAATTTAATAGTTAAATCATCCCAAAGAATCATATCGTTTTCTACTCTCATAGAAGGTCTTGTTGCTTCAAAGATAATCCACTGTTGAAGTTCAAATTCAACAGGAAAATTAAGTAAAAACCTATTTTTCTTTTTTGGTTCATACGTTACAAATTTGTTTGGAGCCATTATTACTTTTTTCCAATTTATATCAAAATCATTGGTTAGTTTTGATATATACCATTCTCTTAATAGTCTTTCGATAATTTTTTCATCCAAAAAAAAAATTATCGAAAGACTATTACATATTTCATTTGCGTAAATAATACTATCAGTATCTCTATCCTTAATAAAGAAATCATCGTCAACTAAATAACTTTTATTTATAAAATCTAATACTTGTTTTTTCATTTAATTAAACAGATTTTCCAATTTTTTAACAACGACAGTTATCTTATCATTATTTCTATTTATTATTTCTTGAATATTTGGTGGGATATTTCCAACAAATTGTGCTTTTAGTTTAGAATTTTCTCTTTGTAATATATCACTTTCCCTTAATAATTGGTCGTATATATTGGCTTTGTCTTGATTAGTCATATTTTATTAGTTAAAGTTTTAGTAATTACGTTAGTTTCTTTTAATAAAACCTCAAGTTCTAATTTATCACCTTTATTAAGATAAATTTCCTCATCATTCGATGGTGTTTCTTTAGGGATGTCTACAACCCTAATTTTTTCATTTACTTTGTTTTTTTTACAACTACAACCCATAATTAATCACATTTACAACTGCCATCTGGATTTAAACCACACTCACATGGTTTAGAATCTAATGTTATTTCTAAATCATCACCTATTGAAAAATTAGTTTTGATATCTTCGATTAGTTTGTTAATTCTTTCCATGTCAGCTTCTTTAAGCATAACTGGATTGATACACTCAATTCTTTCTTCACCTTCTGTTGGAACAAAGAATGCTATAGCATTTGCTTCTTTTATTGCTAAAACATCATTAACTGATTCAGTAAAAGGTTTGATTATATCTGGTGTTCTCATTAGTTCTGAATCTAAGTAAAAAACTAATATCAATGGGGTTTGTTTATCCATGTTTTTATTTTTAATTGTTTGTTATTTGCTTAACATTATTTCTTCAATAACGCTATTATCTCCATTAAAATGGTTTAGTAAAAGCTCGTTGACTCTTAATTTCTTAGCCGCTTCACCTATTTCAATAAAGGCGTTTGCGTGATGACCGTTTGTGTCTACATCTAAATAGATTAGGTATTCTGAAATAACCTTTCCATTATGTATTAGACTTTTTAATTTGTCTACTTCTTTAACTACTATTTTCTCCATACATTAATTTTAATTAAAAATAGAGCTTTTTTATGAAAGTGTAAATAGACAAAATAAAAAAAGCCCCTTTATGGGGCTTTTTATTTCAAGATGCTGGAGTTTTTACTTCTAACTCTGTGGAGAAGTTTTCCGATTAGGTTAAAAATTAATTTTTAATGTTTAAATGGAATCGGAGCCAAAGTTTAGATTTATCTAGTATATAGTTTTAACTTTGCAGAATGCATCTTTCTTTCTTATTTAAACTGTTATATTACTATAACGTTCTGAATCAATTACTGTCATCATCATTGATAATGGAGTCATATCTTTACCTGATAATAAAGAACCTAATATAGAAGTTGAAAATCCACTCACTAAAGCAGTTCCTTGTTTATTAAAAGATACTGGTTTGTTTTTATCGTTTCTAGAAGCTAAATTCCAATAAACAATTTTTGGAACTTTATAACCAGCGTCAGAATACATTTTTTCAACCATTTCTTGTGCTGTAAGTGAACCAGCACTATTGAATTCCATATCTGATAATATCATTATCATTGTTGGCATTTCAGATTCTGGTACAGAAAATTCTATAGCTTTTTCTAAAATAACTTTATAAACACCAAATAAATTGGTAGAACCACCTACTGGTATAGACTGAAGTTGATTATACCTTTCTGATAAAGAACCAGAAACAACACATAACTTAGGGTTTGTGTTAAAAGTCATAATAGCATCTTTAAATGGTCCTAAATTTCTTTCTGAAAGATATAGACCTAATGATTGAGCAACATCTCCAGCGTATAAATCACCAGTTATTTTAGATTCTGGCCAATACATTGACCCTGAAGTATCAACAACAGGAATAAATGACTCATTAGAATCTTCTAAGAAGTTTGGTAAGGCATCCCATTGCACGTTGGCACCACGGGTGTTACCAGCCCTTAAATTCTTGATTATATCATAAGGATATACAGCACCAGCATTAATTTTTACTTCACCTTTTTCAACACTACCTAGATAATCTTGAAAACGAGCCAAGTCATTTCTTGAGAAAGCTTTCATCAAATCACTCATAGCTTTTGATGGGAGTTTAGAATAATCAATTTCATCCCATTTTTTAGCACACATCAATTGTTCTACAGTATTAGAATTTTCAACCAATAACTTACGATATTGTTTTGGTGTTAAATCAAGGTATTGTCTAATAACATTGGCTTGTCTTTTAGTCAAACGATTTTTCACGTTTGGACGTGGCATCCATTTAGCACAAAGACCATTCTTATCAGACAACCCTTTAGAGATAACTTCAAGAGCAGCTTTTTCTAATGGAGTACCAATAAGAGTTAAAATATCATCCCATCTTCCAAATTCAGAAATCAAATGAATGTTTTTACGCATCACTTCAGTTCTGTTATTTGCAAGATATTCAATAATATCTTTGAATATTTGACGCTCACCAGCACCACCACGAACATCACGTGCCCAAAATAAAAGTTTCATAGCTGTCAATGGGTTTTCACCAAATGCTTTTGTAAAGGCATTAATCAACCTAGTTTTATCTTGACCTCTCATCGCACCTATTTGAAAAAATAAATCCACACAGTTGTTAAGAGAAGTTGAATTAGTCACCATACCGTTTTCAGTACGTGAATCTTTAGTTTGCATCGCAGATAATAATGTATTCATAGTGTTTGGTTTTAGTTTTATGTTAAGTTAGGCAAAGGTACTAAAATTAATATCTCGTGTCAAGTAAAAGTTAATTTATTTTAATAATAAAAATATAAATACCTGATATCTAGATTATTGTATTCTAGTAAATGTTGCAATAATTGTATATGTGGGTGTGTTGGTATTGACAAACTGAGCTAACGAGATAACTCCATCTTCAACAAACGTTGATGCTACTTGGGCGGCATAATTACCACTACCAAAAGGATAATGATAATTTAGAATGAGTGTTTTGCTACTTATACCAACATTAGAGGTTAATTGATACGTTTTAACCGCACCACCGTTAATGGTGTAATATTGGTTACTTATAAAGTCAACAGTATCTATTGGTAACGGTGGAAACGAAAAACCTATTTGTAAAAAGGTCAATACCCATCGTGTACCGACTAATTCGTTTGATAATTGGTTATTCCCCCAATTTGGTAAAACACCAGCGTAGGTGTATTGATATTGCCAATTAGATGTATCTATGGCTTCTGGGGTAATGGTATAATTACCTGGAGTGATTTCATTTTTACCACACGATGTTAAGTACCAAATAAATATTGTTGATAAGAATAGTGAAAGCGATAACGAAGCTAATTTTTTCATCCTATAAATTTTCAAGTATTTTATTCTTTATAAGAACAAAGGTAATAAAATTTTTTTATTCCACCAAACTATTTTTAATAAATTTGATTAATATTCCTCCAATGGAAACTTCGAATTCATCACTTGTGGTGAAATTAGTTGCATATGGGTTGTTTTTATAGAAAAATATTTCATTCATTTTGTTGTGTTCAAAATCATTTAATTGGTAAGTTAAAGTCAAACCAATTTTATATATTTTTTCATTTTCAACGATTAATGAAATAGTTTCGATTAATTTTTCGTAAGTCATTATAATTTTATAAAAAGTTTTTTAACCCAAGAAATAAATTTTTTATATCTACTCTTTTTTATTATTTTTACAGCATTAGGGTTTTTTTTCATTTCTTGACCTAAACCATTCTTAAGTTCATTAATAAATTGTGTTTTTTTAAGCGCAGTTGCATATCTTGTTGATACTATGTCTTGCTCAGTTTGGTCCAATTCTTTAATAAATTCTCTTTTAGTAATCATATATCTTTTATTTTATCTTCCATCCCTTTAAATAAAGGAGTTGGTAAAGATTCTTTATCATACCAATTCCATTCAAGATTCTCATTGTCTAATGTAGGGGTAAATTCACTAGAAGTCAACCCTTCATAATAATGAAAATCTAAATTTTTTTCTTTGATGTGTTCAGTTCGTATAAATTTATAATCTATGATATCTGGGTCTATTGACATTTCTTCATTTACTTCTCTTTTCAATCCTTCAATAATTGTTTCACCCTTTTCTATATGGCCAGAAACCAAAGACCACGTTGGTTTTTTATCATTTCTTAATAGTAACAAAATTTTATCTGTTTTTGAGCATTTGACCAAGACACCACCAACTGAAATCTTTTTTGATGATTCTTGAATGTTATTTGGTGTATTATCTTTACCACATTTATGGCAAAAATACATATCTGGACCACTATCTGACTTCTTCCAAGACCAACCACAATTATCACAAGTGATGGTTTTATTTAAAGCTTCTCTTAAAAGTTTTTTAATTAACATATTAATAAATATTTACTTATGTGTGTTAAATGCTATATTTGTAATAAAAAATTATGGTTACACTTATTTTTATATTGGTTTGTTACGGAGCATGTAACAATTTGATTTATGGTTCTTTATTCGAAGGATGGAGAAACTTATTAGCTAAACTTGGTACTGGTGGATATAGCCTACATAAATTATTTACTTGTTTTATGTGTCTAGGAACTTGGATGGGATTTTTTATGTCTTCTTTGATGGTATATTTTGGATATAAAGATTTAACACCCATCGGTTCTATTGGGATAAAACAAAACGATTTAATAATTTTCTTTAGTGGATTATTATCTTCTGGTGGTGTGTGGTTAATTCATACATTACAAGAAGCACTTGAAAGAGCTTTCGAAAAATAAATAAAAAAACCCCATTTGGGGTTTTTATTTATAGGTCTTTTCTATCGATACATTTTTCACAAGCTTCTGATTCTGAGCAATCGCATTCAGAATCATAATCCATATCATTTGCTGTTTGCAATTTTCTTCTTGGAGGAAGCTCTACTTTTTTTGCTGTATTACTAATTGGTTTTTTATTAGCTTGTAATTGAAGATTTCGTTTAGCTCTTTCTTCTTCAGCAATCATTTCTCTTTCTTCTTCACTTAATTCAATCTTTTTACCGTTTTCATCTAGATATTCTAGCACTTGTGGGTTTGGTAATTCACTTATTTGATTAGTTTCAATTATTTCTTCTTCATAAATGGGTTCTTGAACTGGCGAATCTATTTCTTCAGTTATTTCATCATCTACATCGAAGTCAGTTAAATCAGGTAATAACTCATCATTAGGAAAGGTGAATTTTAATTTCATTAGTTGTTTCAAAGAGTTTTTCTTAAAAATAACTTTTAATTCATTAACTTTTTGGCGAAGTAAATCATGTTTCTTTTCTCGTTCCTTATTTAAAGCAATTACTCTTTCTACATAACCTAAAAGCTCATCTAAACCAACACCATTTACTTCACTATAAATCATATAGTAATTCATGTCACCATCACCCTTAATTCTTTTGATATTTGGGTCATCTATTAGCGACCAACCATCTTTAAATACCGAATCAACTACCGCACTTCCATCAATGTATCTGATTCCAATTACATGTGGTTGTAGTGAATTTAACGTTTCTTCCATGTTCTTCATACTATCTGTTTTAAATTCTTATCCCAGTAAATATGGATGTTATTAAATAGGCTATTGAAATCCCTAAGATTAATAGTGATTTAGGTGATAACCTATATTTATTAGGTTGTTCATCTGTTGATGTCACTATTGCTTGGATAAAATAATAAAGATGTCTAAACATTGTTAATATCGACATAAAGAAAAAAACAAATAATATTTTATTTATTATTTCAATTAACATATTATTTGTTTTTGTTTTTTTCTGATACGTCTAATCTTAAACCTTGTGCTATTGATTTGATTTCTTGGAGACCTTTTCTAAGTCTAACACCAGCTGCTTTGTTTTCTTTTTCGTAGAATTTAGTTGCATCTTCTTCTAAAGATACGATAAGCGTTTTTAATTCATTAAATTGTTCCATTTTAATTTGTTTTTTTTTCTTCATTATTATTTTCAACCATTCCTAAAAATTTAGCGATGGTTGCTTCTTTAAAAGTTAATAACTCTATTAACTTTTTTATATTTGATACTTTATATTCAGTATCATTATTTGAATTGATAACTCTTTCTAGTTCTTCCTCATAGGTTAACTTTTCACTTGTTAATTCACTCAAAATAATATTAAAAATTCTTTCACCTCTCATTTCTTCAATATTACGGCTTTTATTGGTAAAATCAATAGTTATTTAAAATTATTTTATTTTTAATGTTTTTTCAAAGATTTGATAAAGCTCTACTAACATATCTATTTCAGAATTTGTTTTGGTTTTTTGCATATCAAAAGTGTTTGACCATAAATCAATTAATGATTTTGTATCCATATTTTTATCTGGCATTAAATAAAATACTTCTAATGTAAACGCATAAAAATAATCGTATAATTTTTTACCTTCAAATAAAACACCTTCACGAACAAAATTATTAATATTCTTATCCCAACACCAATTAAAATGGTTTTTTCTTTGTTCTATATTTGTTAAATTATCACCCATGTATGTTGAAAACACAAGCATTAAAAACGATTGAATAAAATCACTATATAGTTCACACCTTTCAAAACTAATGTTGTTAGAAGCATAAATAATATTTGTACTTTCTATACTCATCGGATTGTTAATATACGCTATGAAATCTAGATATTTTTTATTGTTCATAGATATCAATATAATAATTAAAACTAATAAATAAAGGTTTATTTACCAAACCAGCTATAATATCTATTAGTTAAAGAAATTCTATCCTTTAAACCATTTGTACCCCCATTTATCTTTTTGGTTAATGCTAGTATTGTTTGATTTGAAACGCCTTTATCCGCAATTACCCATAGTTTATTTCTTTCAAAAAAGAAAATCGCTGCTTCGAAAGCATAATCACTAAAAACTAAATCTGGATTTGTTAATATTTCTGGGTTTTTAATATATTGGGAAAATTCCAGATAATTATTCTTTCCAGTTGTTTGTAAAGCACCACGACCCCTAAATTTCCAACCATCCAATGATGCTTCATCACCATTACCTATTCTATTGGCATATACACGAGATGCAATCTTAATTGGCTGTCTAGCATACGACTCTTCTAAGTCATCTGGGAAGTATTTTCCGAAGGTGTTTTGTAAGCCCTTTGCTGAATAGTTTAGGTTTTCACTAAAATGTCTAAAAGAACCCGTTTCATGTGCTGTTTGTCCAAAGAAATGGGCCGCAGCTTCTGGGGTTAGTTTAAAATATTCCATTGCCATTTTTAATGTGTTTGGTCCGAACGCACCATCTGGATTGGCACCAATTTTTTCTTGTAATTTTTTTAAACTCATGGTAAATTATTAAAACTTGTTATTTAGTAATAAATATCTACGTAAAACAAAAACCCACGTTATTTTAGGTGGTTTTCGATAATAAACGAAAGATTTATGGCGAAAAATTTGGAAGTTTGGATTAAATGTCTTATATTTATAATCTGAAACGTAACAAACACCAAACATTATGCTAAAGATTTATAACATATTCTCATTACCAGCACTTTTCATTCACGAATTATTACACGCTATGGTAACATACCTTGTTGGTGGGAAGGTATGTGGGGTTGAGATTTTCAAGTATGATAACTTTAAAGAAACATTCGGATTGGCTTGTGTGGTATTTACAGTTTCTGATTATAAATTTCAAAACACATTGATTTCATTAGCACCTATCTTAGCGTTCCTCATTGCACCACTCGTGTTTCAATTTAGTATGACAGCTGGATTTTGTGTTTTAGGATACCAATTATTAACATTACCAATAGTTATTCCTTCTGAGGAAGACTTTGATTCGATTCAGACGTTCAAAACAACAAAAGAATTGGATAGAGAATTTGATGAATTCTTAGCACAAAAAAAAGCCACTGTTTAAGTGGCTTTTTTTATTGTATGTTTTTTATTTTTTTATGCTCCAGAAGTTTGACTTCCTGTTCCAGCACCAAGTTTACCCATGAATTTAGCAAATTTACCAGCAGCTGGTTTCCACATAATATATCCAGATTTCATTGTCATGTAACCTTTGAATTTATTTTTAGCGGCTAAGTTGATAAAATCATCGATAGTTCCCTTTTGTCTTTTACCA
>Ga0210003_1003118_pt1 | contig 13663 bp, 6 predicted proteins | sample LantaG_FD_182804 | JGI IMG/M metagenome (GOLD analysis project Ga0210003, IMG submission 182804) | Deep subsurface microbial communities from Baltic Sea to uncover new lineages of life (NeLLi) - Landsort_02402 metaG (SPAdes) (version 2) | ecosystem: Environmental > Aquatic > Marine > Oceanic >... | reverse complement strand
GTAAAAAACTCACCGGTCGTTGCCACCGCCGCCCCAGCCGCCGCCGTAGCCTCCGCCGCCGCCGCCGTAGCCCCCTCCGCCGCGGCCGCCGCCGCGATAGCCGCCGCCGCCGCCGTAGCCGCCGCCGCCGCGGCCGCCGCCGCCGCCGCCGCCAAAGGACCCGCCGTATGAGGGAGCGCCGTAGCCGCCGCCTCCGCCGCGGGAGGGCGGCGGGCCGCGGCCGCCGCTGCCGCGGAGATGCGGCGGCACGTAGCCGGCGTCGCCAGCGCCGTCATGGTACTGCTGCTGCTGCTGCGGGGGCACGCCTCCGACCATTCCCTGGGCGGGAATTCCGGGAGGAGGGCCCGCGGGTGGGGGCGCGCCGCCGTTGGCAGGGTCCCACGACATGGTTTTGAAAAGGTGTTTTTGAGTTGAGAGGTTGGTGTTGATGGAAAAGAGAGAGGGAAAGTAGAGAATCGCTTGAATCGAAAGTGACAGCGACGCTGCGTTTTTTTTCCCTCTCCCGACCTGCCGTCTCTCTCTCCTCGTCCTCTTTCTCTCTCTGCGTCTTCGTGTTTCTTCTTTCGTCTCCTGCCTGGAATCTCATCCAAAGCAACAACCTCATGGTAAAAACAAAAGAAAAAAAGAATTCGGAGGGACGGACTTCACGTGGCTCTTCTCTCTACCGAATCGCGACGCGGGCGACGGCCGCAGTGGCCTCAGCAACTCCCTCCTCCTTCCCTCCTCCCCCACGTCTCCCGCCCCCTCTCCCAACGTCCCTCCCGGCGCTCTCGAGCATTCTCCGCAGCCCGCCCGTCATGGAGGAGTCCCGCTCCATCTCCTCGACGCTCGCGTGGCACCTCCAGCGCCAGTAGTGCCTCCTGACTGAGGGGTCATTGATGCTCTCGGCGCCCGGCGGCGGCGGCGGGCGCGAGTAGCAGCTCGGCGGGGGCGGAGGAGAGGAACCGCCGTCGGGGTCGCCGCCGCAGCTGCCGTCGGCGTCGCCGCCGCTCGCCCCCCTGTACGCCTCGGAGCTCATTGCCAGCACGTCCTGCAGGGCGAACACGGCCAGCATCGCGGGCGAATGCGCGTGCGAGCCCACGATCGACGCCGCGAGGTCGGGCGTGCACTCGGCCGGCGGAGCGCCCGAGCGGCCGAGCGCCGCGCGCCAGAACCGCTCGCGGAGCCCCTGCGCCCGCCGCGCGTCCGCCACTCCCGCGCCCGCGCCCGCCCCCTCCCACCACGCCCGCAGCGGGGGCATGTCGTGCGTCGACGGGCTCGCCACTGACAGGTACGGGTAGAGCGCCGGGTCGCCAAACTCGGCGGCGCCGCCCTTCTCCGCGGCGACGCAGCCCTCGCCGCGTGCCGGCATCCGCTGCACTCTGAGTCCGAGCACGCCCAGGTCGCGGAGCACGCCGGCGGCGCAGGCCGGGACAAGTCCCAGGTCCTCGCCGCAGACCAGCATGTTTGAGGCGTCGAGCAAGGGGAGAAGGGTCTTGGAGCCGTGGCGGGCCCACTGGGACTCGTGGCGGTCGCCTAAGGGAGAGTTTTTTTTCCTCGCCAGAGAGAGACAAGAGTGAGTTTTTTTTCGACCTCGAAAGAATTCCGAAGAAACAATGCGGGGGGGGATGAAAACCCTATCTTCACGTACCGTAGTAGTAATCGTCGTGGAGCCTCGCGAGCGCATCCCTCCACCCCTGCGGGCCCAGCTCGCAGAAGGAGGGGGTTGAGGTGAGGTTGAAGCGCGGGTGGAGGAGCGGGAGGGCGTTCGGGTGGCGCGGAGGGGGCGGGGAGGTTCGACCCGCCTCGGCCGCCGCTGCCGCCGACGCCGCCGACGCCGCCGGCGCCGCGTGCGAGCTCCTCTCCTCCGAGGAGGAGGGGGCGGAAGAAAAATTCTCCCCCTCCCCGCCGCCTCCGTCATCGAAGAGGTCCGGGTCTTCGATCAGGCAGACGTTCTGCCTCAGCGACAGCAGGCCCTGTCGCAGAGCCTCGAAGGAAACAGAAGTAGAAGAGGGAGAAGAAGAAGCCTCGGAGCTCTCTTTAACCTTTCCTCCTCGGCCGAGGGCGTCGATCGCGGCCTCGCTGTCGACCGCGGCCCGGAAGCGCAGCCTCCCGGGCACTCCCGGCACGGGCTCGAGGAACCTGTCGATCAGCGAGTCGACCTCCTTCGTAAGAGCTGCTGCTGTTGCAGAGGAAGGAGAAGCGGCGGCGGGAGAAGCGGCGGCAGAAGGAGAAGAAGAGGCGGAGGAAGCCAGCAAGCGTGCCGCCGCCGGCGAGAGCGCCCGCGCGGCGAGCTCGCGCGTGATGTGCGGCTTCGTCAGCCTGTCGATGTCCCACAGCCCGGCGCCCTCGAGCAGCTCCCTCCTCGACACGGGCCTCGCCGGCCTGAACCGCCCGCAGGCCCCCGTGATCGCGCCCGGCTCGAGCTCCCAGATGCGGAAAAAGCCCAGGACGTGGTCGATGCGCAGCGCGTGGAAGAACTTGGCCATCCGCGACAGCCTCGCGCGCCACCACGCGAAGCCCTCGGCCGCCGCCGCCTCCCAGTCGTAGGTGGGAAAGCCCCACGCCTGGCCCCTGGCGTCGAACGCGTCGGGGGGCGCGCCCGTCGAGCCCTTGCCGAGGCGGAAGAGCTCCGGGCGGTGCCACGCGTCGACGCCGCAGGCGTCGACGCCGATCGGCAGGTCGCCCTTGAGGGCGACGCCAAACTCCTGAGAGGCGATCCCGGAGGCGCGCAGCAGCTGCAGATGGAGCTTCCACTGGAGCCACCACTCGAATTGGGCATCGGCCGAGGCCGCGGAGAAGGCGTGCCTCGGGGAGGGAGGAGGAGAGGAAGAAGGAGGAACAGGAGAGGAAGCCCCTCTCTCGCTCCCTAGGGAGAGCACCCGGTCGAGGTCCACCTCCCTGGCCCTCCCCTCGTCCCTCTCCGCCTCGGCTCCCGCCGCTCCCGCCGCTCCCGAAGCTCCCGCTCCTCCTCCCTTTCCTCCTCCGCCTCCCGACAGGCTCCCCCACCGCCAGTGCTCCGGGTGGCCGAAGACTTTGGTCGCCAGGATGCGGTGCGCCGCGTGCGGGCGGAGCCATTGGGCGTTCTCCTCGAAGAAGGCGACGAAGGACGGGGAGGGGGCCGGCGTCGGAGCGGCGGCGGCGGCGGCGGAGGAGGAGGTGGAGAGCGGCGGCATGCCGAGCTCGGCCCTTCCCGAGGCGTCGAAGACCGCCCTCGCGGCCTCCATCTTGAGCTCCAGCACGCGCTCGTAGTCGACGGAGTCGAGGGGCTCGAGCTCCTCGCGGAGCCTCGCGACCGCCGTGGCGGCTCTGGGGGGGAGGAGGGGGCGCGCTGCTCCTTCCGCCTCGCCGCCGCCGCCCTCGCCGCTGCCCTCTCCTTCTTCACCGCCGCTTTCGGGCATCAGCCCGCGCTCGACGTCGCAGTACAGCGGGTGCAGCGCGAACGCCGACAGCGTCGCATAGGGGTAAGAGTCGCGCCAGTCGCCCATCACGCGCGTGTCGCAGAGCGGCAGCAGCTGCAAGACGCGGAGGCCGGCAGCGGCGCACCAGCGCGCGAGCGGCGCGATATCGGCGAAGCCGCCGACGCCCAGGGAGTATTTCGATCGGACAGAAAACAGCGGGACAGCGAGGCCCGCCCCTCGCCAGCGCCTCCAGTCGGGCGGGCGGAGCCAGCCCCCGTCCGCTGCGACGAGGACGAGAGCGGGAGAGGGAGGGGGCGGGGATTGGTCGAGGCAGACGATTCGGTTCTCGCCGGCCTCGAGCCGCAGCGGCGGCGGCCCGCCAAAGGGGTCGTTGGCCGAGTTGCCGACGCTGCTCGCGCTGCCGCGCCCGCCGCCACCGCCGCCGCCGCCGAGGACCGCGAAGCGGTAGGTCACGGGGAAGTGCGCCGCGGGGAGGGAGAGCTCGAGCTCCCATCGCGGGGGCTCGGGGCGCCGCGAAGGGGGCGGAGAGGGGGCGGCCGGGGGAGGCCCGCCGGCGCCCTCCGACTCCGCCGCCCCCTCCCCCTCGCCGCCCCGCCGGGCGGTCATCCTCACCGCGCGCGAGGTCTGCCACGACCCCAGCGACGGAGAGGAGCCCAGAACGGCCAGCGACTCCCCCGGCCTGAGGTCCCAGGCGCGGACCGAGAGGCGCAGCAGCACCGAACCCGGCTCGAGGGCGGCCGCGGCGGCGGCGGGGGGGGACTGTTGGCGATGGTGCAGCAACTGCGACGGCGGGGAGGAGGGCGGGTCGGCCTCGTCGCCGCTGTTTGATGCCGCTGCTGCTGCCGCTGCTGCTGCCGCTGCTGCTGCTGCGTCGAGGAGGGAGGGCGCCGAGGACGAGAGCGAGGGGTTGATTCCCCCCTCGCTTTCGCCCTCGCCGCCGCCGTCGCTCCCTCCTCTGCCGTCGCCGCCACCGCCGCCGCCGCCGCGCCTCGGACCCGATTTGTCGTTGTCGAATGGAGCGATGGCGTCGATGAACGCCGACCTCCCCAGCAGCGCCCCCGGCTCGGCGTCGTCGAGCCAGGTGTCGGAGAGCAGAGCCGCCGCCGCTGCCGCCGTCGCCGGGAGGGCCACTGCTCTCGCAGTCGGCTCCCTCCTCGCGACGCTGCCGTCTTCCGACAGGAGCAGGTATTTGTAAGAAACAGCGGTTCCCGAGGATCCTTTCCTCGGGAGCTCGACGCAGGCCTCCCAGACGGGGACGGGCGGAGGGGACTGAGGCTGCTGCTGGTGGTGCTGTTGCTGCTGATGATGATGATGATGAGGCGGGTCGGCACCGACGGCAGCAGCAGCACCGCCGGCAGCCGAGGCCGAGGTCGCCGACGACGACGTTCCGTCGACGGCGTTTTCGTGTCCGCTGCTCGGCGTCGCCGGGGAGCTCGTCGCCGCGGCCGTGTAAGACGCTCTGCAGGACATCTTTACGCCCTTCGCCGGGTCCCAGTCACCCAAATCGGGTCCAGCGCCGACCACGGCGAGGCTCTGGCCCCAAAGCGTCGGGTAGGGGACGCGGAAGCGGACGGAGATCATCTGAATCGGCGGCGATGGCATGCGATCCCCGAGGGGACAGAAGCGGCGCTAGTTTAAAAGTGTCAGGGCGCGCTCTGGGTGAAGCGGGGCGCGCTTTTTCAAGCACGCCCTCCAGTACTCGAGCGCGCGAGTGATTTATCTAGAGAGAGAGAGAGAGAGAGAGAGAGAGAGAGAGAGAGAGAGAGAGAGAGAGAGAGAGAGAGAGAGAGAGAGAGAGAGAGAGAGAGAGAGAGAGAGAAGAGAGAACGAGAGAAAGGAGGCGAGAGTGCCAAGGAGACAGCGCGAACATGAACGGGAAGAGAGAGTGATTGGAGGTCTGGGTTCTTTTTCCTCTTTTTTTTTCAAGTCTTCTGTTGGTCCTCCTCTCCTTTTCCGCACTCTCTCTTATGCACTCGCTCCCTTTCCGCCTCACGGGACCCGGGCAAGAGACTCGCCCCCTCCTCCTCGCAACGCCCCCGATCCAACGACAGCAGCAGCAGCAGCAGCGCCGGAAGAAGAAGAAGAAGCGCCCCCCGCCACAGCGACGACCCTTTTCCGCTGCCTCTGGGCCAGCAGCAGCCCGCCGAGCCCGCCCCCCGCCAGCAGCCCCCCTCCCGTCCTCCTCAGCGCGGCCGCCGCGGCGATCCTCGCTTCGTCTTCGGGGTCGAACGCGAGCAGCCTCGAGAGGACGGGCAGCAGCGGCGACTCCGCTGGGCCGAGCGCGCCAGACTCGAACCCGCCGACAACGACGCCCTTGAGGTAGTCCGCGGGCAGCCCCCCGCGCCGGCGAGCGCGCTGCAGCTCGGCGACCTCCTGCTTGAGCGCCGCCTGCGCGGCGTCTCTGAGGGCGCTGGTCGAGTCGGCGTCGGCGAGCTCAGCCTCGAGGGCCGAGACGCGCGCCCGCAGGGCGCCAACGAGATCGGCGTCCTCGCCGCCGCCGCTCGCTACTCCCGCCTCTGCTCCTGCCGCCGCCGGAGCAGCCGAAGCTGGCCCCCCGAGCCTCGAGGGGGCGCTCACCGTCGCCGCCGGAGAAGAAGCCGAGGGGGGCTGCGAATACTGCTGCTGCGGCGGGCTCGCGACGAACAGCTCCGCGGGCTCGATCTCCGACGAGACCGAGGCCCTCGACGTCATCTGCTGCAGCGAGGCCGGCAGGGCCGCGCCCGCCGCGGGCGACTCGGGCGCCGGGGAGCCTTCTCCGGCCGCGGGAGCGAAGGAGGTCTCTCCGAGGGAGCTGAGGCGCCTCGCAACGGTGAAGGCGGCGAGAGAAGGGGAAGGAGAGATCGTTTTCGCCGTCGGTGCCGCCGCTAAAGCTGCTGTTGCTGCCGCCGCTGAAGCTGCTGCTGATGCTGCAGTCAGCTCCTCCTGCACGACCGCGAGCTCGGCAGAAAGAGAAGCGCAAGAGGCGCAGGGCGAAGGAGGAGGAGGAATCGCGTTCTCCTCATGTACAAGATTTTGCCTCGTCGCGGCCCTCTCTCTCTCAGCGACGAGCGCCGCGGTCGCGGCGTCGGCATCCTCGGCGGCGGCGTCCGCTCTCCCCTTCGCGAGCCTCGCCGCGGCGTCCGACGCCGACGCGCGGGCCACGGCTTCCGCGAGGGCCTCGCGGGCCTCGGAGAGCTCCGACTCGAGCGAGGAAACGAGCCTCTCGCTCGCTTCCGTCCTGCCGCCGCTGGCCTTCTCCTCCTCCTCCTCCCGCGCCTCTTTCTCCCCGAGCGCCGCTTCGGCGACTGCGGCAGAGGCCGTGGCCTCCGCCGCCCTCGCCCGCGCCTCCTCGACCTCCACCCGCAGCCTCGCCGCCTGCTCGAGGCACCCGCCGCCGCAGACGGACAGCAGGTCAGACTCGAGCCTCAGCCTGTCTGCGTCGGCCTCGGCGGCCCTCGCCCCGGCGTCCGAGTCCGCCGCAGCGAGCGCGGCCGAGGCCGCCCTCGCCCTCTCTGCCTCCGCCGCGCCCCTCGCCTCCCTCGCCGCGTTCGAGAGGGACTCGCACTCGACCAGGAGCTCGTCGCGCTGGCGCTCGAGCTCTGCGAGGCGGAATCGGAGCTTCGAGGTCTCGCCGCTCTCGTGGGAGGAGGGCTCCTCCTCTCGTTCGGGTTCGACGAAGGTTATCACGGAGGAAGCGCCGCCGAGCGCCAGAGTCTCTCTTCCTCCTCCTCTTTCTTCTGCGCCGCCTGCTCCTCCTCCGTCGCCGGTTGCGGAGAAATCCCCGCGGCGCGAAGAGGAAGAGGGAACGGGGGAAGAGCGGACGCTGCTCAGAGCGGGGCCTCCGCCGGCGCTGCTCATCCTCTTGGAGTCCGCGGGTCCCCCATCGACAGAGGCGGCGGCGGCGCCCGCGCCCGCGCCGGCGCCCGCTCCGGCGCTCCTCCGCAGCACAGAGGCCTCCTCCTCCAGCAGCGCGAGGTGCGCCTCCAGCCTCTCCGCCGCGGCCGCCTCCTCCTCGGCCGAGGCCCTGGCCAGCTCGGCCTTGGCGTGCGCGGCGGCGAGCTCCGAAGTCAGCTGCTGGGTGGCTTCCCGGAGGCGCGCCTCGCCCTCGGCGCGCGCAGCCGAGAGCGCGGCGGCGGCGGCGGAGGCCGCGGCGGAGCGCTTGGCCTCGGCGGTGGTCGCGCGGGCCTCGGCCTCCGCCGCGCGCTGGGAGGCCTCGGCGATGGCTTCAGAGGCCGCAGCCTTGGCTTCCGCCGCGGTGGCGGCTGCGAAATCGTCTTTGGAAGAAGAAGAGGCAGCAGCAGTGGCAGCAGCGGCGGAAGCGGAAGCGGCGGCGGAAGCGGCTTCAGCGACAGCAGAGGCCGCCGCCGCCGCCTCGAGCACAGCGGCGTCCCTCTCGGCGCGCAGCGCCGAGGCCTCCTCTCGCGCCCTCTCCAAGGCAGCTTGCAGCTCACCAGAAGGACGAGGAAGAGCAGCAGCAGCAGGAGGAGTATCATGACCTCCTCTCGCGGCGGCCAGCGCGGCGGCGAGGCGCTCGATCTGCGCCTCGGCAGTGGCAGCGCGGGCATTGGCCGCGGCCGCCGCGGCCCTCGCCTCCGCGACGGAGGCGGACTCTCCCTCCGAGGAAGGGGACGCTTCCGATGCCGACGCTGCTGCCGCTGCCGATGTCGTTGTTGCCGCCTGCTGCTGCTGCGGAACCGCGGCCAGGGCCTCGACAGCTTCGGACAGCCTCCGCCGCAGCTCCCTCGCCTCAGCCGCCGCGGCCTCTCTCACGGCGGCAAGCTCCGCATCAAGAGCCGCGGCCCTCCTCCTCGCCTCGGCCGCGTCCGCCGCCGAGGCGGCAGCGACGCCCGCGTCGGCGGTCAAATCGCGCAGGTTGGAGCGGAGCTGCCCTACTTTGGAGCGCAGGGAGGCGCTCAGCGAGGAGAGGTTGCGGGAGGGCGATGCGGCGGTGGAAGCGTCGAGAGGAGGAGGAGGAGCGGCTGCCGAGGCGACGGCGGCGTCGAGGGCGGCGGCAGAGGGGGGAGGAGGCCCGCCACTCCTTCCGATGGAGAGGCTCTCCAGCTCGCGCTTGAGCTTGGCGTCGAGGGCGTCAAGCTTCTCTGCGTGTGAGTGCATGTCTCGGGTGGCGTCTAAAAAGAAGAAAAAACGGGTTTCGAGGAAGGAAGGAGGAAAGGAGGAAGGTTGAGCGAAGGTAAGAGGCAAACGAAGGCCGGCGACGAGGAAAGGAGGAGCAAAAAAAAATGACGGAATGCAGGAAAAAGGAAAGCAAAAATGGCTCCCAATGGACAGATAAATGCGCTTTTCTTCGCAGTTTTCTTGACCAGAGGAAAGAAGACATGCTATCTCTTGCCTCCTGGATTAAAATGCGGGCGAGAGAACGAACAAACAAAGCACGAGGACGCGGGAAAAAGAAAGAAGAAGAAGAAGACGAACACACCTCGGTGCCGATGATGGTGCATTTCGCCTCTCTCGTGCTCCTCGCGCCGCTCTCTCCACTCCTCGTCATCCTGAGATGCGTCAAAGCCCCCGTCTCGCCGCCTGTTGTTGCTCATGGCTCGAAAGAGAGAAACAAAGAGGAGGGAGAGAGAGAGAGAGAGAGAGAGAGAGAGAGAGAGAGAGAGAGAGAGAGAGAGAGAGAGAGAGAGAGAGAGAGAGAGACAGAGAGACAGAGAGAGACAGAGAGAGACAGAGAGAGAGAGAGAGAGAGAGAGAGAGAGAGAGAGAGGGGGGGAACTGAGAAAGAAAGGAGTTATAAGACAAGTGCCGCAGCTACTAAGAACAAACGGAAACCTCTTCTTCTTTTACCTCTCCACCTCACTTCACGACCTTCGACTTCGCGTCCTGCTCCAGGACCCACGCCACCACCCTCTTCGCCAGCCTCCCGATCTCCTCCCGCGACCACGGGTCGTCCTCGGCACCCCAGAAGTGGTCCAAGCCCCGGGAAATCTCGAGCGAGAGAGGCTGGAAGGAATCGGCAGCGGCGACTCCTTGCTTCCCTCTCCTCGCCTCGCTACGCGCCGCGTTGACGCCCTCGACCGAGCTCCTCGCCGCCCTCTCGCTGCAGAAGAGGTCGCAGTCCCCCATCGTGACGAGGACGGGCAGGCTCGGCACGCTCGAGAGCGTAGAGAAGCATTTCCCGGAGCCCAGGGCGAGGGAGGCGGCCGTCCCCAGCGGAGGAGAGACGGCAACAAAGCCCCCGATTTCGACCGAGGGCGCGCCTTCCTCTTCGCCGCCGCCTTGTCCCCTTTCTTCTTCCCTAGCCAGTATGAGGCCCGAGGCGGCGGCGGCCCCGACGCAAGAGCCCCAGGAGTATCCCACGACGAAGGTGCGGGCGATGCGAGGGTATCCCTTTCTACCTCGGCGGCGGCGGCTGCTGCGAAGAGGGAAGGGGGGCGCCGTCGCCGCCCTCGGCGTCTCTGCGGCTGCGGCCGAGGAGGAGCAGGAGCCGCCGCCCCTCGCGCTCCTGCCGTCCTCCTCTCCCTCCTCTCCCTCGCTCTCCTCCTCGTCCCCAAAAGTCGGCTCCCCGTCGATCCCGATCCCCTCGCCCGTGGACACGGCCCGGATGACCGCCGCGGCGTCGTCGCCGCCCTGGCAGCGCCTCCACAGCGACGACAGCAGCAGGCGCCCCCTGCCAAAGCCCGAGCCCCCGCCGCTTTCGCCGGCGCCGCGGGCGTTGTACTTGGCCACGGCGCCGAAGCGCGGGTGCTTCCTGGCCTCGCGGTAGATCGCCGAGCAGATCGGGTCGGCCATGGAGCCGCCCAGGGCCGCGTGCGGGTGCAGCAGGACCAGCGCGAGGTCGGGGAGAAGCAGGGGCGGCGGGGTCGAGGTCGAGGCATCGCCGCCGCCGCCGCCGCCGCCGATGCTCCTCGCTAGTCCGTCTGCCGCCTCGCTGCTGCCTCCTCGCCGCAGAGCGAGCCTCCCCTCGAGCGTCACATCTGCGTCCGCCGAGGGGAACGAGACGCGCTCGGCGAGCGGGGAGCGAGGGGAGACGGGCATCGAAAGGTGCTTCTCTTCGTCGAAAGCGACGGACGCAGAGAAAGTGTTTTCATTAATCTTCGTTCTCTCGAGCTTCAAACTCTTCGAGTCGAGAGCCTTCTGTTCGAAGGATTCTCGGGAGAGAAAGCGAGAGAATTACAATGTCAGTCTGCGCGGCTGTCCGCCTCGCGGCTCCCGCTACGGCGGCAGCAGCCAGCAGAAACAGCGGCAGCAGCGGCTGCTCCACTTCTTCTCCGGCGCTGTTGCCGTCGTTGCCGTCGATGATGATGAAATCGTCGCCGCGAATTTCCCTTCCTTCCCATCGCCGCTGCCTCGTCGTCTCCCGCGCTAAAAAAGCAGAGAAGGGGGGCTTTGGGAAGGCGGATTCCAGCAAGCAGGCCGCGCCGGTCAAGGTGCGCTCGGAATTGAGATCAGAGAGAGCTCGATCTGCTGTTCCAGACGGAAAAACCGGAAGGAAAAAACTCACCTTATCTCTCTCTCACTCTTCTTTCCTCTTTTTCATCTCAACTTCAAACAGCTGAGCAAGCGAGGCACCATCTCGACACGCGGAGGGCAGCTCTCGAAAAAGGAGCTCGAGCAGCAGCAGGAGGTGTTCAACGCTATCGAGCAGGGCAAGGAGCTCCCCACGGGCGCGCTGCCGCCCTCCCTGCGGGCCCCCGGAGAGACCCGCCTCCCGCCCTCGACCTCGTCGACATCGACCCCGCTCGGAGGAAGCGGGAGACGAGAAGTTTACAACAGCGAGCCCGAGATGAGGGAGGTCTCTCCCGTGGTCAACAGCCGCATGTTCCGCCGCATCCTCGCCTTCTCGGGCGTGCCCATCGCCGCGGGCATCGCGCTCTTCCCGGCGTTTTACTATCTGAAGAAAGTCGTCGGCGTCGACGTGCCCACCTGGGTCGTGTACGTCGTCCAGTCGATCACCTGGGGCGGCGGCTTGGCCGGCATCTCGTACGGGATCCTTTCGAGCTCGTGGGACCCGAGCCGGGAAGGGACGATGCTGGGAGGGAGCGAGTTCAAGGCTAACCTGGGCGCGATCTTGGAGAGGGGTAGGGACAAGAGGTAGTTGAGAGAAACAGATGATTTTTTATCGGTTTTTTTTTGTTTTTTTGCAATATTTCTTTGTTTTACAGTTTCGAAGAAGAACAAGGCTCTCCGCCTTCTCCTGACCCCGATCCTCCCGGATCGGGTCAGGCTCCCTCGGCGCGCCGCAGCAGATCCGCGGCGGAGGCTGCCCGGGCGAAGGCTTCAGCGTCCTCAGAAGTGGCGGCTGCAGCAGCAGCATCGGAAGAAGAGGAAGCGACGCCGCCGTTGGCGCGCCCCCCAGCCGTCGACGCCGCCGCCCGCAGCACCATCCCGCGGAACGCCGACCCTTCCTGCCGCAGCAGCACCCGCGGGTCGCCGTACTCTTTGACCTCTCCCCTGTCCAGGACGAGCACCTTGTCGGCTCCCGCGATCCCGTGCAGGCGGTGCGCGATGGTTATCACGGTTGAGGCCGCGAACATGGCGCCGCGGAGCACGTGACCGACGGCGGCGTCGGCGGCGCCGTCGACGGCGGCCGTCGCCTCATCGAGGACCAAGACCTTGGGCCGCCGCAGCAGCGCGCGCGCGACGCAGAGCAGCTGCCGCTGCCCGGAAGACAGGTTCGAGCCTCCCTCGGCGACGAGAGCCCTCAACTGGCCTGGCATCGCGCGGACGGCGTCTCCCAGCCCCCCCGCGGCGTCGAGGGCCGCCCACAGCCTCCCGTCGCCGCCGGCACCCGGCGCCCCCTCCTTCCGGAACGGGTCGAGGTTCTGGGCGATGCTGCCCGAGAAGAGCGTCGGCTCCTGCGGCACCAGCGCCAGCCTCGAGCGCAGGTCGAAGAGGCCGACCCGCGACACGTCGACGCCGTCGATCAGGATTCGAGACCCCGGGTCGGCCTCGACGACCCTGAAGAGGGCCAGGACCAGCGTCGACTTGCCCGAGCCGGTGCGGCCGGCGACGCCGACCTTGCACCCCGCGGGGATCTCGACGCGTATGCCCTTCAGGACGGGCTCGAGCCCGGGCCTGTACCTCACCGTCAGGTCGCGGATCGACACCTCGCCGCGGCTCGGCCAGCCCGCGGGCGGGGGCGAGATGCGTCGAGAAGAGGGAGAGAGGGAAGAGGGGGAAGAGGAGTAGTAGGGCGCCTCGGTCTTCTCCGAACAGTACTCGTCGACGCGCTCCACGGCGTTCATGTTGACCTCGAGCTCCGTCGCCTTGCGGACCATCCAGTTGAGCAGTCCCGTGAGGCTGATCGCCGAGGTGAGGGCGAGGCCCGCGAGCCCGGCGCTCGAGTCGGACGGCGAGGCGTCTCTGCCGCTTCTGCCGCCGCTCTTGCTGCTGCTCCCGCCGCCGCCGCCGCCGCCGGAGAGCGCCACGAGCACCGCGGCCCCGAGGACGACGCCCTGCGCCAGCAGCTCGAGGCGCACGGAGAGCCAGCGGTTGAGGGTGACCATTGGCCAGTAGGTCCGCGCGGCGCCTGTTTTGTAAAGAAAAAAGGGAGTGAGTTTTGGAAAAAAAAGTCGAGGCTGAGTCTCTAGAGGTCGAGTTTTTTTCTTCCTCCTTTCTCTCTCTCGCAGAACCCGAAAGAGAAAAGACGCACCGTCCAGCAGCCTCCTCTGCGCCCCGCGCGCCCTCTCCGCCGCCCCCTCGAACGCCCTCAGCGTCGGCAGGCCGTTGAGAGCCTCTCCGAACGCTCCGAAGACGGGCGAGGCCGCCAAGGAATCGAGCCTCTTGACCTCCCTCGACGCCGAGATGTAGCGCGTCTGCACCCGCCAATACACCAGGGTCAGAGGGATAATAGCGACGACAGAAAGCGGGGCCACGCCGACGACGACGGCGACGGCGAAGGCGGTCGAGGCGGCGCAGGTCAGCGCCGACTGCACGACGTCGCCCAGGGCCGAGTCCAGCGTCTCGACGTCCCTGCTGAACCTGTTGGTGAGGCGCCCCTGCGGCTGCGCGTCGAAGAAGGCCATCGGGAGCCTGAGGACGCGGCGCAGCATCCGCGAGTGCAGGGCCGAGGCGGCGCGGAGCGAGCCCAGCACGGTCGCCGCGGCGCGCGCGGCCTGCAGCGCGAGCGACGAGAGGCCGAGCGCCGCGAGCGCGCCGACGGCCGCGGCCGCCGGCGGCGGGCGGCCGCTCGCGGTCCTGTCCGACCAGGAGGCGAGCCACAGGTTCTGCCCGACCTGGAGCGCGCGCTCGAGCGCGGCGAGGGCGAGGACGAGGAGCGGGAGCGGGAGGGAGGGGGGGAGGCGCGGGGAGGGGGAGATCGG